>Ga0224505_10000716_pt1 | contig 22313 bp, 21 predicted proteins | sample SF_Jan12_sed_USG_FD_169102 | JGI IMG/M metagenome (GOLD analysis project Ga0224505, IMG submission 169102) | Sediment microbial communities from San Francisco Bay, California, United States - SF_Jan12_sed_USGS_4_1 | ecosystem: Environmental > Aquatic > Marine > Sediment | place: USA: California... | reverse complement strand
TGGAAAATGAAATTCAGATCACCACGGCATCGGGCAGTGCGCTGCTTGAACGATATGTCCTTGATCCGGCCACGGACTTAGGGGTGGTCGGTCTAGCTGAAGAATGGGATTATGTGGCCTCCTTCTATGTAGTGAACGACGCGATAGCACCAGAGGTCTGGACCGGGTTGGAAGCGAACATCGCAGCGCTCTTGGACACTAAGCCAGGAGCAGTATTGGGAGGGGTTTCCACCGCACCAGTGCCTGGCCTCGCTGTCAAACTGGTGGCGCGAACAGCTCCGGATCTCTTGGCCATGATGGAGACCTTATGGGCAGCCGCTCGCGAAGCGGTGTTGAAGCTCCCGCCGGTATCTCTGCGAAAGTACTAACGTCGCAACTTCTTCCGGTTCCATCCTCTAAATTGTGCGGTGTCAGAGGGACTGCTACAGGTTTGACGCCTGTGAGTCAGCGGCGTTGGCTGTTCGGAGGGACCAGGCCAATCCCAGGAGGGAGAGCGTGAAAATAATCCATTTCGACGGGTCGAAGTTGTACCAGAGGGGGCCGTTTCGGTAGTCGGTCGGATGGGTGTGGTGGTAATTGTGATAGCCCTCACCAAAGGTGAGCAGGGACACGATCCAGCTATCTCGGCTGGAATCTGCATTGCCATGGGGCTGGCTTCCCCAGAGGTGGCAGATTGAATTGATGCAAAACGTCGAATTCAGCACGGCAAAGGTTCGGCCGATACCGGCCAGCATAAAGCAACTCAGCCCCCCCATCCATCCGTTGTACAGATAGCCCGCGACGAACGGAAACGCCAACCCCGTGAGAAAGATGAGGGTATAGTTCCGATGTTGCCACATCACGACCGGATCTTGCCGAAGTCTGGTCGCATATTTCTCGTCGGCATAGCGTTTGTCGGCAAAGAGCCATCCGCAGTGGCTGTGCCAGAACCCTAGCTTTGCGTTATACGGATCCGCATCCTGGTCGCAGGCGGCGTGGTGGCGGATATGATCAGCGCCCCACTTGAGAGCCGATTGTTGGAGCGCCCACCCTCCAGCAATGAGGAAAACAGTCTTCACTCCGTCGGGACAACGGAAGCTGCGGTGTGAGATGAGGCGGTGGTATCCAACGGTAATGCCTAATCCGGTGAAGATATAGAGAAGCACAAACAGCGCCCAATCGAACCAGGTATACCCATAGAGGAAACCAAATAGAGGTACCCCGATCACGGCACTTCCCACGATAATGCTGAACAGCATCACCGTGACATAGAGCGGGTAGGTACGTATGAGCCCATCCGTAGGGGCAATTGGCGCTATCATCGGGGTGTACGCGAGGGACGTCGCATGAGTCTAAAGTTCATGTGGGCGCCTAAGGGCAGTGACTGTACCAGGACGATGGGGAAATAGCTACTGGGTAGCTCCCCAGCAGGCCCCTCTTGTTTCGGTTGACAGCGGACGGTAAGATTTCATATACATATTCGGTCTATCTAGACACGCCACGGCATGGCCACTTGGGATCAGATCAATGGTGTGAACGAACAGATCTTCTGGTGAATCGAAACAAGAGGGACAGGTCAGTCGGTAGGCAGGATGGTGTTTAATTACAAGGAGGCAGTCCAATGAAGAGTGCGTTATCAATGATGTTTGGTGTAGCAGCCGTCGCCTTGGTGGCGGCGCCTCTCACCTCGTACGCGGGGGGGACAATCGCGGGGAAAGTGACGTTTGCCGGGAAGTCAGAGAGTAAGGAATTTCTCTTCTCAAAGTTCCCGAACCCAAAGTTCTGTCCCCAGATCCCTGACAAGAGCAAGATGGACGGCGACAAGCGCTTCTTGAGGCAGATCGAAGTCAGTAAGGATGGCGGATTGAAGGGGGCGGTCGTCGCCGTGGTGGACATCGAGGATAAGGCCTGGATGGACGGCTATGCCGGAACGGAAGTTGTGGCAGCCTTCTGCGATTTCCAGCCATTTAGTGGCGTGGTTGTGAATACCCGCCCATTCAAAGTCGAAAACACGGATGCTGATGCAGATGATCCTAAGTCAGTAGCGGGAGTGCTCCACAACCCACACAGCTTTACGGTAAAGGGGAACTCCTCCGCGACCGGTTTCAACATCGGCCTCGCGAAGAAGGGTGATAAGTTGGACAAGCCGGTGACCTTCCGTGGCGGTGCGGAGAAGGAAGGGTACTTCCGGTTACAGTGCGACCAGCATGAGTTCATGCAGTCGTTCTTCCTCCCGGTATCGAATGCACACTTCGCCGTGGCGAAGGATGATGGTTCATTCGAGATCAAGGACGTGCCGGCTGGCAAGCACAAGGTAGTGGCTTGGCACCCATTTGCCGGTAAGGCCAAGAAGATCGAATTTGATGTGGATGTGACCGACGGCGGTACGGCCAAGCTCCAGGCTGAAATCAAGTAAGCCTCGGTCATTTCGTTCTTGTAGTCGAAGGGCAGCGGATGACCCGCTGCCCTTCGTGTTTTCAGTAGGTTAGATCTCACGGGGTCGCCTTGCCTTTCGCTTTCCCCTGTAGGTAAGATGCCTTTCTTTCGGCCCATTGCTTGAGGGAGTGGTGTGTCACGAGAACTCTCACTCGCGGAAATCTTTCAGCTTGGCTACTACTGGGAGACGAAGATTCTTCTGACTGCAGTCAAGCTCGACCTCTTTTCTGCGCTCGGTGAACACTCTCGGGGTGTCGCTGACCTGGCTGGTCGGTTGCAAGCCGACGCGCCGACGCTCTCTCTCCTCTTGAACGCACTCGTCGCCATGAAGCTCTTGACGAAAGAGGGCGAGTCCTATCGCAACTCGTCAACGGCGCTGAAGCATCTTGATCGGCACTCGCCCCAGTATGTCGGTCACTTGCTCCTTCTGCACGATGCGGAGTGGAATAATTGGGGCAAACTTGAAGAGACGGTTCGAACGGGTCAACGGTCGGTGGACCGGCATGTCTTCGAGACCGATCCGGAATTGGGCGGGAATGTGTTAGCGGTGTTGAATCGTATCGGTCAGCAAAGCGGTCCTGATTTCGTGAGGCAACTCAAGCTTGCCGGTCATGAGCAGATCTTGGACTTGGGGGGTGGCGCCGGCACCAATGCCATTGCCTTTTGCCGTGTGTATCCAGAGGTGAAGGCCACGGTCTTTGATCTCCCCGCGACGCTCACATTGACAGAGAAAACAGTGAAGGAAGGCGGCTTGGAATCGCGGATCACGCTCCGGCCCGGTGATTTCAATAGAGACCACCTGGGGGGGCCCTATGATGTGGTTCTGATGTCGGACATTTTGCACTATCAAACGTTCCAGATGAATCAAGATCTGGTTGAAAAAGTCTTTGGAGTGCTTGCGCCAGGCGGGCGGTTGGTGATCAAGGATCGGTTCTTGGATGAAACCGGCACCGGCCCAGCTTGGACGACCGCGTTTGCCGTCCACATTCTCGTCAACACGCAGAAGGGCAGCTGTTTTCAAACCGGCGAAGCCCTGCAGTGGCTGCAGGCTGCCGGGTTTGGCTCGGTGGAGGAATTGGAAAAGACCGCGGTCGTGCAAGGCGTCAAGCCGTAGCGGCCGCACGTGGTTACGAACCAGAGAGAGTTCGCTTAGGTGTGAAAACCGATAAAGTCAGTGCAGAATCTGATGATGGATTGGTTACGAGAACCAGGGTTCTTTGGAACACATGCGACGATTGGGGCGGATCTCAGTCAGTTGATGGCGACGCTCTTTACCGGGCTCTTCATCATGGGGTGGTTCCAAGCACGCAAGCGAAAGGCCGACACCCATCATTGGCTGATGTTGGGCGGCATGATCGCCATGCTCAGCTTCTTTATCGCCTATTATCTGTTTCGGCAGCTGGGGGTTCTGGCGTTCGAGGGGAAAGAAGGGTTTGGAGGCTCGCAGTCGCTCTATGATTATGTGTTTATTCCCGTCCTGACGCTCCATATCATCCTTGTCATTATCGGGCTCATCATGGCGGTGTATATGATCGTGTTGGGCTTTCGCTCCCAGCAGTTCCTCGACGGGGTTCGGTCTCTCCGACCCTCGCAGTTGCAGACGACATGGAAAAAGATCGGACTGATCTTCGGCGGAATCGCGGTCGTTGTCATGGGGTTATTCTACTCGCGTGTAGCGACCGCCGGATTTTCGATGCGCAAGTTGGAGGTCTACCTGATCTTTCTTGCACTGGTCGCATTTGTGTTCGCGATTGAGATGACAATCCAACGAGTCTGGCCTGATGGTGCTCAACGGCATCGCGCGCTCGGCCGTTTCACCATGGTGATCTACTGCGTGTTGTTCGTCACGGGCAGCTTCACCTATACGATGCTGTACATTCTGTACCCAGGCAAGATCGGGTAGCTGGATGAGGATGGAGACGCGAGTGCTGAGGCTCAGGATATGAAGAACGAGGAATCTCCTCGATATGTACTCCATCCTCAGCACTCGTCACTCAGCACTGGAGTTCGAAGATGTTGACCTGTGGTTGTGGCCGCTGGATGCATACGGAGGGGATTGAGGAACGCGCGTATGATGACGGCGTCCTCCAGTGGTTCATCCGTTCGGAGTGTCGAGGGTGCGGCCTCAAGGTTGGCGTCGATGTGCCTGGAGGACAGCAGAACCAGTTGGTTGATCGGTTGATGTGGACCGACGAGGCCTTGCACCGACGAGACCGGATGCCGCCGTATCTTGCGACGCTCGTCAGGGAAGAGGTGGAGCAGGAGGCTCGTCAACGGAACATTCGTGTCATCACCTACGAGCTGTTGCTTCAGCCGCGGGGAGGGGACCAAATTGAATGGGATCCTGAGGCCGAGCGACGATTAGATCGGGTGCCGGCCCCGGTTCGTGCCATGGCTCGGATCGAGCTCGAGCGGACGGCAGCTGATCGAGGGCTGCCGCGAATCACCGTTGCCCTGATGGAAGAAGTGAAGGCGAAGTATTTTGGAATGGGTGCTCCAAAAACGTAAGGGGTTAGGGGTGAAGTGTAAGGAGAACAATTGTATTTCTCGCCTCACCCCTCAGGGTTTACACCTGACGAGTTAATCATGTTACATCGAATGGCGTTGCGGGTGCTTCCAAGTTTAAGTTTGGCAGTGACGGAAGAGGCCGTGCGCAAGAAAAAACGAATCGTGATGTTTGTTCCGGGCCTGATCGCTTTCGGGATCTATCGCCTTGCCAAACATCTTGTTCCGATCGGTGAGCCTCTGGTGCTCTTGGCGGTGAGTGCGTTGGTCGCCATGGTCACGGCGGTCTTGGCCTATCGGGTTGGGCGTGCTGCACCCTGGTCGGAGATTGTCCGCCACGACGGCGCCCGGTTGCTCAGCTGGCTCGTCGGATGGATCGGTGCCGTCTATGGCATACAGCTCTCTTTATTGGTGCTGACGCTGCTGTGGATCATGAACTATAGCTATCTTCAGCATCCCGATGGACCGGCGATGATGGCGATCATCATCTCCTGTACGTCCGTCGCACGTGATGCATTTGAAATTGGGCATGTGCGCCGCCTCTCGCAGATGGGGCGGCCATTTCTCACCTTCCCTGATGGAGCACCACTTCGGATGTTGCTGCAGTACAAGACGGGGCAGCTGGGGCCGTGGGTTCTTGCCGGACTTGGTCTGGGTGTGCTGGCAGCCCTTCCTGGGATGCTCATCGCGGATATTCAGGGGGCGGCGTTGGCCCAGTTGTTCGCCGTGACCGTGCTCGGTGGAGGGGTGACGCTCTGCGCGTATTTTGGTGGGCTCTATCCCTCCACGTCATGGGTGCAGACGCTTCGCCGGACCGCACCGGGTGAGCTGGTCAAATATTGGTGGTGGCCTGGGATGGCCTTTGCCTCGACCTATTACCTGGTCGCAATGGGATTACTGTTGTTTGTCATCAAGCAATCCACGATCACGGTGGGTTCGGCCGCTGTAATGGGCGCAGTCGTGACAGCCCTCATGGCTCTATATGGCTATTATCTGGGTGATCGCCGTCATATTGAAAATGAACAGGCGCCTCAACTGTCGAGTGGAATGTTACGGTGCCCGTTTGTGATGGGGATTCTTGGTAAAACGGTTGGTTCCACTGATACCACTGGCGAGTTGGTACTCGGTAAGACCGGTATGAAGGGGTAGATCTATGGGCCGAGGAGTCAGGATGAACGCTTCCCTGCTTCGTGTGGCGATATGCATCGCATTTGTCTTGATCACCCTTGGCTGGCCGGGGCATGGTCTCGATTTGAGCTTTGCCAACTCATCCACCGATGTCTATTTTGGAACCGAAGGCATTCCGCAGGGGCCAGCAGCTCCCACTCCTCAGGAAACGGTCTATCCTCAAGTTGGCTCACTGGACAGTCGGCTGCTCGTGTGGTTTGTGACGCAGCAACATACCTATTTTGGAGGATTCGTTCTCGCTTTGCCGCTGTTTTGCGCCTTGCTCGAGTTTTTGGGGCTGATCACGAAAAAGCCCGCCCTGGCACTTCGGTACGATGGTCTGGCGAGGGATCTTGCGAAGGTGGCGGTCTTGGCCATGTCGGTCACGGCACTGATCGGCAGTCTGATGTTGACGATGTTTATCACGCTCTATCCGAGTTTCATGAAGTATATGGGCGGAACATTCAAAGGATTCATGCCGGCCTATGCCGCCGTATTTTTTGGAGAAGCTCTCCTGCTGGTGATCTATTACTACGGTTGGAACCGGATGACAGACCGGGGCATGAAATGGATTCACGCTGCGATCGGGATTCTGACCAATATTGTGGGGACCGCGTTGCTGATGATGGCGAATGCGTGGTCGGCCTTCATGATGTCGCCGGCCGGGGTGGATGCGCAGGGCCGGTTTCTGGGGAACGTCTGGCATCTGTTGCACTCCGCACTCTGGAATCCTTTGAATGTCCATCGTTTTCTGGCGGATATGATGTCCGGTGGAGCGGTCGTGCTCGCCTATGCCTGTTACCGATTTTTTACCAGCAAGACCGATGAAGAGCGGGCCTATTTCGATTGGGTCGGATATGTGTTCCTGTTCGTCACGGTCTGCGCCCTCATTCCCATGCCGTTCGCCGGGTATTGGCTGATGAAGTCGGTCTTCGTGTTTCGTCAGACCATGGGGGTGACGATGATGGGTGGACTGCTCACCTGGCTCTTTGTGGTGCAGGCCCTCTTGATCGGTGTCTTGTTTTTGGGGATCAACTACTATCTGTGGCAGAGCATGGCGCGGATCAAGGGCGGAGAGCGGTATCAGCCCTATTACCAACTCCTATTGGGTGTGTTGATGCTCGCGCTCTTCATTTGGTTGACGCCGCACACGCTGCTCACATCCGCCAGTGAAGCCAAGGCGATGGGAGGCGCGCAACATCCGGTCATCGGTAACTATGGAGTGATGTCGGCCAAGAACGGAGCGGTCAATATCCTTATCCTCGTGACCGCGCTGAGCTTCCTCTACTACCGCCGGGCAAACCGCACCATGACGATCTCGTGGGTCAAGATCGGAAATATTGTGATCACCATGGTCTATGTGATTGGCGCTATCAACATCATTTGGTTGTCCATCTACGGATTCTATTTGCCTGCAAAAGTTCGTGTCGGTCTTTCCGCCCCGCAAGCCTTCACCACGTTCACGGTGATTGTGGTCGGGGTCGTGATCAATCGGTTGATGCTCAGGCGTGCGGTGGTGCATGGGCCGATTCAGTGGGGAAAGATTCCATTACGCGGTATGGTCGGACTCTTTGGGTTGGCGGCATCGTTCAGTTGGGTGATGGGGTTGATGGGGTACATCCGTTCTTCGGGGCGCTTGTCGTGGCACGTCAGTGAATTGATGGCTGATGTCTCTCCCTGGGCCTTTACCCCGGATCTCCAATATGCGACCAAGATGGTGACGCTCAATATGGTGGTATTCTGGGCAGCGGTGCTCGCGCTGTTTTGGATGTGTGAGCGGGGCCAGCAGCCGGTGATGGTTGAGGACGTGAGCGAGAAGGAGTCACCGTTACTGACTCCGGTTCCCTCGCAAGAAACATAGAAAGGGATGCATGGCATGATACGTACGGTGTTGATGGCTGCGGCAGCCGTGCTCGGCTTGATCGTTCTCGTGTGTGGGGTGACGCCTGCAATCACGGGAGAGCCGACGCTGGTGCTGGAAGATTTTCAGGCAAAAGAGGCGGATGGGTTTCCTTCCCTTTGGGAACATGAGAACCAGCGAAGTCAAACAAAGGGCCGCGATGCCTATAAGGTAGGGCTTGAGAACGGGGTCAGTTTTTTGTCGGCCAAAGATGCGGGACAGCGGATCAAGAAGAAGAAAATTGACTGGGATCCTAAGGCCTATCCGGTTCTGACGTGGCGATGGCGTCTGACCAAGGCTGCGACGGGAAACGAACCAATGGCTGCCGTCTATGCATCCCTTGATACAGACCTCCTGTTTATCCCGGTATTCACGAAGTATGTGTGGAGTGAATCGAAACCTGAGGGCACTTTGACCGAAGGCGGGATGTTCAGTGGGTCGGAGATCGTTGTCCAGTCTGGGACGAAGGAGATCGGACAGTGGTTTGAGGAACGGGTCAATGTGTACGAGGACTTTAAGCGGATTCACAAGCATGAACCGGCGGAAAAAGCCTGGGGCATCTCGATTATCGCTGCGCCTGGGGTGGAGATCGATTTTGGTCCGCTTGTCGCCCTTCCAGGGAAGTGACGAATGGACAGCCTCTGAGGAATCTGTGTGATGGAGAGTCGTAAGGTCGTCGATATTGTCCTCGGAATCGTCGTGATGGGGACGGTTGGGACCCTGATCGGGACGACGATGGGCGGGGGGCTGATGCCGGTCGCCATATTCGTTGGGCTTGCGCTCGGTGTGGTGATCGGTTTTCTTGGTGGTCGCCGGTTTCTCGTGAGTATTCTTGTCGGCACGGTCAGCGGTGGTCTGCTGGCCTGGTTGATGGCCGGTGCTGATCGGATCTGGGTCGGAGCTGGCGCAGGAGCGGCCATGGGTGGATTTCTTGGTGTGCAGATTTCGATGTTGCTCGATGTGCGCGCAGCGAAGAAAGCGGCGGCAGAACAGGCTGGGACGTCGTCGTCATAGAATTCATGGGAGTTGATTGTCGAGGTATTTGTGGAAAATAAGGGTGTCCTAGTTGGCTCCATCATTTTCGTGTTTGCATCGTTCTTTCTCATGATCGGTCTGTTGGCCTACGAATCCTATAAGGCCAAGCAGATGAAACAGCTTGCGGCATCGGTGAAATCGGAAGTGCGACCGGCGGCCAGCAGTCTGCCTGTTCAGGATTTCTCCATGTACAAGACAAGGATCGGAGATGAAGGGCGGGAAATGGTGCAGGTTCCGGAAGGGCCTTTTACGATGGGAAGTAATGATGGTGATCCCGATGAGGCGCCTGAGCACCAGGTCTATTTGAAAGGGTTCTACATCGATCGGAACGAGGTTACGCAGCAGGAATATCAGCGGTTTGCCAAGATGACGAAGCGAGGGATGCCGAGAATCGAGGTGTTTGATGATGATCAATCAAAAATCTTGAAACCCGAGCTTGCGGCGATGAGTGTGTCGTGGGATGAAGCGGCTGCCTACTGCAAATGGGCGGGGAAGCGTCTGCCTACGGAAGCGGAGTGGGAGAAAGCCGGGCGGGGTGAGAGTAGGAGGCGGTATCCATGGGGGGATAAGTTTGTCGTCAATGCTGCCAATGTCGATGGTGCGGAGGATGGGTATAAGTATTTGGCTCCTCCCGGATCATTCGAGGTTGGTCGCAGCCCCTATGGCATTCACGACATGACGGGGAACGTGGCAGAGTGGGTTGAGGATTCCTACGACGAGAGTTATTACAAGAAATCTCCGTTTCGTGACCCGAAAGGGCCGGAGAATGCGGACCTGAAAGTCGTGCGAGGGGGCTCTTGGAGAGAGACGGAGCATCACGCAAGGTTGTCCAAGCGGTTTGCCGCTAAGCATTGGCGTACTGATGTCACGATCGGTATCCGCTGTGCGAGTGATTTGGATCCAGCTTCAGCTGAGAATTGAGTGATAGGCCGGCATGCTCGATTCAAAATTTAAACTTGTCTTCTTATTTGTGGTGTTGGCGTGCGCCGCTATGCCTATCGTAGCCATCATGCGAGGGACGACGGTTACGCCGTATGAAAAGTCCATGTCTGATGCCACTGTCGAAGTGGTGTCGATGGCTGAGAGTGCTCCCGGAGAAGAACCTCTTTCGAGTGAGATGGTCACGATTCCAGCGGGGCCGTTTGTTCGAGGAACTGAGGGTGGGGGGTTCGATGAGCGTCCGCAACGAACCATCTATCTGGATGCGTTCGCGATTGATCGGTACGAGGTGACGAACTACCAGTATCAGCAGTTTGTTCTGGCTACGGGGCATCGAAAACCAGGACTGCCTTCGCGCTATGCCAAGAGTGGGGCCAAGGTGCGTGGTATTAATCAGCCCATCGTCTATGTGTCCTGGGAGGACGCCGATGGATACTGTCGTTGGAAAAGCAAGCGGCTTCCTACTGAAGCCGAATGGGAAAAGGCCATGCGCGGTACGGACGGACGGCTCTGGCCATGGGGGGATAGTGAGCAACCCGATGGGGCGAATTGGGCTCGGGTACACGATGGTCATGAAGCGTCGGCACGTGTCGGCACATTTCAGAGTGACAAGAGTCCTTATGGAGTGATGGATGGTGCGGGCAATGTCATGGAGTGGGTGGCTGATTGGTATGATGAGACTTACTATAAGAGCTCACCGGAGCAGAATCCACCGAGTCCCGAGTACGGAACCTATCGTGTCCTTCGTGGCGGTGGGTATACCACGAGCGGAGGAGATGTTCGGATTACCAGCCGAAGTAAAATGATGCCGGATTTCCGAGATGAAACGATCGGATTTCGCTGTGCAAGTTCGACCGTTGATGCGGTAGGAGAAGAGAAGAAAAAACCGGAAGAACTCACAGGAAATCAAAGTAGTAGAGGATCAAAAACACGGCCAAAATGATATTGACAACCATTCCAGCCAAAACTATAATGTCAAACACTTTTGAGTTTTTCGACACAATTTTCTCTCCAATTCGTGTTAAAAGTGGAGAAATTTTGATAGCACAGGGCCGGATGCCTGTCAAGAAAATGCGGTAATTCTGAATTTTATCCCTTAATAACTATCCTGATCTGGAGTGAAACGACGATGGCAACAGCTACCCCTGATAGCGAGCTTAAGGTAAAAGTCGGGAAGATGATTTTTTACATTACTTGTGCTGTCGGACTATGGTTCTTCTATTGGTTTGCTGGTATTCAGTGCCCTTGTTGAGTTTTTCGTAGGGTTTGTCTTGTGCGGGGTGGGTCTGTCCAGCTTAACTGATTGATGGCACTGGTCGACAGAGGAGAGGAAGAAAATGAGCGCACTTAACAATCCAGTCATTGCACTTGTTGTTTCTCTAATTATTACCGTTGGTTATTTTGTGATGGTTGATCACTACCTCATGGATATGCAAGGGCTGGACTTCTGGTATCTCTTCAAGAACTAAGCCCTCCTGAAGGTGTTGTCGAGTATTCTGAAAATCATACATTTAACGTGGTGTATTAAGGAGGTATTCCATGGGCCTTTTAGTCGGCAAGCGCGTATTTTCGATTGTGGCGCTCTGCATGATGGTCGGCCTCCTTCTGCTTCCGGTCGTCGTGGCGTTGCCTTCACTGGCTATTGGTGAAGAGACTCATGCTGGCGATGCGGCGAAGAAGGATGGGGATAAAGTCGAAAAGGGTCGGGATGTTTATTACAAGACTGAAGGCATTGTCTCTGGTGCCCCCGCTCCTAAGACGACGGATGGTGTTAAGGATTATCCCAGGTATAACTTTGAGAGTCGTGTATTGCTCTGGTTTGCGAACCAGCAGCACCTCTATTATGGAAGCTTTGTGCTGGCGGTGCCGATCTTCTGCATGATTATCGAGTTCATGGGGGTCGTAACAAAAGATAAGGCGCTTGCTAAGCGGTATGATCAGCTGGCCTATGACTTCATTAAGATCAGTCTTACGGCTTACTCTCTTACGGCAATCCTTGGCGGTATTCTGATCTTTACCTTTCTAACTCTGTATCCGGCATTTTTCTCGTATCTGTCGGGTATCTTCCGCCCCGTCATGCATATCTACGCATTGATGTTTGTGGCGGAGAGTGGAACCCTCTATATCTATTATTATGGTTGGGACAAGATGAAGGAGGGTTTTCTGAAGTGGATTCATTTGAGCATGTCGGTGGTGTTGAACGTCATCGGAACACTGCTCATGTTCCTCGCAAACTCCTGGATCGGTTTCATGATGTCCCCGGCTGGTGTTGATGAGCAGGGACGCTATCTCGGAAATATTTGGCACGTGATTCACACCGCACTTTGGAATCCCCTTAACCTCCACCGAATCCTTGGCAATATGGCATTCGGAGGCGGTGTTGTCGCGGCTTATGCTGCGTACAAGTTTTTGGCCTCAAAAACGGATGAGGATCGTGCTCATTATGACTGGATGGGTTACATCGCTATGGCATTGGGTGTCGCGTTTCTAATCCCCTTGCCATTCGCCGGATACTGGCTCATGCGTGAGGTGTATGCCTATCGTCAGCAAATGGGTATTACGTTAATGGGTGGTCTGCTTGCTTGGTTGTTTATTATTCAGGCCACCATGATCGGTATCCTATTCTTGAGTACCAACTACTATCTCTGGCAGGCCATGGGTCGTATGCGTGGGGCAGAGAAATATCAGCGCTATATTAAGTATCTGGTCTTCCTGCTTGCCTGCGGCTATATGGTCTTCATCACCCCGCACACTATGGTGATGACTCCGGCAGAGCTAAAAGCCATGGGAGGTCAACAGCACCCAGTGTTAGGTAACTATGGGGTTATGTCTGCGAAAAACGGAGGCATTAACGTCATTATTACCACCACGGTGTTGAGCTTTGTCTGGTATATGCGAGGGAACAAAGTTTCAACTGTATCGTGGGCAAAGTTCGGTAACATCTTTATGGGCGTGTTCTTCGGCTGCGCGTATTTCAATATTATCTTCCTTGCCGTGTACGGCTATTACATTCCGGCAAATGTACGGGTCGGTCTCTCAGTTCCCCAGGTGGCGACGACTTTGTCGTGTCTCTTCTTCATGTTTGCGTTGAATAGCTTCATGATGAAGGGCGCCAAGCAAATGGGGCCGATTGAGTGGGGCAAGATTTCAGCCCGCTCGCAATACGCCCTAATTATGTTGGCGACCGCATTTACCTGGATGATGGGATTGATGGGCTATATCCGCTCGTCGGTTAGGCTTTTCTGGCATGTCAATGAAATCATGAGGGACAATTCTCCATGGGCCTATACCCATACGGTGGGATTTGCCGCCAACATGATTTCAGCCAACGTGTTGTTTTTCTGGATTACAATTCTATTTGTGTTTTGGTTGGGTAGCTTAACAGCAAAGAAGGTTCCGGTTGAGTCTAAGGCTGGAATACCTGGTAGTGTTCCGCAGCCGGCTCCCAGTCATTAACCTGTGTCTTCGTTGATAGTCGGCTCAACGGACGGTGTGGGGACATGTCGCCACGCGAAGTTGTAGCTGTAGGAGGTCATGACCTTGGGTAATTTGATTACAGAAGCACTGTCGATGGGTTGGATGGCTATGGCCATCCTTGGGGGATTGCTCGTGTATTTTCAGGTGTCCATCAGCGACCCTGCTGCGAAGAAGCGCGCAGTATTTAAGACGTTCATTGGGATTATTTCCTGCTTCCTCCTGTTTATGGCGATCGCCAATTACAAGACTAACTTTTACGGCGAAAGCCGGTTGCTTCCTGTTTCGTTAGTCATGATTACTGTGACAACCTTCATCATGGCCCTCTACTTCACCAATCTCAGTGCCCTTCTGAAGATCGGTGGCATGATGTTCTTCGTGGCTGCGTTCCTGTCCGGTTATGGGAATTGGCTTCCCCAAGTGGAAGGTGGCTTTCCGCCGGTAGAGGAGAAGGTTACGTGGGAAACCATGTCCACTCAGCAGCTGGCTGACAAGGGTGAGGAAATTATCTTTGGCGGCGTCGGAAAGAATAAGGAGCAAGGTGCGATCGGTAAGGGGCAATGTCCGCTTTGCCATGCTTTCCATGCCGGTATGCTCGGTGAGAGAGCGCCAAACTTGTTGGGTTTGCCAACCCGCAAGGAGCGCTTAGAAGACCCCAAGTACTCTAAGGGTAACCCGTCAAAGCGTGAGTATTCTGTCAAGGAAGCATTCCCTGGTTCAGGCACTGCAGAGACCATACAGGAATATATTGCAGAGTCACATGCCTGTCCTAGTTGCTATGTTGTTGCTGGCTATGGTGTGAAAGGTACGAACGATAAAGAAAGCCCGATGCCCTCGATTCATAAGCCGCCAATCTCTCTTAGTCTCGCAGAGCTTGCGGCAGTTGATACATGGATGTACGCCAGGGAGGGAGTTGAGCCTCCATCATTCGATGACATCGTGAAGTCGTATGAGAAGTTTGTTCCTGAGGCTGACCGTCCGAAGCAGGCAGATGATAAACCTGCGGGAGCCACGTCACTGCTGGCAGATGGATCAGAGCCTGTTGATCAAATTTTTGCCAAAGCTCAGTGCGTGTCATGCCATACCATTCCTGGTATTCCAGGTGCCATGGGGACGATCGGTCCGAAGCTTGAGGAAGGGACCACTGCCGCACAGCGTATAAAGGATCCGGCGTACAAGGGCACAGCAAAATCACCGGCTGAATATATTATGGAGTCCATCGTTGATCCAAGCGCCTATGTTGTTAAGCCATTCCCGGATAAGACCATGCCGGCCATTTTCGGCCAGAAATTGAGCGCTGGAGCATTGAAAAAAATCGTTGACTACTTATCGCAAGTGAAAACCGGAGCGCCACCACCAAAGATTTCCTAGGACCCGGTTGTTTGTCATGCGGAGAGTAAAGGGAGTTTGCCGATGAAAGCTTTGATGTCACTTGGTGCATTGATTGGAGTAGCGGGGCTGCTCCTGCTCGGTGGGATGTTCTTTGATATTGTTCCATCCACTACTGTGCGATTGGTTGAAGGGTATATGCCGATCCAGCTGCTGCTTGAAGTGGCATGCTATGTAATTGGTTTTACTGGGCTGAGCTACATGATGAATGCTATGGGGATGGCTCTCCCACGCTTTTGGCAAGGGATTGGCTTCTGGGTATTTTTGATGGTTTATCTCAAATATCGCGTCTACCCGCCAATCCCATTCAGCGTGCGTGCGATGTACGGGACAGTTGGACTTGTAACGGTGTTCATGTGGATATCCGCGAATGAAGAGGACTGGACGAAATTCAAGCAACCCATCCTAAACGTACTTGATGCCCAAACGGGTGGGAAAAGGCTATTACGTTATCTCTATCTTGTGCTCTTGCCGATTTTGATCGGGGGATTCTCCTTCAATGCCATGATGCCGAAATCGGAGGAACCTATTGAGTTGCGAACGGTACATCCTGCCCCTCCTGCCAGCACAAAAGTGCATGGTAAGACCTATACCCTGCAGACATCTCAGAACCCTTACCGCGTCAATCCGGAAGGGAAGTATGATCAGGAGTTCTCAAACGCCAATATTGTCGAGCAAGGTATGGGGCGCTTGATGAAGCCCAATGCCAACCCATGGGACGACAAGAATCAGGGTTATCTGAAGTATGTGCGAGAGGGTGGTGAGATATTCTTTCAGAACTGTCATTTCTGCCATGGTGACAATCTGAATGGTAGAGGGCTGCACGCCTTTGCGTTCAATCCAATTCCGGCAAATTTTACCGATCCAGGAACAATCGCCCAGTTGCAGGAAACATTTATCTTCTGGCGTGTTTCGAAGGGTGGAATTGGATTACCCAATGAAGGATTCCCGTGGGCTTCAGTCATGCCACCATGGGAACAGCACCTGACCGTGGATGAAATTTGGAAAGTCGTTTTGTTTGAATATTGGCACACCGGATACTATCCACGGACTTGGGATTAGTCGCTATATCCCCGAGAATGCCAAACGAAACATAATGAAGATTATGAGGCTAAACATGATGGACAGTATAACTCAGAAGGCCGGGATCATCGCGGCTGCAGCCTTCGGAGTGGTTTTAGTATCGAGTGCTGGATATTCGTCAGTTTCAGCGCAAGGGCTCCCTGAGGGATTTAAAAAAGGAGAGCTTGCAGCTGAACCCTCCGCAGAAATGATTGAAGCAGGGAAACGAGTCTACTTTACCAAATGTGTGTGGTGCCATGGGGTCGACGGGGCAGGTGACGGGCCTGGTGCCGACCGTCTCTGGCCTCGCCCACGCAACTTCAATCAGGGAACTTTTAAGATTCGGCATACGGCCAGCGGAGAGTTGCCCTTGTTTGATGCCAAGAAGCCGATCCCCGGTCAAAACGATCTCTTTGAAACTGTGACGCATGGTCTGCCCGGATCCGCGATGCCTCCGTGGGAAGGTATCTTGAGCGAGGAACAGCGTCAACAAGTCCTCTCTTTTGTGACGACCCAGCTCGTCAAAGATAGAAAATTCACCGATAAGCAGTCAGAAAGTCAGACCGTGCTGCAGTTGGCTGATTTGAAGCCGAAGCCGGCCACCGATGAAAGCAGGAAGCGTGGTGGTGAGTTAATCGTCGAAAAAAAGTGCGTTGAATGTCATGGCATGGAAGGCCGGGGTGATGGAAACGCCTTCAATCTCAAGGATGACTGGGGCTTCTCCATTCAGCCGGCTAATTGGCATAAGTGTTGGAATTTCCGTGGGAGTCGTCAGGATCCGTACAACGTGTCCAACATTTTCAGAACGTTCTCAACTGGTGTGAACGGCACGCCAATGCCTTCGTTTGCAGACAACACGACCGTTGATGAGCGCTGGGATATTGCCAATTTTGTTAATTCTCTTTGTGAGCGAGATCCACTGGGTAATCCCTTACCAATCGATCCTCTGACTGATAAGCCCAAAATAAATTTCGTCATTCCATCAGATATGGTTGAAGGAGAAATCCCGACCGATCTTGAGAATGAAGCATGGAAGAAGGCTCCAAAACGATATGTGGCCATGGGTGGGCAGATTACCCACAAGCCGAGAAACTTTGTCAATCGACTGGACGATATTTGGGTGCGATCGCTCTATAACGATAAATACATTGTCTACCTGCTCGAGTGGGATGACAGAACGAAGAGTGTGGCAGAGGGGAAGCTCCCTTGGGCTCCAACCCAAGTCAATATCGATATCAAGGAACAGGACCCGAAGACCGGTGAAGAAGGATCCATTGCCGCGCAACAGAATAATTATGCGGTTTATAATGACGCCATTGCCATTGAGACCGCAGTCAAGTGGAAAGAGCTTCCAGCGCCGATCAAGCCACGGTACCTGTTCGGGACGAACGAACAGTTCCCCATGGACATCGTCAAGTGGGAGGCGGATGGGTCCCTGCGTGCCTTCAAAGGGACTGGCTGGGATAAGGATTTTGAAGAGCGGGATAACTATGAAGAGGCGATGAAGCTTCTCAAGGCTGAATGGTTGAATGGCCGGTGGTATGTCATGATTCAGCGGCCTGTCGGAAATAAGAAGGATCAAGATTACGATGAAGATACCTTCTTTGAAGTAGGCCAATATATTCCGACCGTCTTCTTTGCCTGGGATGGCCATAATGGTGATGCAGGACGGAAGATGGCCGTGTCGGCATTCTACTACACCTTCATGAATCCACCTGTTCCACAGGAGACCTACATTTATCCGGTCGTCATTGCAGTCGGTGTGGTTCTTCTGGAGGGCTGGGTTTTGACACGACGTTCGAATAAGAAAAGAGGAAAGACACTGTAGTTCTCATTTGAAACGGGAGTAGGTGCTGTAAACTGAAAAGGGGGTGGGGGTAACCCACCCCCTTTTTTATTTCGCAGGTAATTCATCCATGATTCGCGATGTCTCAGGGGTGCTCCTGGCTGGGGGCAAGAGTCGACGGATGGGGACTGATAAACGCTTTCTTGCCATCGGCGGGGGAACGATGCTCGAAAGGAGTTGCAACGTTCTTTCGAACATGTTTGACCGTGTTTGTATAGTTATTGCCCAGGATAGTCCGGCGCTGGAGGCGCGCATTCCAGTCATTCGTGACCTGGTCCCATTCTGCGGGAGTCTCGGTGGACTGTATACCGGACTACAGCAGGCAATGACGAAGCATATCTTTCTCGCTGCCTGCGATATGCCCTTTATCCATGCAGGCCTCGTAGAATACATGGTCGGCAAAAAGGACGAGTCGGATGTAGTTCTAGCCTATTGGAACGGGCGACCTCAGCCGACTCATGCCGTCTATAGCCGAAACTGCCTGCCGGTTGTGGAGGCGCTCATGCACAGCGGTAATCTGAAGATACAGAGACTAGTTACAAACCCTACCCTGCGTGTTCGTTTGGTCACGGAGGAGGAGATTCGCACGATTGATGTGGAGGGGCGATCCTTTCTTAATGTCAACACACCGTCAGATCTTGACCGCGCTCGCGCCATCTTTGGAGATCAGTTGGAAGACCGATATGGTGACTTTCCAAAACTGGCATGACACGGTCATTGATCATCTTGCATCCAGGCTCCTTGGGAGATGTCTTGCTGGCGGTCCCGGCCATCCGAAGGCTTCATGCTCGGTACTCAGGGCTGGAAACATTGCTCATTGCCCGCGATGCCGTGAGTCGATTTCTCGGGGCTTGTCGCGTCATCGATGATTGGATGTCCTTGGAAGGACCAGCCGGTGTTGGGCTCTTTTCAATGGGCGTCCAGCTACCGCATGAGCTAGAGACGTGGTTGAACCGATGTGATGTCGCGGTTGCCTGGATGGAAGACAGCGCTGGTGCACTTCGTGCCAGGTTCCAAGAATTGAATGTCCCACAGATACGAATTCAATCACCATCTTCTCCCACCTTACGTGCGAGGCATCAGAGCCATCGTTTTCTTGAAACGGTTGAGGAGCCGGTGGATGATGGTTTCTCAGACCATTTCATTCAAATCCCCTCATGCCTTGTCGAAGAGGGCATGGTCTGCCTTGAGCGTCTAGGGGTTCCACGGGGACGCACATTTGTGCTCGTGCATCCTGGGAGCGGGAGTGCACACAAGTGTCTCAATTCAGAAACCCTTGCGGTCATCATTCAGAGCCTTGATGAGAAAGGGGTGTTGCCGATAGTCATTGAGGGGCCGGCTGATCAGCAGGCGGTCAGACATGTGCTACAGGCAAGCAGCCGAAGACCGCTCATTCTACGAAATCTTGATCTCACGGCGCTTGCCGGAGTCCTGGTGCAGGCCAGGTTCTTTCTCGGTCATGACTCAGGTGTGACACATCTGGCGGCTCTCCTCGGTGTCCGTACCGTCGCCGTCTTTGGCCCAACCGATCCGGATCGGTGGGCACCCCTCGGGGATCACGTGACGATTGTGCGAGGGCCATCCTGCCTCTGCCGATCTTGGGAAGCCGTCCGACAATGCCACGAAAAGCCGTGCCTTGATGTGCCGACAGAAGAGATACTTACCCCACTGGACGCATCTGGACTAGCGATGTTTTGATCAGAACCCATTGGAATTCAAAGTAAACCGCCTTGTCTCTCGCTATCGCATAATGTTACAGTGCTGGGCTGATTTCCATTGATTCGTCATGACTGAGAGGAATGGTTTTGTCGCAAGGTATCGTGCAAGCGAAGGTAGCCACCGCCCTCCTGACTGCCCTCAATGGGGCAAAGCAAAAGGGCCAGCTCAAGACACCGGTCTGGCCGACGCTGAGTCTGGATGCCCCAAAGCGACCGGAGTGGGGAGATCTGGCCTCGACCGTGGCGATGTCCTTGGCAGCTTCTGAGCAGAAGGCTCCGCATGACATTGCACAAATCATTGTGGATAACCTCTCTGAGCGAGAGCAACTGTTTGATCGTGTGGAGATCGTCAGGCCAGGTTTTTTGAATCTCACGGTCAAGCCGGCTCTTTGGCAGGAAGTCATTCGAGAAATTTTGGCACAGGGGCGGTCATATGGCCGAACCGATATCGGGCATGGCCGGCGAGTGTTGGTTGAGTATGTGAGTGCCAATCCGACCGGTCCATTGCATGTCGGACATGGACGAGGCGCTGCGGTTGGACAGGCGGTTGGGCGACTGCTGCAGGCCATCGGGTATGATGCCGTGAGCGAGTACTACATCAACGACGCTGGACGGCAGATGAAGCTGTTGGGCGCGTCGGTGTATGCACGCTATCTTGAGCTGTCGGGGCAACCCACTGCGCTTCCGGAGGATGGGTACCATGGGGCATATGTTACGGCAGTCGCTCAAAAAATAAAGGAGCAACTTGATGGTGTGGCCGGCAAGCTCAGTTCGGAGGAACTCGAGGCTCGCTGCCGAACGCTAGCCTACCAAGAACTCTTGGGACACATTCGCAGCGACCTCAAGACCTTTGGGATTGAGTTCCACTCGTGGTTCAGCGAAGCGTCTCTTTTGGAATCACAGGCCGTGGAGAGGGCTTTCGATGAATTAACAACCAAAGACCTCCTGTTCCAGCAGGAAGGCGCTTGGTGGTTTCGATCATCGGTCTACGGGGATGAGAAGGATCGCGTCGTCAAGAAGCAGGACGGCGAATACACCTACTTGGCCTCTGATATCGCCTACCACCACGACAAGCTACGGCGTGGGTATGATCTGCTGATTGATGTCTGGGGGGCTGATCATCATGGGTACATCCCCCGGCTGCAAGCGGCGGTCCAGGCCTATGGCCATCCGAAAGAGCGTCTGCACGTCGTGTTGGTGCAACTTGTGAAGCTGCTACGGGATGGAGTCGAAGTAAAGATGTCCAAGCGGACCGGCGACTTCATCACGATGCGGGAAGTGATTGATGAGGTCGGGGCTGATGCGGCGAAGTTTTACTTTCTGATGCGAGATTCCAAGACCCACTTGGAGTTTGATTTGGAGTTGGCCAAACAGCGTTCCAGCGACAATCCGGTGTACTACGTGCAGTATGCCCATGCGAGAATTTGCAGTCTGTGGCGTGTTGCATCCGAACGGGGCATTGCCCGTCCAACGGCCAGTGAAACGGACCTCACGGTGCTCACGGATCCAGATGAGTTGGGCTTGATCAAGAAGCTGGCAGCGTATCCGGAGGTGCTCCAGGCAAGCGCCCTCGCGTTTGAGCCGCATCGGGTGACCTATTACCTTCAGCAGTTGGCGGCACTCCTGCACACGTTCTATAACAAGCACCGGATTCTCCCTCCGGCTGGTGAGCCAGGGGTGGATGAGCTGGAGGTGGCCGAAGTGCTCACACCCAGCCGCACCGCGGCACGGCTGGTCTTGATGGGAGCGGTCCAGCAGGTGATTCAGAATGGGCTTGAGGTGCTGGGTCTCTCAGCCCCGGAACAGATGTAGTTCGCCACCTCAAAGAACGATGATGCAGTACCAGATCCACCACTCCGACCCAGATTCCAAGGGTCGCATCGGCCAGTTGACGACAGGCCATGCCACGATCGAGACGCCGGCGTTTATGCCGGTGGGATCCCTGGGGCCGGTGAAGGGACTTGAACCCAAGGATCTGCAGGAGTTAGGGTTTGGTTTGATGCTCAATAATGCGTACCATCTGTACCTGCGTCCCGGGCACAAGATCGTCGCGGATATGGGAGGACTCCATGCCTTTACCGGCTGGTCTGGGTCCATCCTCACGGATAGCGGAGGATTTCAGATCTTCAGCTTGGCGAAATTGTGCGAGATCACCGATGAGGGCGTCACGTTTCAATCGCATATCGACGGATCGACCCATGTGATTACACCGGAGAAGGCGATTGAGATCGAAGAAGCTCTAGGGGCCGACATTATTATGGTACTGGATCAGTGCGTGGCGCTTCCTGCCTGCAGAGAGATTGTGCAGGAGGGGGTACGCCGGACCAGGCTCTGGGCAGAGCGTTGTCAGGCAGCGCGTCGTCGGACGGACCAGGCGTTGTTTGGGATCGTCCAGGGTGGCCTGGAGGCTGACGTACGCGTCACATCGGCGCGAGAGTTGGTGACGTTAGGGTTTGAGGGGTACGCCATCGGTGGATTGTCCGTTGGTGAGAGCAAGGCAGATATGTACAGTATGCTCGACGTGACGGTTCAGGAGTTGCCGGAAACAAAACCTCGGTATCTGATGGGGGTGGGGCTTCCTGAAGATCTCGTCGAGGGAGTGGCGCGTGGGGTTGATCTTTTTGACTGTGTCGTTCCGTCGCGCCACGGGAGAACGGGCTCTCTCTTTACCTCGTCGGGGCGAGTGGTGATTAAGCAGGCCCAATATGCGAACGATGAGCGGCCGATCGATCCCGATTGCGGGTGCCCGGTCTGTGCCCGATATTCCCGGGCGTATCTGCATCATCTGTATCTGATCAAGGAGATGTTGGGGGCTCGACTCAACACCATCCATAATCTTTGGTATTTCTCCGAGTTGATGCGT
>Ga0224505_10000715_pt1 | contig 22319 bp, 23 predicted proteins | sample SF_Jan12_sed_USG_FD_169102 | JGI IMG/M metagenome (GOLD analysis project Ga0224505, IMG submission 169102) | Sediment microbial communities from San Francisco Bay, California, United States - SF_Jan12_sed_USGS_4_1 | ecosystem: Environmental > Aquatic > Marine > Sediment | place: USA: California... | reverse complement strand
CGATTCGCGCCGGGCCCGACTGCTGTGGCGCCCATCGAGGGGCCTCAACGACGCGGTGCAGAGCTCGGTGTCGCGCCTGGCCGTCGAGGGTGTCGACCGCATCGTCGTGGCCCATGGCGATCTGCCCCGCGCTCGGGGCCTGGCCGACATCGCCGACTTCGACGGAATCACCCTGGTGCCGGACCGCCACGAGGACGGCACCAACGTGTTGTGCATACCCGCCTCCAGCGCCTTCCGCTTCGCGTACGGCCCTGGTTCGTTCGGGCTGCACTGCGCCGAGGCGGCACGGATCGGCCTGCCGACGCGCATCCAGCGCGACGCCGCGCTGGGCTGGGACATCGACCATCCCGACGATCTCGACGGGCTGGCCAGCTTCACCATCGCCGAGTACTGATGCCCGACCGCCCGATCTCCACGTCGTTCACCACCCCGGCCTCGGCCCTGGCCATCGCGGCCCATCCCGACGACATCGAGTTCGGTTGCGGAGCCACCCTGGCTCGATGGGCCACCCGAGGCTGCGTGGTCCACCTCCTCGTCTGCACCGACGGGTCGAAGGGGACCTGGGATGTCGATGCCGACACCGCGGCCCTGATCGCCCGCCGCCAGGACGAACAGCGGGCGGCTGCCGCAGCAATGGGGGCCACGGGGGAGGTCCGGTTCCTCGGCGAGATCGACGGTGAGCTGGCCGCCACCCTCGAAAACCGCGGTCGTGTGGCCCGCATCATCCGCGAGCTGCAACCACAGGTGGTGCTGGGCCATGACCCCTGGACCCGATGGCGTCTGCATCCCGATCACCGTGAAGCGGGTCTGCTCACCGTCGAGGGCATCGTGGCCGCCCGCGATCCGCATTTCTTCCCCGAGCACGATCTGGCCCATCACCGACCCCGGGCGCTGTTGTTGTTCGAGAGCGAGGAACCCGACCTCGTGCTGGACGTGGACGGCCACGGGCCGGCCAAGGCGGCTGCGCTGGAGGCACATGTCAGCCAGTTCGAGACCACCATGGAAATCGACGACGAGGCCGATCAGGCCCAGAGGCAGGCGTTCCGGGCCAGGATCGCCGACGAGCTGGCCGAGATCGGAGCACCCCACGGGTTCGGGGCGGCCGAGGCCTTCCGCCAGCTCCTCGATCTCTGAGCGGCGGACCGGTCAGGCCAACAGCCCCCGCAGCAACTCGGCCAGCTCGAGGGGCTTGTCGCCCTGGATGCTGTGGCCGGCGCCATCGACGGTGATGACCTCGGCCGACGGGCACCGCCGCCGGAACTCGGCCACGTCCTCATCGTCCACCACGCTCCACGCCCCGCCGAGGTACAGCGAGACCGGCACCGACAGCTCGTCGACGTTGTCCCACATCGAGGCGAAGTCCGGAGTGAGGGGTTCGCCATCGGGCCCGGCCGCCGATTTCCAGTCCCGCATCGGGTCGTAGCGCCAGCTCCAGGTGCCGTCGGGCTGCTCACGGGCATTGTGGAGCACCCCGCGCCGCAGTGAGGACTCACTGCGGGACGGGTTGTGCTCGATGGTGCGGGCCAGGATCTCGTCGAACGACGCGAACTCCTCCGGGCCGTTCACGAAGGTGACGATCGGCTCGGCCTTGGCATGGTCGACACCCGGTGTGACGTCGAGTAGGGCCAGCCGGCGCACCAGGTGCGGATGCCGGGAGGCCAGGCACAGGGCGGTGAGCCCACCCATCGACATGCCGGCAACGAGCGCGGCGTCGGGCGCCAGTTGCTCGACCGCGACGGCGACGTCGTCGGCCATCGATGCCGGCCAGTAGTCCTGCTCGGGTCGCCAATCGGAATGACCGTGACCAGGGAGGTCGATGGCGAGGAGCGGCCGGCCCAGCGCCAGCGCCACCGTGTCCCAGGTGTGCGCGTTCTGGGCCCCGCCGTGGAGCAGCACGATCTCGGGTGGGTCGGTGCCCCACCGCAGGGCACTGAGACGCAGCCCCGACCCCAGCGTGACGGTGAGACGCTGCACGGTCGGGGGACCAGGCCACTCCAAGCCGGCATCCGTGCAGTTGTCACGGAACATCGAGAACTCGTCGTAGGCGTCCGGCATGGCTGTTCCTCCCGCGGGTGGCCGCATGGTAGGCCGGTCAGGCCACGGCTCGTCGAGAGCGACCGCGCCTGATCGATCCGGCGCTGGTGGACGCGGGCTCCCAGGTGAACCGGCGGGCAGCAACCAGCGCGGCGGCCACCCCCCACGCCGCGACCACGGCCAGGCGATCCCACATGAATCCGGGTGCGTCGATGAACGGGTTGAAGGCGGCGCTGAACGCCAACACGAACGGTTTGAGCGGCAGCAGGTCACCGATGATCTGCACGACGCGTGGAGCGTCGGCGGTGCTGACGAACACGTTCGACACGAACGCCATCGGCAGGATCAGGGCCTGCGCGGCCGCCGGAGCGTTGCGCCCCGACTTCACCAGCGCCGACAGGGCGACGCCGAGGGCGGCGAAGCTCAGGGAACCGACGGCGAAGGCCAACACGGCGGCCGGCAGCTTGGCCGCCTCGGCCTCGACCCCATAGAAGACCGCACCCACGATGAGCATCGCCCCGTTGGCCAGCACGGCGATCCACAGCCCCGATACGACGGCCCCGCCCATGAACGCGGACGGAGCGATCGGCGTCCCCCGCCAACGCTTCAAGATGCCGTCGTCACGCTGGTTCGACAGGTTGATGCCGATGTTGGTGAAGGTGGCCGAGGCCGCGGCGAACACGGCCAGCGAAGGTGCGTAGAACTGGGCCGGGTTGTCGATCACGCCCCCTTCGACCTCGATGTCGAACTCGAAGATCAAACCGAACAGCACCAGCGTGATCAACGGGAAGGCGATGGTGAAGAAGGCGGCGATGGCGGTCCGCCAGAACACCCGGTTCTGATTGCGGGTCTGCAACCAGGTCTGTCGTGCCCACCGGTTCACGCCTGCACCTGATCCTCGGCCGTGTCACGGCCCGTCTCCCCGACCAACTCGAGGTAGATGTCCTCCAGCGACGGCTCGGACACGGTGAGGTTCTCCAGTTCGATCCCCCGCTGCGCCGCCCATCCGCACACCCGAGCAAGATCGGCGGTGGGCGAATCGGTGCGGATCTCGACCTGACCGTTGCGGCCGCGAACCTCTCCGCCGACGTCGCCGAACAGCTCCTCGACCGAACCCTCGGCGGCCGGGAGGCGGAACCCGATGCGGGTCTGTTGATCAGTGCCGGCCAGCAGTTGGTCTGGCGTTCCCTCGGCCACGATGACGCCGGCCCGCAGCACCAGCACCCGATCGGCCAGCTGCTGGGCCTCGTCCAGGTAGTGGGTGGTGAGCAGTACCGTCTTGCCCAGGCCGGCCAGCCCCTCCACCAGCGCCCAGGACTTCCGCCGGGCGGCCGGGTCGAAGCCGGTGGTCGGCTCGTCGAGGAACAGCAGATCGGGGTCGCCGACCAGCCCGAGGGCCAGATCGAGGCGACGGAGCTGTCCACCGGACAGATCGCGCACCCGCTGATCACGGCTGTCGGTGAGCCCGACCAGCTCCAGCAACTCGTCGGGCGGGCGAGGCCGGGCGTAGGCCGATGCGTACACGGTGAGCGCCTCGTGGGCGCTCAGCTGGAGCTCGATCCCGGTGGTCTGGAGGACGACGCCGATCCGCTCGCGGAACTCGGCTCCGGCTTCGGCCGGGTCGCAACCCAGCACTTGCACCGAACCGCTGGTGGCCGCCCGGTGCCCTTCCAGGATCTCCACGGTGGTGGTCTTGCCCGCACCGTTGGGTCCGAGTACGGCCACCACCTCGCCCTCGTCCACACCGAACGAGATGCCGTCGACCGCAATGCGGTCGTCGTAGGTCTTCACCAGGTCGGCGACCTCGATGACCGTCACCCGGTCCTCAACGCAGGTGGGGGTTGAGCGTGTAGGTACCGGTGACCGAGGCGCGGCCGAGCTCGTGGCCATCCATGGCCGCCATCGCTTCGGCTGCACCGAAGTCACCGGTGAGACCCAGCGATTCGACATCGAGCGCATACACGGTGAAGACGTAGTGGTGGACGATCTCGTCGTTGGCCGGCGGGCAGGGTCCGTCGTAGCCGCCGTAGGTGCCGCCCATGTCGGCGTCGCCCTCGAACCAGGCGGTGTAGTCGTTGCGACCGCGCAAACCCAGATCGGAGGCGCCGGTCGGCTTGCCTCCCGGGGTGACCGCGTCGGAGTCGGCCCCCTCGGCGATCTCTGTGGCCGTTGACGCGATGTCGACCAGCACCCAGTGCGCGAAGTCGGCCCGGGGCAGGTCGGCGGGGACGGTCACGCCCGCCTTGTTGACATTGGTCGCGTCGGTCGGGGCGTCGGGATCGATGCACAGCACGGCGAAGGATCGGGTGCCACCGGGGGCGCCGGTCCACGACACCCGGGGATTGCGGTTGTCGCCCATGCCGTCGAGGGCACAGAAGGCGAACGACTCGGGGATGGGACCGTCGGGCTCGAATCCGTCGACGGTGATGTTCAGACCCATGGGGACCTCCGGAAGCTCAGGGGACCGGATGTTATCGCCCCACCCCCCGCAGGCCAGCTGCGGCCCACCTGTCACCGAGGGTCGATCACGACCTTGATGGCTCCACCGGCCCGGTCGGCCGACACCCGGAAGGCCTCGGCTGCGTCCTCGAGACCGAAACGATGGGTGATGAACGTGTCGATGAGGTCGGGACGCGCCGCCAACAGATCGGCGGCCAGGTCCGTCTCGCGACGGCCGTGGTGGTGGCCGTAGTACATCGCCGGCACCAGTTGCACCTGCTTCATCAGCCAGGTGACGGGCTGCGACAGCGTGAGCGCCTGCCAGTACACACCGGGAATGACCACCGTCGCGCCGGGACGGCTGCGGACGATCGCCTCCTCCAGCGCCGACTCGGAGCCGGCTGCCTCGATCACCACGTCGTAGTCCGCGCCCACGGCACCGTCGATGCCCAGTCGCTCGGCCGCCGCCCGCTGGTGGCCGTGGCGGGCCGAGAGGTCGACCGTTGCCCCGCCCTCGGCCGCGATGACCGCCGAAGCCAGACCGATGGGTCCTCCGCCGATCACCAGCACGCGACTGGCGGGCTCGATCGACGCCCGGTTGACGGCGTGCATGGCCACGGCAACGGGCTCCACGAGGCAGGCCACCTCGGGCTCGAGGTGCTCGGCCAGCGGCACCACGCCACCGGCCGGCACCGCCACCAGGGGAGCCAGGCCTCCATCGACGGCCACTCCGAGGACACCGCTGAGGTCGGTGCACAGATCCGCCCGCCCGTCCTGACAGAACCGGCACACCCCGCAGTAGTCGAGAGGCTGCACGGCCACGGCCGCGCCGGACTCGTCGCGTCCGGCTATCTCGTGGCCGAGGGTGACGGGCACGCCCATGTCGATCAGGTGGTGGTCCGAGCCGCAGATACCGGTGGCGGCCACCTCCACGAGCACCCATCCAGGAGGTGGCTCGGGCGGGGCGACATCGACCACGTGCGGCGATCCATCCACTGCTCGCACGGCCCGCATCCCCGGCAGCGTAGCGGGCACCGGAGGGCGTAGGGCCCGACGACGGTGTACAACAAGAGCATGCATGACCTGGTGATTCGGGCCGGATCGGTGGTGGACGGCACGGGTGGGCCAGCCCGAACCGCCGATGTCGGCATCGACGGGGCGGTCATCACCGCCGTGGCCGAGCCGGCCACCCTCTCGGGCCGACGCACCATCGATGCCGACGGACTGCTCGTCACGCCGGGGTGGGTCGACATCCACACCCACTACGACGGGCAGATCACCTGGGACCCGTTGGTCTCACCGTCGAGCTGGCACGGCGTCACCACCGTTGTCACGGGAAACTGCGGGGTCGGCTTCGCACCGGTCGAGCCGGCCCGACGGGCCTGGTTGGTCGAGCTGATGGAAGGGGTCGAGGACATCCCCGGAACCGCCCTCACCGAAGGCATGCGTTGGGGCTGGGAGACGTTCCCCGAATACCTCGACTTCATCGAGACCACGCCTCGGGCCCTCGACGTGGGCACACAGATCGCGCACGGCGCCGTGCGCACCTACGTGATGGGTGACCGCGGGGCCCACAACGAACCGGCCACCCCTGACGACATCGAGGCCATGGCCACCATCGTGAGAGAGGCCATTCAGGCCGGGGCGCTGGGCTTCACCACCTCGCGCACCCTCATGCACCGGGCCGTCGACGGCGAACCGGTACCGGGCACCTTCGCCGCCGAGGACGAGCTGTTCGGCATCGGTCGCGAGCTGGGTCGCCTGGGCGCCGGGTTGTTCGAGGTCGCCCCGGCCGGCGTGGCCGGCGAAGACGATCTGGCACCCCCCAAGGAGATGGCGTGGATGCGACGGCTGGCCGCCGAGATCGGCCGACCGGTCACCTTCGGCATGACCCAGAGCAACGTCGCACCGGGGCAGTACCGCGAGCTGTTGGCCGAAGCCGCCGCCGCCGCAGCCGAGGGGGCCACCGTCGTCCCTCAGGTGGCCGGGCGAGCCTCTGGGCTGTTGTTCGGGCTGGGAACCACCTACCACCCGTTCGCCAACCGGCCCACCTTCGCCGCCCTCGCCGATCTTCCCCGCGCCGAACAGGTGGCCCGGCTCCGCCTCGCCGACACCCGCGCCGCCATTCTCGCCGAGGGCAATGGCCAGGCCTCGGCTTCGCTGCTCGATCAGTTCGGCGATCGGACGTGGCCCTTCGACGAGTCCTGCGACTACGAGCCGCCGGTCGAGTCCAGCATCGACGCGCGGGCCCGGCGCGAGGGTCGCCGTCCCGACGAGGTGCTGTACGACCTCCAACTGCAACACGATGGGGCCCAACTGTTCATGGTCCCGATACTCAACTACGCCGACAACACCTTCGAGCCCCTGCGCGAGATGTTGGAACACCCCACGTCCGTACTCGGACTGGCCGATGGTGGCGCCCACTGCGCCATCATCTGCGACGCGAGCATGCCCACCACCATGCTCACGCACTGGACGCGCGACCGGACCCGCGGCCCCAAACTCGACGTGGCCACCGTGGTGCGCAAGCAGACGCGGGACACCGCCCACCTGTACGGCCTCGACGACCGCGGCGTGCTGGCCCCTGGCTACAAGGCCGACGTCAACGTCATCGACTACGAACACCTGCGGCTGCGGATCCCCGAGGTCGTCCACGACCTCCCAGGCGGTGCTCGTCGCCTGGTGCAGCGAGCCGACGGCTACCGAGCCACGCTGGTCGCCGGTCAGGTCACCTTCCAGGACGGCCAGCACACGGGAGCGCTGCCCGGCCACGTGGTGCGAGGCGCCCAGCCGGGGCCAACCGCCTGATGCCCCGCCCGCTACCAGGCATGGTCGCCATCGCCGAGTTCGGCAACCGGTTCGCGGCCGACGTGGCCTCGGCCCGCCTCACCGAGGCCGGCATCGACAGCACCGTGCTCGGTGATCCCGCCGCCGCCATCGCTCCCCATCACATCACGGAGCGCTGGTTCTCCCTGTGCGTTCGCGCCGAGGCGGCAGACCACGCCCGCGAGGCACTGGCCGATCCGGTCGACGCTACGCACCGCAGTGACGTCGAGTTCGTCGCATCCGCGTTCCGCGATAGGCCCCGCTGGATTCGCGTGGCCACATGGGCGCTCATCCTGGCCATACCGGTTCCATTGCTGGTGAGCCTGGTGCTGGTCCTGTTGGTCACCACGCGATCCCTGTTCCCCTGAGGTCGATCACAACGCCGCCGAGCAGGCACCCCGACCCGGGTCACCTCTACGCTTGCCGGATGGCCTCGACCCGACTCGACCTCGACCTGCTCGCCGGCGACTTCTACGTGAACGACCCATACTCCAGCTACCGGTGGCTACGCGAGAACGAACCGCTGTACTGGGATTCGGTCAACGAACTGTGGGGTGTCAGCCGTTACGACGACATCGTCGAGATCGAGAAGAACAAGAAGCTGTTCATCAACTCCGACAAGAAGAAGGGCGGCTACCGGCCCAACATCCCCGCCGACGCTTCCATCATCGGCCTCGATGACCCCCAGCACACCGCCCGTCGGGTGCTGGTGTCACGCCGCTTCACGCCCCGGGCGGTGAGCTCGTTCGAGGACCACATCCGCTCGGTGGTGCGGACCCTCATCGACGACTTCCTGCAGACCGGCTCGGGCGACATCGTCGAGGGTCTGGCCGCGCCGCTGCCGGCCATGATGATCGGACTCCTGCTGGGCTTTCCCGAGCAGATGGCACCCAGCCTGCGGGACTGGAGCGCCCGCACCATCGCCCTGGGCGGCGGGCCCCGCTACCACGACGACGACGGCGTCGCCGCGGTGTTCGAGTTCACCGAGGCCTGCGTCGAGCTGTACGAGGAGAAGAAGAAGTGCCCGGCCGACGATGTGATGTCCACCTGGGTCGACACCGAGCGCACGGGCATGAGCGACGGCACCGAGTTCGGCCTCGATCAGATCATCAGTGACTGCCTACTGCTGCTCGACGGCGGAGCCGAGACCACCCGCACGGTCATCGCCCGCACGCTGGTCAACCTCATCGCTCACCCCGACCAGTGGCAGGCCCTGCGCAACGGCGCCGACCTCGAGGTGGCCACCGAAGAGTTCATCCGCTACGTCACCCCCATCCACAACATGTGTCGTACCGCGGTGGCCGACACCCGGGTGAACGGCACCGACATCGCCGCCGGGCAACAACTGCTGTTGATGTACTCGTCGGCCAACCGCGACCCAGCCCACTTCCACGCACCCGAATCGTTCGACGTCACCCGGGAGCCCAACCACCACATCGCCTTCGGATTCGGCACCCACTTCTGTCTGGGGGCGGCCCTGGCTCGCCTGGAGATCCGCATCTTCTTCGAGGAGTTCGTCAGGCGGGTGGCCGACCTTCGCCTGCTGGCGGGCACCCGACCGGTGGAGATGCCCAATGCCTTCGTCTACGGGTTGGCCGAGGCCCGGGTGGAAGTGGATCCGGCCTGATCACGTGGTGGGCAGCTGCCCGCCCATCACCGCGTCGCCCAGCGCACCGGATATGAACGACGAGAAGTCGGGACCCCGTCGCAGACTGTGGCCGCCATCGACGTCGATGCACTGTCCGGTGATCCACCGCGACTCGGGCCCGACGAGGAAGCGGGCCAACGAACCCACGTCCTCGGGCTGGCCGACATCACCGAGCGGCGTGTTGACGATGTAGCTCTCGTAGACCGCACTGTCGCGAGGCACACCCTCCATGATCTCGGTGGCGATGAAGCCGGGGCGAATGGCATTGAAGCGCAGGTTGGATCGGCCGAACTCGTCGGCCGCGTTCCTCATGAGCTGCTCGATGCCGGCCTTGGCGACGGGATAGGCCCCGAAGTCGAGGTGGGTCACATGTCCGGCGATGGAGCTCATACCGACGAAGGAACCGCCGCCACGCGCCACCATCATGGGCACCGCGTGCTTCACGCACAGGAAGGTGCTCAGGACGTTGAGGTGCAGGACCCGGAGGAACTCCTCGGTTTCCTGGAGGTGCAGCGGCATGATGCCGCCACCACCTCCGGCATTGGCCACCACACCAGCCAGGCCGTCGCCTCGATCCCGGGCCGTCGCCAGCGCCATCTGCACCTGCTCCTCATCGGTGACGTCGGCCACCACGTAGCCGACGTCACCGTCGATCTGGGCCGCGGCGTCGACCAGGCGGGATTCGGTGCGACCGCAGATGGTCACCGACGCGCCGTCGGCCGCCAGAGCGGCCGCGCAGGCCTTCCCGATGCCGGTACCACCACCGGTGACCAGGATTCCGTATCCGTCGAGCGTCGTCATCGTTCCTCCAGAGCCTTCGGACGATGGTGTCTAGCGGCCCGATCCGACGCCGTCGACTCGTCGACGATCATCCACCGTGCAGCAAGTGGGCAACGGCGGGCGGGAGGACGAACAGCCCGTCCGGTCCCGTTGGGAACGCCACCTGATCCACCACTGCCTCCACCGGCACGGAGCCGTACAGGTGGGGAAAGCGCTCGCCGGCCTCCTCGGGGACGGCACTGGGCTCCCACCGGAGCTCGCCGTGCACGCGCTGCTCGTCGATCACCAGCAGCACCAGGTCGTCACGGCCGGCGTAGAAGCGATTGGCCGGCCGCAAGACCTGGTCGGCGCGGGACAGATGGATGAATCCGTCGGTCTCGAATCCCGGTGGCCGATAGTCGCCCTCGGCGTCGCGCCAGTCGTCGACCCCGCAGATGTGCAGCAGCATGCCGGCACGGTATCCGGCGCCGCCGCTCGCCTGGACACACCGCGTCGGCGACGCCGACAGGAATGAACCCTTCCGAACGTGGCATCGTCTACATCGACATGGAGGAGCCGGATCCAGCGGTGATCCAGGCCGCGGCCGAGGGCAACACGGCGGCGTTCGAGGATCTGATGCGGGCCTACGAAGAGCCCGTCTGGCGCTACCTGTGCCGGTACCTCGGCGACCCGGATCAGGCCCGGGACGTGTGCCAGGACACCTTCCTGCGGGTCCACCGCAAGCTGCACACCTACACGTACCGCTCGAAGTTCTCCACCTGGTTGTTCACCGTCGCCCGCAATGCCGCCGTCGATTCGCACCGCCGATCGGCGCGCCGTGAACGTGTGCTCGAGGTCGCTCCCCCGTCGCCGCCCATCGGCCTGCCCGGGCTCGGACTGGAGATCGAACGGGCCCTGGCCGACCTCAGCGACAAGCTCCGCGAGTCGGTGTTGCTGATCGAGGTGCTCGGTCTCACCTACCGCGAGGCCTCGCAGGTGCTGGGCGTGCCCGAGGGCACGGCCAAGAGCCGGGTCTTCGCGGCTCGAGCCCAACTGGCCGAGTGGATGCGGGCCGACGAGCAGACCGACGCGACCGGGGAACCGGGTTGATGGACTGTCTCGACGCCCGCCCGTTGATCTCGGCCGCGATGGACGGCGAGCCCGCTCCGGACGGTCTCGACGATCATCTCGCCCGCTGCTCGGAGTGCCGGACCTTCCGTGCCGATATGCACGATGTCCGCCGATCCCTCCGGATGGGTCCGGTCGTGCCGCCCCCCGACGTGGTGGGTGCCGTGCTCCCCCGGGTGGCGGCCACCGAACACCGCTCCACCACGAAGGTGCGCATCGGCCTCATCGCCGCGACGGCCGCCTGCGTGGGCCTCGGGTTGATGTTGGTGGACGACACCAGCCCGCGGCCCCGAGCATCGGTGGTCGAGCTGTCGGCCGACCAGTCCATCCTGGTGGCCTGGACCGCAGATCCACTGCCCGATCGATTCGGCGATCAGGTCGTGAACCTCGGTCAGGTTCGCAGCACCACCACGGCCGACCTGGGCCTGGCCAACCTGCGCCAGGCGTTCGACGCCGAGGGCACCCCGATCACGGTGGGCCGTCGCAGCGGGGTGGTGCCCATCGAGGTGCTGGGTTATGACCCCGACACCTACCCGGCGTTCGCGTCCGCCCTCCATCGCGAGCAGCTGTCGGCGCTCGAGGCCGACGAGGTGATCCTCAGCGACAGCGCGGCCCAGCTCCGGGGCGGGTTGACCCCCGGCGACACACTCTTGTTCGAGAGCGGTCAGGAGCTCACCGTGGCCGCCCTCGTCCCCGAGAGCGACATCGCCGCAGCCGAGATGGCGGTCACCGAGACGACGGCCGACGATCTCCGGCCGGCCGACGACAGCTTCATCCTGGTGGAGCACGACGGCGACGCCGAACAGATCCGGGCCGAGATGCGTGACGAGTGGACCGATCTCGACCGCGCCACCGTCAGCGACCTGGCCGTGGTGCCGGTCAAGGGCCTCGCCTACCTGCGGGGCCGCCCCGACTCGACGCCACACCTCGTGCTCAAGGAACGGTTCGGCGAGTTCACCTTCGTGCCCTACGACGAAGAGCACAGCGTGCCCGATCCCGACTGGGTGGCGGCCAACGTCGCCTCGGCCACCATCGCTCCGCTCGGCACCATCCGCTGCCAGGCCGACACGCTTGCGTCGCTCGCCACCGCCATGGCCCAGATCGTGGAGCGAGACCTCGATGCCCTGATCGACCCAACCGGTCGACACCGGTGCTGGGAGCCTCTCGCCGACAACAGCGACATCGACGCATCGCACCTGTGGGGCATCGCCGTGGAGCTCGATCTACGAGACAACGTCAAGGTGGACGGGCACCGCTACCTCGACCTGGTGTCGACCATGCATGCCGCCGGGTTCCAATGGGGCGGCCACCCACCGGACAACCACCCCGGCCAGTTCGAGTGGAGCCCCCTCTCCCCCGACTGACACCCGCGCTGGGCGGGTGATGCCCCGCCATCGGTCGCGCCGCACCGGTGAGGAAGCGGGATCAGCGGGGCTTGGACAACGACCACTCGGTGGACATGCGCTCGAGCATGGCCATGGTGCCCTCGAACCCGGGAATGGTGTCGAGTCGCCGCTTGGCGTACCAGAACGAACCGAAGAAGGTCAGGAAACCGGTGACCATGCCGACCCCGCTACGGATGACGACGTAGCCACTGGCCGAAGAGTTGGCCAGCAACCACACATCCCACACCGACGTGAGGTACTCGTAGGCCGCCACCACCAGCGTGAGATGCACCATGGTCGAGCGGTAGATCGCGTGGGACCGCGTGGCCGCATCGAACGGGAACACGAAGGGCAACAGCATGGCGGCCAGCGGTCGGCCGATCACCACCGAACCCACGAAGATGGTGCCGATCAGCACCTTGGTGCCGATGCCGATCCCGAAGTACACATCCTCGGAATCGAAGGCCACACCCAACGCACCCCTCACCACCAGGAACGCCAGGATGAGGGGCAGGAAGCGCCCGATGGGCAGCCCTCGTCGCCAACGACCCACCATGGTGTACATACCCCACACCGTTGCCGCCACGATGGCCCACTTCAGCCCGGCGCCGTCACCCTGTACGCGATTGCCCAGCTGCTCGGCGCCGACGAACAGCAGCACCAGCATCAGCGACTCGAAGGCCGAACCGCCGTTCATCAGGTTGCCCGCCGATGGCGGGGAGTCGACGGACTCCGGGAGGTCGGGTTCGGTGGACATCTCGCCTCAGGGTAGAGCGCAGAACCAGTCGAGGTGCTCCGGCGGGACTTGCGTCGAGCCCGCCCGATACCATTCGGCCGGTCGGCCGCACAGGGGAGGACATCCGTGGGGACATTCGCCATCACCGGATCCGCATCGGGCATCGGCGCAGCCACAGCCGCGCGGCTCGAGGCGGCCGGCCACGATGTGATCGGGGTCGATGTCCGCGGCGCCGAGATCGAAGCCGACCTGGCCCACCCGGCGGGCCGGTCCAGCGCCGTGACGGCCGTGCTGGAGCGTTGCCAGGGCACCCTCGACGGCTTCGTGCCGTCGGCCGGTGTCGGTCCACCGTTCGACCCGGCCACCATGGCCGCCGTCAACTACTTCGGCGCCCAGGTCCTGCTCGAGCAACTCCGGCCCGCGCTGGCGGCATCAGGCGACGCGCAGGTGGTGGCGGTGTCGTCCAACTCGACGACCACGCAACCGAGCGTGCCCGCCCAGCTGGTCGAAGCCTTCCTGTCGGGTGACGAACCCGAGGCCCGCAGCCTGGCCGCGCAACTCGGTGATGCCGCGACCTATGCCGCCTCCAAGACCGCCCTGGCCCGCTGGGTGCGCCGCCATGCCCCCACCGCCGAGTGGGCAGGCAGCGGCATCCGTCTCAACGCCATCGCGCCGGGTGCCACCATGACCCCGCTGTTGCAGGCCGGCCTCGACGACGACACCTTCGGACCCCTCATCTCTGGGTTCCCGGTACCCACCGGAGGATTCGGCGATCCCGACCAGATCGCGGCGTGGATCGAGTTCATGCTGTGCGACAACGGCGCCAGGTTCATGTGTGGCGCCATCGTGTTCGTCGACGGCGGCACCGATGCGCTGGTGCGTCCCGACGCGTGGCCGGCCACCTACGACCTCTGATCCGCTGAGCTGGCCTCAGCCCGGCGTGCCCTGCCCAGCCAGGTGTTGGCGCAGCTCCGGGGTGAGGACAGCGCCGCTGCGCTCCACCAGCAGGCCCATCTCGTACCCGATCAGATCGACATCGGCCGAGTTGCTGGTCAGCACGGCCAGAGCGGCCCCCGAGCCGACGCGGGTGACGAACAGGTACGACTGCTCCATCACCACCATCACCTCGCGCACCGCTCCCACTCCCGAACCCTGGGTGGCCCCTTCGGCCAGCCCGATCGTGGCCGCAGCCACGGTTGCCAGTCGATCGGCGTCATCGCCCGGAAGGCGAGCCGAGCGAGCGATGGGCAGCCCATCGGTCGAGAACACCAGCGCGTGGTCGACGCCGGCCACCGTGTTGGCGTAGTTCTCCACCAGCCCGTTGAGTCGAGCGACTTCACCATGAAGATCAGTCATCGGTCACCTCCTGAGAGCCGTCGGCCCCACGCGAACGCGCCTGACCCCGTCGGTAGTTGTTCAGCATCTGGCGCAGCTGCTCGGGTGAGCGGGCCTGGGGAGCCTGTCGCTGAGCGATACCGACCATCGGCGAAGCTGCCACCGGTGCCGGCACGACCGATTCGGTGGCCGGGAAGGCGGGCCCGCCCGGCGTCGGCTGGGGCGCGGGGCGACGGGTGGGCAGCTGTGGTGATCCCCCGGCGGGTGGCTGCGGTGCCGCGGCTGGCGGTGGCGCACCCATCGGCTCGGGTTGCGGGCTTCTGACCGGCGACGGTGCCGTCGGCGGCGGCGCGGCGGCCGCCGGGGGCGCAGGCATCGGAGCGGGCCGCTGGCCCCTGACCGGCAACGGAGCCGTCGGAGCCGTCGGCGCGGTCGGCGGAGCCGGAGCAACCGCGCCGGGCTGGCGCTGAGGCATGGCCGGGGCCGCGCCTGGTGTCGGCGGGGCCGGCATGGGCTCCAACCGCGCATCGGGTGGAGGCGGAGGAGGCAGCGGCGCCGAAGCAGTGGGCGCGGGCAGCGGCGCCGAAGCAGTGGGCGCGGGCAGCGGCGCCGAAGCAGTGGGCGCGGGCAGCGGCGCGGGATCGGCACTCCGCGTGGGCAGCACCGGCGAAGGGCCGGGCGACATCACGGGGATGGGTGGGACCGGATCGATCGTCGAGCCCTCGCCGGGAGTCGACCCACCCACACTCGGCTGTGGTGCGGGCGGCACCGGGGCCGGCCGTGGCGGATGCGCAGCCGGGGCAGGCCCAGCAGCTGACAGCGGTCCGTGAGCGGGAGCTGCCTCGGTAGCGGGAGCGACCGGCGCGGGCGGAGGTGGCGCGACTCCTGCAGCTTGCACGCCAGCGGGGCCCAGGAGCGCGGCGGGGATGTCGACCACTGCCGTGATGCCACCGGCATCGGAGGTCTGGAGACCGACACGCAGGTCGAACTGTCGAGCCAGCCGGCTCACCACGGTGAAGCCCAACGAGCGGGACAGCGTGAGCCCCATCTCCGGAGGGCGCTGCAGCAGCTCGTTGTACTCGCCCAGCTGGTCAGCGCTGAGCCCCACGCCCTGGTCGCTCACCGAGATCCGGTAACCATCGCCGCGCAGCTGCCCGGTGACATCGACCCTGGAGGTCTCGGGCGAGTTCCGCAACGCGTTGTCCAGCAACTCGGCCAGAAGGTGGGACATGCCCGATGCGGCCGCGCCCTTCACCATCGCATCGTCGACACCGAGCACCTCGACTCGGTGGTACTGCTCCACTTCGCCGATGGCGACGCGCACCATGTCGGTCATCGAGACCGGGCGAGCCCGCACGTTGGTGGACCCCTCGTCGGCCAACACCAGCAGGCTCTCGGCGTTGCGGCGCATCCGGGCGGCCAGATGGTCCAGCTTGAACAGGCCAGCCAACGCGTCCGGGCTCCGCTCGCTGGCTTCGAGGTCGTCGATCACCTCGAGCTGTCGGTCGATCAGAGACTGATTCCTCCGAGCCAGCTGGACGAAGATGTCGCTGATCCCCCGCTTGAGGAGCTCACCCTGGCTCCTTGCCACCTCGGCGGTGGTCAGCTGGATGGAGTTGAAGGCACCACCGAGACGGCCGATCTCGTCGTCGCTGTCGACGTCGATGAGCGAGACCTCGGGCAACGTGGCGTTGACATCGCCCGAGCGGAGCTGCTCGATCAGAGCCGGGATCTGCACGCGGGACAGATCCTCGGCGGCTTCGGTCAGCTGGGTCAGCGGACGGGTGATGCGTCGAACCAGGAGGGCGGTGGCGGCCACCCCGATCACCAGGAATCCGAAGCCGAGCAGCAGACCACGGATGAGCAGCGACGTGGACTTGGAGTTGACGTCGTTCAGCGAGACGGCGAAGTCCACCGTTCGCACGTGTTCGCCATCGACCACGATCGGCTGGGCCACATGGATGGCGCCCTCGTACTCCCGTATTGCCGGCTCGGCCGTGCCGTCGGCATCGATTCCCGCCACGGCGGCACCGACCACACCCGACTCGTCCACCACGGTCTGGCCCACCAGTTCTGCCGAACCGCTGGCGTCGATCAGCACCTCGTTGTCGGGGGTCAACAACAGGGCGAAGTCGATGTCGGGCTGTTCAGCCAGGAAGTCGGCGACGTCCTGGAGACCATCACCGGAGGGGTCGGCCTGACGGATGAGCGGTTGACTGGCCACCAGCTCGGCGAGGACCTCGACCCGACGCTCCAGATCATGGCGCAGCGTCGATCGCTGGTACTGCACGGTCACGGCGACCAGCACCGTGATCATGCACAGCATCACCAGGGCAACGGTGGTGACGAATCGGGTCTGGAGCCCGGGCTGGACCAGACGTCGGAGCCGCAGGGGCACGCCGGTTGCTCGACCGGGCCCCGAGCTGGCCGAGCCCTTGCCCGGGATCAGGTCGCGAAGACGGTCCAGAGACAGGCCGGTCTTCTCTGAGCGCTTGATCATCGTCGGTATCCTCAACGGAGCCAGGGGTACTTCTTGTACTCATCGGCGTCCGCTGGAGATTCCTGACCAAAACCCCGACCGCTCGGCGGGGCCCGAACGAGATCGGGTCGGCCCGGCACCGCCGTGGCGGTGTCGGCGCCGGCAGGACCCCCGGTCGGCTATGGGTAGAGGGCCACCAACAGTGCGAGGTGACAGGTCACGCCCAGCACGACCAGCGCGTGCCAGATCTCGTGATACCCGAACACATCCGGGTCGGGATCGGGCCGACGAGCCCCCACCACGATGGCCCCGAACGTGTACATCAGGCCGCCGGCGGCCAGCAGGGCGAACTGACCGCCGCCGAGGGCGTTCCAGAGCCAGGGCACCAGCAGCACGGCGCCCCAGCCCAGGCTGAGGAACAGGGCGTTCATCAGCCCCCGCGGCGGGTGGAAGGGCACCCACTCGGCGCCGATTCCCATCGCCGCGCCCAGCCAGAACCAGGCGAGGGCGAAGGCGAGGGGCTTTCCGTCGAGGGTGAGCAGGACCACACCGGTGGCCTGCGCGGCGATGTCGAAGAAGATCGCCGAGTGGTCGAGACGGAACAACAGGTGGAACTGCTCGGCCGACCACTGCTTGTAGTGCACGACCGCACTCGTGCCGAACATCACCCACATGCCAGCGGAGAAGAAGCCGGTGGCCAGCGTGCTGCGGGCATCGGGAGCGAGGACCAGGCACGCCACGCCGACCGGCAACGAAACGAAGAAGGCCCAGCGATGGATGACGCCGCGCCACCGGGGCCGGGGCAGGCTGAGGGCACGCTCGACCGACGGCGAGAGCTCGGGCTGTCGACCCCGGCTCACGGCAGGTGCCCATTGGTCATCGTGCGCACCAGGGCATCGACCAACTGGTCGAGCTCGGCGGCACAGGCATCGAACACATCCTGCTCGCCGGCCGCCGGGTCGATCACCTCTTCCCATGGCTCGACCTCGACGCCGCCCAGTTCGAGGCTTGGATCCGCCGCGGGAGCGGCCCGTCGGTGGTCGGCAGGTCGCGCACCAGCCGCTTGAGCGTGGCGGCCCGGTCGGCCCCCTCCGGGTGCTTCCTCCTGATCCAGTGGACGTGGGACGGTTCCATCACCACCAGCAGATCGGCGCCGGCCACCTGCTGCTCGTCGAGCTGGCGACTGCGATGGTCCGGGTCGGCCAGTCCCAGACCCCGGAGGGCGTTTCGTGTCCGCTGGCTCATCGGCAGCCCGTCGACCACCAGGGTCCCGGCACCCGATGTCGTGAAGTGGCCGCCGGCGCGATGGGCGAACATCGCCCGGGCCATCACCGAACGAGCCGCGTTGCCAGTGCACACGAAGGTGATGTGAGGCATTTCCGACACGGTGATCCAGCGTAGGTCAGCAGGGGTCGTTCACTACGCCGAGCGGTGCCCGTCGAGGGGTCGGCGCACGAACAGGGCCTCGGCTTCAGCGGTACGTACGCCGTCGACGAGCAGTACCGCCTCGGCCCGCATCCGTCGGGCCCGTACCTCGGTTGGGCGGGCCTCGAAGACGAGCGGCGTCTCGAGCGGGGTGGGCCGGCGGTATCGAACCGTGAGCCGACCCGTGACGCCGCTGGGGCCATCGACCAATGACAGGCAGGCCCCGAGGATGTCGTCGAACAGGCCGGCGATGTACCCACCGTGCACCGCCCCAGGCGGACCCTCGTACATCCGACCACACACGACGCGGCCCCGCACCAATTCACCATCGGCGTCGCGATCTCGTTCGGTTCGCATCGGGGCGGCAAGCGGTTGGTGCTCGCCGCGAAAGAGGCTCCAGTTCCGCCATTGCTGCAATCTGGCCGCGTCGTCGACGCCGTCGGGCTGCTCGTACCACCGCGGTCGAGGCGACCCGACAATCGACGCTCGCGACCGGTCGAGGACATCGGCCAGCGCCGATGCGGCCGCCGGTTCCACATCGGTTCGATGGAGATCATCGAGGAGGCCGCGCAGGGTGTCGGCCAGGCGGGCGGCCGGGTCCGTCATGGCGTGTCGGTGCGGGTACGCCACAGCCACACCGCCACGCCGGTGGTTCCCCCGATGATCAGGGCGAAGATGACGGCCGCCCGCAGCGTGAGGCGATCACCCTCGCGGCGCACGGCGAGCGGGTCGTCCACCACCGGGAAGGCGTCGGTGTCGATCGGGATCGGTCGGGCCTCGCGAAAGGAGAGCTCGCCGTCGAAGGGCACCGATGCCGCACGAGTGCCGCCGCACGGGTCGACGGCCACCACGGCTGCGGGGAGGTCCGAACGGGCATCGGTGGCGAACACCAGGTATTCGCGATCACGTTCGAAGTGCATGGAGCACCCGTCTGACTCGGGAGGAACAGCCACCAACTGCTCGGGGCCTACTCGCCCTTTGGCCACACCGGTGACGACGAACGACCAGCCGTCGGCGGGCCGGGAACCGTCGGGAATCGCCAGCTCGACCGGTGCCACGGCGCGAGCGGTGAAGACGTACACCGCCTGTTCGAATGCCTCGGCATCGCTTCGCGGGCCCGCACAGGTGCACGACGACTCCTGCGCGGTCGCCGCGGCCGGCGCCGACAGGGCGACGACAACCACGAGCAGGGAGAGAACAGGCCGCAGCACCGACACAGGCTACTGGCCCGCCTCGCACACAATGAGCAAAACGACTCATGCAGAACGGGCTCGAACGCGACGATCATGGTGATCCAGGGAATGCAGACCGGGCCCGGCGAGTGGCTCCGCCCCCGCCGGGCCCGGGTTCCCAGGAGATGATGATCATGTGCGAATGCCAACTGTGCGGATCACGCGAGGGCCGCGAGCGGCCCGGCCGACTCGGCCGATACGCCGTGACCTGCCAGGCGTGCGAGGACCGCCGGGGGTCCCACCTCGTGGGTAGCCCCAACGGCTACCGCGCCGCCACGCGCTGACCCGAGGCCACCAGAACCCGGCGGCTCAGCCGGTCGGCCCCAGAACGGCATCGGCCACTCGTTGCCGATGCCAGGTCGCGTCACCCCACGATGCGGCCAGGGCCCAGCCCCGTTTCAGCCAGAGCTGGAGGTCGTACTCGACCGTGTAGCCGATGGCGCCGTGGCACTGGAGGGCATGACGACAGGCCAGGTCCACGGCGTCGGACGCCAGCGCCTTGGCGGTCGACACCTCGAGCGTCAGCTCCGGATGCTCGTTGGCCACGCACCAGGCGGCTCGGTACGTGACCGGTCGGGCGAATTCGATCGCCAGGCCGACATTGGCCAGGTGATGCTTCACCGCTTGGTTGACGCCGACGGGCTTGCCGAACTGCTGACGGTCCTGCACGTACGCAACGGTGAGGTCGAGGAGTTGCTGGGCGATGCCCAAGCACTGAGCGGCCGCGGCCAATGCACCTCGGTCGAAGGCACGAGCGACGAGGGCCGGGTCGGTGCTCAGGCTGGACTCCGTGGACGGCGTCCACCGGACCCGACCGAGGCGTCGCGATTCGTCGACGGAGCGGGTCGATTCCACCGTGTAGTCGGCCCGCTCGACCAGGTGCAGTGCGTCGCCGTGCTGCAAGACCAAGGCGCCGGCCTCCTCGGCGCCGGACACATACGGGGACTGCTCGAGCCCGACCGAGATGGTGATCTCGCCGGCCGCCGCCGGGCCGAGAAGCGGGTGATCCGGCGCCGCATCGGCAACCGTGGGCACCGCCACTGCGGTGTGTTCGGCCAACGGTTCGGGCAGGGCGGCCCGGCCGGCTTCTTCGAGCAGGAGGACCAGGTCGACCTCGTTCAGACCCAACCCACCGGCCGCATCGGGGGCCGTCAACCCCACGACGCCCATGTCGGCCAGCTGACCCCACAACCCGTCGACGCGACCGCTGCGGTTCTCCCAGGCGGCCCGGACGGCCGTCGGCGTGCACTTGTCGGCCAACAGCTCCCGAACCGTGTCTCGGAACAGGTACTGATCCTCGGTGAAGGTGAAGTCCACAGGTCTGTCTCCTCCTGCTGGGATGGCACTGCCGCCCGGTCGATCACGGAGACAGTAGGACACAACGCCACCAACGACCGCCTCGGCATCGACGCCTGCCGGCAGCTCTTCGCCACCTCGACACCCGGGCCCTACAGTGAGCAGATGCCACACTGCGTGACCAGTCGGCCACGATCCAAGCGGCTGGGTCGGCGGGTCCGTCGACCGGGCCGCACGATCGATCGGCGGCCGGCGCACCGGAGTCGCCCGGACCGGGCGGGACACGCAGCTCATCGTGGGTCCATCGTCGATGTCTCGCCGCGTCACCGCTGATGCACACCGACCCGTCGGCACTCGACCGACCACCGTCCGACGACGGCCCCACGCCCGGCGGGGATCCGGTCGCTGACGACGCATGGGCCAAGGGCGCCTTCGCGGTCGCCCTCGCCGCCGGCTTCGTCCTCATCCTGTATCTCGGCCGCGACATGTGGTTCAAGGGCGACGAGTGGTACTTCCTCGCCGACCGTGACGCAGGCGACCTCGGGGATCTGTTCCGGCCCCACAACCTGGTGCACTGGACCACCCTCCCGGTCCTGTTCTATCGCGCCGTGTATCGGGCGTTCGGGCTACACAGCTACCTGGCGTATCAGGTACCGCTGGTGTTGCTCCACGTCGGCATCGCCTGGCAGTTGCGTCGGATCATGCTCCGATCCCGAGCCGATCCCTGGATCGCCACCGCCGCGGCGACTGCCTTCCTCCTGTTCGGATCTGGTTTCCCCAACATGATCTGGGCCTTTCAGATCAGCCTCAACGGCTCGCTCTTCCTCGGGCTCACACACCTCCTGCTCGCCACCCACGACGGTCCACTCGACCGGCGCGACGGCCTCGGACTGCTGGCGGGGGCACTGGGGTTGCTCTGTTCGGGCGTCGCCGTGACCATGGTGATCATCGTCGGTCTCGCCGTCCTCCTGCGGCGGGGCGTGCGACCGGCACTCATCCACACGGTCCCACTCGCGACCATCTACCTGATCTGGTGGTTCGGGTATGCCCGCAGCGACGAGGCCGATGCGCTCGAACGAGGCAGTCCCGACCAGTGGGTGGAGTTCGTCTGGATCGGCATGAAGAGCACGTTCGCCGAGCTCGGACAGCTACCGCTGGTCGGGCTCGGCCTGGCGGTCATGCTCGTCGTCGGCATGCTGCTGGCTTGGGAGCCTCGTCGGCATCTGCGCCCTCCAGCGGCACTCGCCGCGCCCTTGGCCATGTTGGCCGGCGCGGTCGTGTTTCTCTTCATCACTGCGCTCGGGCGGGTCGCCTCGGCCCTCGGAGCGCTGGACCTGGTGCTGGGACCGGAGGCGGGCGCCTCACCGCGGTACCTGTACATGGTGGCCGCCCTGATACTGCCCGCCCTGGCCGTCGCCGCCACCGCATCGAGCCGCGGCCGCCCGATGGTGCTGGTCGCGGCATGCCTGGTGTTCCTGGTCGGCATTCCCGGCAACATCGACGCGCTCGCCAATCCCGACGGCCTGAGCTTCGACGACGACGTCATCGCCTTCAACCGCAACCTGGTGCTCAGCTTCCCTCGCTCACCCGTCGCCGA
>Ga0224505_10000714_pt1 | contig 22337 bp, 15 predicted proteins | sample SF_Jan12_sed_USG_FD_169102 | JGI IMG/M metagenome (GOLD analysis project Ga0224505, IMG submission 169102) | Sediment microbial communities from San Francisco Bay, California, United States - SF_Jan12_sed_USGS_4_1 | ecosystem: Environmental > Aquatic > Marine > Sediment | place: USA: California... | reverse complement strand
CTATGATAATCCGGAGACCCTCTGCTGCACCCCACGCGACCGCAGCCTGAATCTGCTGGATCTCGTTTGCTAAGATCATGACCGGTGCATCCCCGGCCAGAAACGGGAGCATCGCCTCCCAGCGAATATCGACAGGCAGTTTCGCGTCGGCCTCCCTGGCCTGTTTGTAGGATCTGGCATCCCGAAGCGCCTCATTCAGCTCCTCCAGCTGCTTTGCGATCTCCTTTTTCTGTTCCTCTTCGGACTGGCGAATCCAGGGCGCTGTACTGATCGTCATCCGCGGCCAGTTGACCACCAGGGCGGCCGGGGCTTTGAATGTCATATCTTCCCAGGTCCATCCGTCGGACAGCATGATTGCGGATGTTCCGGAAATCAACCCGCCTGACGGGGCTGTGACGAACATCGTGATTCCGTTCGCACGGGTTACAGGAATGATCTCTGATTCCGGATTGAAGGCTGCCTGCGCACGGACGTTCGGGTTGATCCGTCCCGTTTCCGACTGATCTCTGGTGGCCCGCACGGCGCCTATTTCCACCAGCCCGATCTCCGTGTCCGAACTGATCAGTCCGGGGAACACGTGCTTCCCTGTGATATCGATAACCTCGGTCCCTTCGGGGTACGGGATCGACGAGCCGACAGCAACGATGACCCCTTTATCGAAGAGGATCGAACCGTTGGGAATCGCCGGACCTGACACCGGGTAAATGGTGGCACCGGTCAAAGCGATCGGGTGGTCCTGCTTCTTCGCAGGAATCTGATCAGAGGCTGCGAGGGGAACGGAAGCGAGAATGCCGGCAAGGGCGAGGCCAAACCATCGTGATGATTTCATTTCAGTGCCCTCCTTCAAAGTCGGTACAGGAATAGGGGTGATCGCCTGTGTCAGTCCCTCCGGACTTCTTTCCCCCGCCTTTGCCGGAATCGCCCGATGCAAGAACTTTCTGAATCAGCACCGCGCGTTGGTGTGTAACCTCCGTGTTCATTTTCCGGTCTTCCTCTCTGTCGAAGAACTTCCGTCCGTCCACCCAGGTCTGCTCACACCGGGTATAGGTCGAAAGAGGGTTTCCATTCCAGATTGCGAAATCGGCATCCTTCCCTTCTTCCAGTGATCCGACCCGGTCATCGATGAAGAGCTGTCGGGCCGGATTGATCGTTACAAACCTGAGCGCTTCCTCTTCTGTCAGCCCGCCCCATTTGACTGCCTTTGCCGCTTCGGTGTTCAACCGACGGGCAAGTTCATTGCTGTCAGAATTGTATGAAACAAGAACGCCCTCGTTGTGCATGAGCGCCCCGTTGTACGGGATCGCATCGTACACTTCGAACTTGTAAGCCCACCAGTCGGAGAATGTCGATCCTCCTGCGCCATGTTCGGCCATGATGTCTGCCACTTTGTAACCTTCGAGGATGTGCTGGAAGACACGAATTCTGAAGCCGAAATCCTCGGCAACCCGCATCGTGGCAAGGATTTCATCCTGCCGGTACGAATGACAATGCACGAACCGCTTGCCGTGGATGATCTCGAGGATCGCGTCCAGTTCAAGGTCACGCCGCGCCGGGATTCCGGACTTGTCTGACATCGCCTTCTCGTACGCGAGGGCCGCGTTGAATTCGTCACGCATGATCTGCTCGACGCCCATCCGGGTCTGGGGGTACCGTGTCGTAAACTTCTCTCCCCAGTTCGACTGCTTGACATTCTCGCCGAGGGCGAACTTGATCGTCGGGGGTGCATTCTCGAACTTCAATTGCTCGGGGAGCACACCCCACCGGAGCTTGATAAGCTGTGACTGGCCCCCGATCGGGTTGGCCGAACCATGCAGGATATGGGCGGTGGTGAGACCCCCTGCGAGGGCCCGGTAGATGCTGATGTCGTCTGCATCGAGTACATCACCAATCCGGACCTCCGCCGTAATCGCCTGCCCTGCCTCGTTAATCGCATCGGCGGCCATGTGCGAGTGTGCATCGATGAGTCCGGGGGTTACATGCCTGCCGGTGCCATCGATCACCATTACGCCGGACGGCGTATCCAGGTTCCTTCCAATCGCCCTGATCGTTCCGTCCCTCACCAGGAGGTCGGCATTCTCGAGGCGTCCATCCGGTCCGCAGGTCCAGATTGTTGCGTTCCTGACAAGCACGTCCGATTGAGGAGGAATGGATGCACGTCCGAACGCGCCTGGCGGATAGACAGGCGGAAATGATGCCTTGACCGGCCCGACCGCCTTCGTCGTATCCGGTTCCGGAGTATACGGCCCTGTGCGAGTTCCTGACCAGGCGAAGCCGGAACCGTCGGGCCATTCACCGGTTCCTTCCATGGTATCGTTGCTGACAACCGCACCCATTCGGATGGCGCCCGGTTTTCCCACCGAATCACCCGGCACGGAAAAGCTGAGACGGAAACCGGAAAGATCGATATCCGCCAGTTTCAGGTCACCGTTCCATTCGACCGATCCTTTCAGTTTATCCGGTTCGCCTTTCAGCGAAACAGCTTTTGTCCCGGCCTCTCCGGCAATCGATACGTCCCACATTCCTCTGAGATCCGCGGAAGGGACGGGAGTGACTTCATAACGCCTGCCGTCGATCCACGTTTCGCGGATCTTTGTTTTTTCATGGAACAGATTTCCGTCTGTGACAACGAAATCAGCGATCTTCCCCTTTGAAAGCGAGCCCAGTTGTTTCCAGACTCCGCAGAGCCGGGCTGGCGTGGAGGTGAGCGCCGACAGGGCCGCTTCCTCCGGGAGCCCCCGTTTGACCGCTGTCCGCACGGCACTGAGGAAGGAGCCGGCATCTTTCAATTCGGATGCTGTCAGGGCGATCGGCACCCGGGCATTCTGAAGCCTCCCGGGATTCTCCGGCGCTTCGTCCCAGTGGCGGAGTTCCTCCAGCGAAACCTCCAGAGCTGACTCGGGGGTCCTGACATCGGGGGCTTTCGGAAAATTGAGGGGAAGAATGACAGACCTTCCTGTTGCCGCGACCGCTTCGAGTCGTTTGTATTCGTGCCCGCTTCCGCGCACGATCAGGTCGAAACCGAATTCCTGCGCGATCGTGTTTGCACGGAAGAAATCCCGGTCATTTCCTGTTTCGAAGATCACCGGCAGAGAACCGATCAGGATGTCACCGAGAGAGGCGAGTGCCTCATCCTGCTCCGGTCTCGACAGTGACGGGTCGGAAGCGTAGGCAGCCTGTGCCCGGGCATACCAGTCAGCATCGATCATCGTTTGGCGGATCAGGGCGATTGCCCCCATGAGTGAATTGGGGTAGCCGTCGGCACCCCTGTCACGCTCGAATGTTATATGATGGGCCACCTTTGACCGAACAATCAGCTCGTTGGCCGTGCCTTCACCCGTGTGGACAAGCGCGCTCGTTCCACGGAAGATCCCCTGGTTCGGGACCGCAAGCGCAGCTGTAATTCCCTGCGAGCGAAGTTTTTCCGCTGATTTTTCATCCGGACGGAACAGTGAGGACGCATTCCGTTGTGCCATCACCTGGCTGTTCCAGTGGAGAGCACCGGACGCTGTCTCCTTCGCTTTCTGTCCGGCACCGTCATCTCCGTCCCGTCCCTGAGCCGCCTTTGGGAATCCGTAGTCAGTGAACATATCGATCAGGCCGGGGTAGATGGTAAGACCGGTCAGGTCCCGCACAGGGGCACCGGCCGGCGGTTCTCCTGTACCGACAGATTCGATGATCCCATCGCGGATTACCATTGTTCCGTTCTCGATGACCTTTCCGGGGCTGGTCACAATCCGGGCGTTGACGAATGCATGAATGTCCGGCGTCCTGTCGCGCAATCCGTCCGGTGGAGCAGTTTGTGTCAGAGCAGGGAGCGACGCGAGGCTCAGGATGAGGCACACGGCGGTTCGATGAAGGAAGGTAAGACTCATGGGTGATTCCTCCGGGTGGAGTTCAGGTGTTGGGTTAGTTGGTTTGAGATGAGTACTCTGCAAACAGCTGACGGTAGATCTGTTCATCATATTCGCTGAACACGATGAACCTGATCTCCATCGGCTCTGATAATGGTTCGATCCGCTGCCTCACAGTGACGAAGGCAATCCGGGCGGCCTCCTCAGCGGGGAAGCGGTACGCTCCTGTGCTGATCGATGGAAACGAGAGAGACCGGATGTCGTTGCTGAGAGCCAGGGTAAGGCAGGCATCGTACGTCTTCCTGAGGATCTCCCGCTCATTCGCCGAGCCGCCGTGCCACACCGGTCCGACGGCGTGAATGACAAACCGTGCCGGCAGATTACCTCCGCCCGTGATGACCGCCGCACCGGGAGGGCATCTTCCACTTCCTGCTCGTATCTCCCTGCACTGGCGGAGAATCTCCGGTCCGCCGGCGCGGTGGATGGCACCATCAACGCCCCCTCCTCCGAGAAGGCCGGAGTTCGCTGCGTTGACGATCGCATCGGTGTTCTGTAGCGTGATGTCGTCGCGGAGGAGAACAAGAGTTGACGAGCCTGCGGTCGCGATGTGCGACTCGTCCGCTAGTCGTCCGTGATGTCCCACTTTTCCGGGGATCGCCAGAGAGCTGACAGGATCAGCTCGCGCATGAATGTGAACTCCCGGGGGAGCCTATCGCGCATTTTGGAGAACAGCGTTTCGTGAGACAGAATCTCTTCCTTCCAGGATTCGCTGTCGACCTCCATCAACTTGTGAAAATCCTCTTCGGTGAACTCTTCGAGCCCGTCCCAGTTGATCGCGGCATGCCGCGGCATCCATCCGAGGGGACTCTCGATCGCATACGCCTTTCCGTGAACACGCCGGACAATCCAGTCGAGAACGCGCATGTTCTCTCCGAATCCCGGCCAGAGGAATTTTCCCTTTTCATCCTTTCTGAACCAGTTGACTCCGAAGATACGGGGCGGATCGTGGAGGCCTCTGCCAAACTGCAGCCAGTGGTTGAAGTAGTCGGCCATATGGTAGCCCGCAAACGGCAGCATCGCCATTGGATCGCGGCGCACGGTTCCCACGGCTCCGGTCGCAGCGGCCGTGGTTTCGGATCCCATCGTGGCAGCGAGATACACACCGAAGTTCCAGTTTGCGGCCTGGTACACGAGCGGTACTACGGTGCTGCGGCGCCCCCCGAACACAAACGCGCTGATCGGGACTCCCGCGGGATCTTCCCATTTTGGATCGATCACCGGGTTTTGATGTGCCGGTGCTGTGAACCGCGCGTTCGGGTGAGCAGCCGGAGTTCGGGATGCCGGCGTCCATTCCTTCCCCTTCCAGTCGGTCAGCTTCGCCGGCGGCTCCTTCGTCATACCTTCCCACCAGACGTCGCCATCCGGGGTCAGCGCCACGTTCGTGAAGATCGTATTCGCGCGGATGCTCGCCATCGCATTCGGATTGGAGTGTTCCGACGTACCCGGGGCGACCCCGAAGTATCCCGCCTCAGGGTTGATCGCATACAAACGGCCGTGCGGTCCTTCCTTGATCCAGGCGATATCATCACCAACGGTGGTCACCTTGTATCCGGCCAGGGCTTTTGGCGGAATCAGCATCGCGAAATTTGTTTTCCCGCACGCACTCGGAAATGCCGCGGCGATATACGTCTTCTCTCCAGCCGGATCCTCAACGCCGAGTATCAGCATGTGTTCGGCCAGCCATCCCTCGTCCCGCGCCATGACAGATGCGATGCGAAGGGCAAAACATTTCTTTCCAAGCAATGCGTTTCCGCCGTACCCGCTCCCGAACGACCAGATGGAACGTTCTTCAGGGAAGTGAACGATGTATTTCTGATCCTTGTTGCACGGCCATGGCACATCCTTGACGCCGGGGTCAAGCGGCATCCCGACCGAATGGAGGCACGGGATGAAATTTCCGTCGCCGAGGAGATCGAGGACCTTCTTCCCCATTCTGGTCATGATCTTCATGTTGACGACGACGTACGGCGAGTCCGTAATCTCCACGCCGATATGAGAGATGGGAGAGCCGAGCGGACCCATGCTGAACGGAATAACATACATGGTCCTTCCCTTCATGCACCCTTTGAACAGCTTCGTCAACTTCTGTTTCATCTCTGCCGGCGGCATCCAGTTGTTCGTCGGCCCGGCATCCTGCCTGCGGGCACTGCAGATAAACGTCCTGTCCTCCACACGCGCGACATCGCTGGGGTCGGACAGCGCGAGGTAGCTGTTGGGCCTCTTCTGTTCGTTAAGCTTTCGAAACGTCCCGGATGTAACAAGCTCGCCGCAAAGACGGTCGTACTCTTCTTCCGAGCCGTCACACCAGTACACGGAGGCCGGCTGACAGAGCTTTTCGGTTTCCTTCACCCATTTAAGAAGTGTTGCGTTTTTTGTTGGTGTCATTCAGTTCTCTCCTGCATTTCGCCGGTTCGACTTCCTGACCCCGGCGTCCTGGTTCCTTAAGTGTACAGCGTTTACGGAATGATGTCTCCCTTTGAAAGATACGAGCCGAGCCATTCGAAAACGGTGGTGTGCCACAGTTTACTATTGGCGGGTTTGTTCACCCAGTGCCCTTCATCCGGAAAGTAGAGCAACTTCGATGGGATCCCCTTTCGTTGGAGGGTAGTGAACAGCTGCATCCCCTCACTGAACGGAACCCGGTAGTCGAGCTCGTTATGGATGACAAGGTTCGGCGTGTTGAAATTCTTCGCGTATTTGTGTGGGGAAAACCGTTCATAACCCTCGGGGGCATCCCAGGGGGTGCCGCCGTGATCCCATTCATCGAACCACAACTCTTCCGTGGTTCCGTACATACTGTAAAAGTTGTACACGCCGCAATGAGTAACCAGGGTCCTGAATCGATCACCGGCATGGCCCTGGAACCAGTTCATCATATAGCCGCCATACGATGCCCCCGCGGCGGCCTTGTTGTCGGGGTCGACATACGGGAGTGTCTCGGCATAATCGAGGCCCTTCATCAGATCTTCAAAGACCTTTCCGCCCCAGTCGCCGCTGATCTCGTTGGTGAAATCCTGGCCAAACCCGGTACTGCCGCGGGGGTTCGGGGCCATGACAACGTATCCCTGCGCCGCCCAGAGAGCCGGGTTCCATCGGTATGACCAGGAATTCAGCCACGCTCCCTGAGGTCCGCCATGAACCATGTATACGAACGGATAACGTTTTCCCTCCGCCATGCCGGCAGGCTTGAACACCCAGGCCTGGATCGGTTGGCCGCCGGCGCCATCGAACCAGACACCCTCAGGCGGCGGGATGTCGATCGCGGAAAACAGCTCATCGTTCTCGGCTGTGATCTGACGCGGGATCCCGAGGCTCGGCCCGATCGCAAATACCTCGGATGGGCGAACGGCGCTGCGGTGCTCGAAGACGAGCATCGAGCCGTTCCCGGGAAGGCTGACGCTGCCCGACGCGCCTTTCTGGATCAGCATTTCGATCGATCCGTCGAGCCCCACCGCATAAAGCGGGAGTTCCCCCTCGTGCTGGGCTTCAAAATACAACCGTGTCCCGGTGGGATCCCAGACAGGAGAATCAACTGAAGCATCGAGGCTGGCAGTGAGGCTCCGAAGGGTTCCTGTCTCACGGTCATAAATCATCAACTGCCAGCGATCCGCTTCGAACCCGGGGACCGATTGTGCCCTGTACGCAAGAAACCTGCCGTCCGGAGAGTAGCGCGGGAAGCCGTCGGCCGCGCGGTTCTGTGTCAGCTGCTTCGGTGTTCCTCCCGTGACCGGTACTGTGTAAATATCGTGGTTCGTACTCCAGGCCTCCTCCTGTGTGTTGGCCGGAGTGGCTGTGTACGCAATCTCCGTCCCGTCGGGAGAGAAGGCGAAGTCGATTCCGGAGGAGAATGTGGAGGAGGTCGGCACAGCATCCCGGTTCCCCGGCGTGACATCTCTCGGATCCCCTCCATCGATCGGCTGGACGAAAATATGCTTCCGCTTCCCGTCGACCCAGCTGTCCCAGTGCCGGTACAGCAATCCGGTGATCACCTTTGCCTTCACAATGCCGTTTTCAAGACTATCGAGTCTTTCGGCGTTCCTAGCGTTGCTTTCACGGAACGGCAACCGGGAATATTCCGGAAACACTTCCGAGACGAATGCGATGCTGTTCCCGTCAGGCGACCAGACCGGTTCCGACGCGCCGGTGGCGATCGATGTCAGCTGTATCGGCTCGCCCCCGTCAGGTCCGATCAGCCAGATCTGGCTGATCCCCGTCCGTGTCGATTCGAACGCCAGCAACCTGCCGTCCGGCGACCATGCTGCATTCCGGTCATTGGCGGGGTCCGTGGTCAGCTGACGACGGTTTGTGCCGTCGGCCGAAATCACCCAGAGGTCTGAAGCGTTCTTGTTGCTCCCGAGCGAGGGAATGGTGACGGTGTAGACAATCTGTGACCCATCAGGAGAGACCGAGGGTTGAGAGACCCTGCGGATATTGAACATATCAGATAATTCAAGAGGGCGTTTCGACTGTGCAGGAGATTCCGGGGCTCCTGAAAGCAGGCTGGTAAGTAGGATAAACAAGCCGAACCGTTTCTTCATTGCTGCCTTTCTTCTTCCGGGGCGCTGGCGTATCCCCGGGCGAGGGTTCATTTTACAAAATTCTTCCACATCATCGAGCCTACCGGCTTCTCGGTTCTGGTGTTGTATTTGGCCGAATCCTTTGCATGGTACGGAACCGCTACCTCACCGGAGATCTCGAAATAGATCAGCTGGCCGATCGGCATGCCGGGGTAGATGCGGACAGGCTGTTTGACGGAGATCTCAAGGGTCCAGGTATTGCAAAAACCCACATCACCTTTTCCCGCGGTCGCGTGGATATCGATGCCAAGGCGGCCCACACTGCTTTTCCCTTCGAGAAACGGAACGTGCGCATGCGTTTCCGTGTACTCTTCCGTTACGCCGAGGTACAGCCGGTGGGGGAGGAGGATCAGGCCGCTTTCCGGGATGTCGAAGTAATCAACCTCATTGGCAACCTTTGCATCCAGAATGTCGGTACGGTACACCGCAAGATGCTTTCCGAGGTGGACGTCATATGAATTCGATCCGAGGAACTTCCGGTCGAAAGGGCGGATAACAATACTTCCCTGTTCCATTTCATGAAGGATCTTGTTGTCTGTCAGAATCATTGCAGTCGGGAAAGAACCTGTAGCATGGGGGGAAGCGCGTGGAGCTTCGACCAGGAGAGGGCTGGTGGAAACACCCTGTCATTATAAAGTAATGAAGGAAAAAAGGTCTGGAAAGTAAAGGACAGAGGCCGGACGGCGGGTGGAGTAAGACCGGTGGTGGGTGGAGAACCTCCCCTTTATCTGTTTCCCAATCTTTTTACATTGAGGCAAATGAGAGTCTCATTCCCTGATTGTCTGCCCTGATGCTCCTTCTGCTCCTGACCGCCCTTCTTCTTGCCCGTCCGGCCTACTCTCAGGAAAGGTTCGTCGTGGTTGAGGGGGTTGTGCTCGATCAGCGGAGCAGGCAACCGATCCCCTCTGCCATCATACGGGTCGGTGACGGATCGAGTGGGACGGTCTGCAACAGCGAAGGGAAGTACAGGATTCAACTCGAAACAGGTCGGTACCTTCTTGTGGCGGGCTCCCTCGGTTTCAGCCGCGATTCGGTGTATGCAGATCTGACGGCGGACCGGACGATCGATTTCACCCTGGAGGAATCAGCCATTGTCCTGCCCGAGATCACAATCTCCGGCGAGGATCCCGCATACGACATTATCAGGCGCGCAATTGCAAACAAAAGGCGATGGATCGATCGTCTGCATTCGTATCAGTTCTCGGCATTCACGCGTCAGGTCCTCCGCCGGGACACCACCATCGCATCGATCACGGAGGCATTTACCTCCGGCTACTGGCGGCAGGGGGATACGTTGCGGGAAGTGACGAGCAGGAAGCGTCAGACCGAGAATATCGAATCCCAGTTTAATTTCGCTTCAGTGGGTCGCATCCTGAATTTTCAGGAAGACGAGATCAGCTTCGTCGGCCACACGTTTGTAGGACCGATCGCAGATGACGCATTCGACCACTATCGTTACAGACTTCTTCAGACCAGAACCTCCGGCGTCGAGGATCTGTATGAAATCGAACTGATCCCGGCTTCGGAGGCACTGCCGCGGTTCAGAGGGACGATCAGTATCTCCGGGGGTTCCTATGCTCTCGTGGGCGTTGATGTCGAACCGAACGAGGCCTTCCTGATCCCATTCATCAAGGAGAAGTATCTCCGGTACCGCCAGCAGTTTTCACAGTTCGAAGAGACATTCTGGCTCCCGGCGGACATCACGATCGATGCCCGGTTCACCGTAGGAGTGCCCGGCTTTGAGATTCCGCCGATCGGATTCGGGCAGACCTCAATCATCACCAACTACCATATCAACATCCCTTTGCCGGACAGTCTCTTCTCACGTCCGAGGCTTGTGACGGACTCGACCGCTATGGCTCAGGACTCCTCCGACTGGCAGGGGTCGGATGTTCTTCCGCTCACTCTGGAAGAAAAGACCGCCTACGAGACACTGGACAGCACGCAGACACTTGATGTACAATTCAAGCCGGGTGGAATCGGGATGACCCTGGGCGGAGATGGGGAGGGAGGGTTCTCGCTGTTGAATCTGATCGACCTGCAATACAATAGAGTGGAGGGAGTTCATCTTGGTGGAAAGGTCGCATTCGATTCTCTCTTTTCACGGTTTGATCTGCGAGGTGGCGCAGCGTACGGGTTCAGTGACAAGAAAACGAAGTATTATGGAGGATTGACGTTTGCTCCGGATGATGAGGGGCGTTGGGAAACAGGGTTCGACTATGCGCGGGTGCTGAAGGTGATTCCGGAACAGGGATACTACGGAGATCTGTTCAATTCGCTGACTTCACTGGTTGCCAGAAACGACTACAGGGATTACTATTACTCGAATGGCTGGAGTTTGTTTGTTGATTTCGAGCCGACGAGGGAATTCAGGACCCGCCTGACGTACCGGCAGGAGGACCATCAATCAGCAGTGGCAAACACGGACTACGGATTCATCCGGGGGTTTCAGGAATTCCGGACGAATCCAGTGATTCATGAGGGAAAGTTCCGGAGTTTTCAGCTTGCTCTGAGGCTTGGTCGGGAGCCGGTCCCGCTGGATATTGTTTCCGCGAACACAGTTGAGTTCGTTGTGGAGGCCTCCCCTTCGGGGTTTGCGGGGAACCAGTTCAGCTTTCTTCGCTCTGAGGTGATCGGCACGGTTGGCATCGAAACATTTGGTGGCCGATTCCTTTCATCGCCCGGGTTCCGTATCCGGCTTGCGGCTGGGGCCGGCTCCGGAGACCTTCCGCGTCAGAGGGCCTTTGCTCTTGAATCAGCATCGAGCGGGGTCGGGCCGTTCGGAGTCATGCGGGGGATGCGGGTAAAGGAGTTCTACGGGAGCGAATATGTGGCGTTGAATATCGAGCATAACTTCCGGAGCCTCCCGTTTCTGGCCCTGGATATTCCGTTTCTCTACCGGAACAACATTGAGTTCATTCTCCATGGGGGAATTGCCCGGAGCTGGGATACGAACAGCATGGTGCCACTGGTGACGACCGACGGTCTGTACGGCGAGTTGGGGTTCGGGATCAGCAGGATCTTCGAGCTGGTGAGAACCGACTTCACCTGGCGCCTCACTAAGCCGTACCTGTTTCATTTCACGGTGGCAGTGGCGAATTTGTTTTGAGAAATGCTTCGTGCAAGCTATGGCGGCATTGGTGTTGAACCGCAAAGACCGCGGAGTCCTGCGCGAAGAACGCAAAGAAGAAAGGAATAGAGAAAGCTGAGGTCTGTTCTTCTGTGCGCCCTCTGCGAATGCCTTTGCGAGCTTTGCGTTTCCCTATCCGGGAATCAAGTGTTTTGGGTTTCATGATGGTGGTCGACTATGGCAACGACATCAGTGCTCTACGCAGCCCTCGGACTAGTCACCCTCGCCGCATTATCCCCCGGTGTTGCTCAGACTCCTCTGCCTGACCTTGTGATTGCAGATGCCGCTTACCAGGTTGTGACCGTACAGCTTCCTCCGCCGGAGCCGGGGACTCCGATCAGAGGAAGCGATCCGAAGGAGAGAACGACATACAGGTTCATGCTTCTCGTCTACAACGATGGCGATGCCGTGTTCACGGAAGCGTTCACTGTGTCATGGGAGCAACTGGAGCCGGTGGATGAATCAGGTCAGTTGAGTGGCCGCTCGGTGGTCAACCGGATGCGTGGAATCATTCTTCCGGGTGAAGGGCTCTGGTTCGATGTATGGTCTTATGATGAAGTCAAAGCGGGCGCCCGGGTCAGGTTCTGGATTGAACCGCCATACCGTGAAGGAGAGCTTCCACGATACGAAGAGAGTCAGTACCATAACAACGGGTTCGAGTGGGAGGTGGTGAGGGAGGAGTAGTAGAAGAGAAGTTCCGTCATATGCAGGCGGAAGCCCGTTGTACCGGCGCAGGCGGAGGGAAGAGTTGGCACATGTGGTCTTCAGACATGGGAACTCTCTTTCCAACTACAGGAATCTCAGTGAACGAACCGACGAAAACGAGTCGGGTCAGCCGGTAAGAAACGTGGCACAAAGAGTGCAATCAGGTTTGCACTTTATGGTTTGTTCGCCACTGCCAATTTGCGTACTATTGTGACGTTTTTCGGCCAATCCAAAGGAAATCTGAATGTCGGTAATCGGTATCCCTAAAGAAACTGCTCCCGGAGAGACCAGGGTTGCAATGGTGCCGGGCCATCTCGCGATGCTGGTCCGTGACAAGCACACAGTACTGGTGGAAAAAGGGGCAGGGGAGGGCGCATCATTCTCCGATGAAGCCTATACGAAAGCAGGAGCGACGATTGTTGACGGCTCTGCCGGGATCTATGCGAAAGCGGAAGTCATCTTCAAGGTTCAGCCACCGAGAGAAATGGTGGGGGGGAAACTGGAGGCTGATCTGATCCGGGAGAAGGGGATGTACATCGGCTTTTTTCCACCTCTGACAGAGAAGAAGGTGGTTGATTCATTCCTCCGGAGGAAGATCACCTCGTTCTCGATGGAGTATGTGCCGAGGATTACCCGTGCACAGAGTATGGATGCCCTGAGCTCCATGGCAACGGTGGCCGGATACAAGGCGGTTCTGATTGCAACGGAGCACCTTGGCAAGATGTTCCCGCTACTGATGACCGCCGCCGGGACGGTACCTCCTGCAAATGTCATGGTCCTTGGCGCGGGGGTGGCGGGTTTACAGGCGATTGCGACGGCGAAGCGCCTTGGCGCCCGGGTGGAGGCATATGATGTCCGGGCGGCGGTCAAGGAACAGGTGAAGAGCCTCGGGGCGGGCTTCATCGAAGTCCCGTTCGAGGAGGCGGCGGAAGCTGCCGGCGGGTATGCGAAGGAGCAATCGGCTGAATTCATCAGGAAGCAGCGCGAGGTCCTCGGAGAGCATTTGTCCAAGACCCATGTCCTGATCACGACGGCCCAGGTATTCGGAAAGAAGGCCCCTGTGGTCTTCACGGGAGAGATGATTGCTCAGATGCCGCGCGGTGCCGTGATCGTCGATCTTGCCGCGGAGCAGGGTGGAAACTGTGAACTGACGGAGGCCGGGAAGGTTGTGGAGAAGGATGGCGTTACGGTTGTCGGTGCCGTCAATCTTCCGGCCACGATTCCAACCGATGCGAGCATGCTCTATGCCAAGAACCTGCTCAACTTATTCAAACATCTTTATCCGAAAGCGGATGCAACACCGGACTATGAGGACGAGGTAACGAAGGGAGCGTGCATCACGAGGGATGGTCGTGTGGTGCATGAAGCGGTTCGGAATTCATTACAGTAACTGACTGGGAGAGACGCAGAATGTCGGAAACACTGCTGGTTTCGATTTACATATTCGTTCTTGCCACCTTTGTCGGCATTGAGGTCATCAGCAAAGTGCCTCCTCTCCTGCACACACCTCTCATGTCCGGATCGAATGCCATTTCCGGCATCACGCTTGTCGGCTCTCTCATTGCGGCTGGTGAGGGTCACGGCGGGCTGAGTGTTATCCTTGGAACGATTGCCGTGGTGATGGCGACTGTGAACGTTGTCGGCGGCTTTCTCGTGACTGACAGGATGCTCGGCATGTTCAAAAAGGACACGAAAGGGAAGAAGGAGCTAAACGCATCCTGACCAGGCCGACCGGATCACTATTATTCTCCTGACAAGAACTGACCTATGATCATTCTGACCTATCTTCTTTATCTCCTGGCGGCGGTGTTATTTATCCTCGGCCTGAAACTTTTGAGCTCTCCAAAGACCGCGCAACGGGGAAATATGTTCGGTGCAATGGGGATGCTCCTTGCTGTGGTCGTCACTCTTGCTGACCAGCGAATCCTGGATTTCACGTACATACTGGCCGGCCTGCTCTTCGGCGGCCTGATCGGCGTGGTGATGGCGAAGAAAGTCGAGATGACCTCGATGCCGCAGATGGTGGGACTCCTGAACGGATTCGGGGGCGGAGCCTCAGCTCTTGTCGCCTACTCCGAGTATGTTCGCCTGGGTGAGGGCGTGTCTCTTGCAAGCCTTGATGTCATGGTCACCCTTGTGCTGAGTCTTCTGATCGGTTCCCTCACGCTGCTGGGCAGTCTGATTGCATCGGCAAAGCTTCACGGCATGATGCGCAGTGCCCCGATTCTTTATCCGATGCAGAAACAAATCAACGCGCTCATCCTGCTCGGTATTCTGGTACTGGGCGGTTTCTTTATTGCCGACCCCGGGCTCTGGTATTTCCCGATCATCATCGTTGCTCTCTCTGTTGTTCTGGGGGTCACCAGCGTCATTCCGATCGGTGGAGCGGACATGCCGGTCGTGATCTCTCTGATGAACTCATATTCGGGCCTTGCAGGCGCAATGACAGGTTTTGTCCTCTCCAACAACGTTCTGATCATTGCCGGCACGCTCGTCGGTACATCCGGACTGATTCTGACGAATATCATGTGCAAAGCGATGAACCGGTCGCTGGCGAATGTGCTGTTCGCGGGAGTCGGTGCCGATTACAAGAAAGAGGACCAGGTCAAGGAAGAACGGAGGGTCGTTCGGTATACTCCTGAAGACGCCGCCTTTATCCTGGAGAGTGCACAGTCCGTCATCATCGTCCCGGGCTATGGCCTGGCGGTTGCACAGGCGCAACATGTATTGCAGGAGCTTGCGAGGATCCTGACCGAGCGCGGCGCGAATGTCCGGTACGCCATCCACCCGGTGGCGGGGAGGATGCCGGGTCATATGAACGTCCTCCTCGCGGAAGCGAATGTTCCGTATGACCTGCTGGTCGAAATGGACCAGATCAACGACGACTTTCAGAATACCGACGTTGCCCTGATCATCGGTGCAAACGATGTTGTGAATCCCGCCGCCCGGACGAAGAAAGAGAGCCCGCTGTATGGCATGCCGATTCTGAACGTGGATTATGCCAGGACGATCATGGTTGTGAAGAGAAGCATGAGTGCTGGGTTCGCGGGAGAAGGAAACGAGTTGTTCTATGACAAGAAGACCATGATGGTCTTCGGCGATGCAAAGGCTGTTGTGACCAATCTGGTCGGATTGTTGAAGGGATAAGGGGCGCGACTGTTCTTGACTATGACAACACATGACGTGAGGAAGCCCGGACCCGGCGATTTCGCAAAATTACTGGTTTCGGGTTTTCTGTTTCTCTGGAGCACTCCTTCGATGGCTCAGCTTGCGACTGAGCCGGAGGAGGTTCTTCGGAACAGAATCGAGGCGAGCGAGTTCGGAGTTGGAATAAGCGTTGGTGACGAAGTCGTCTATGCATCCACAGCGCTTCCGTTGTTCTACGAACGACGCGGCTATATCCCTGCGTGGTTTGGTCCAACGAGTAATCCCGAATCGATCGATCAGTTGATCCGCGTCCTCCGCGGCGCGGACCGGGAGGGGCTGCGCGGAGTTGACTATCACAAGGCCCGCTGGTAGGTATAACGACGAGCTGATTGCGGCGGGAAGCTGAACGCCGCCGCATAGCCCGGAGGGGTCGTCGACATGGGGATGGTCTTGGCCGACTTATGGGTGCCCCCTCCGGGCCGCTGTACTACCTCAAGAGCACAGCGCGCTTCACTGCGACGTCTCCCTCCGATTCGATCTGATAAAAGTAAGTCCCGCTCGCCATCCCGGCAGCATTCCATGTCAGAGCATGGTGTCCGGGTTCGAACTCCTTTTCCGCCAGAATCCCTGCAGACCTCCCCGACGAATCAAAAATTCTTACCGTTACAAACGCCGACCGGTGAAGCGTGAAGCCACAAGGCCGAGTCCCGATGCCGTCAAGGACACCCCAGCCGGTTGGATGTCGTGCCGCTTTGAATGGATCCCCACGAGGTCCCACCATCGGAGGTTCTGAGAATTGTCCGGTTATTGCCGACAATGACGCCGATATCGCCGGCTGACATCGACACGTCCCGCAGGGCCGCCCTGACCCCGCTCTCCTGTTGATCCCATGCCAGTTGGGCCCGGACGGGAGTCGCCTGCAGGATCAGAGTCATCGTTACAAGGCTGACCGCAAAACCAAATCGCTTCATCAAGGAAGTATCTCCCATTAAGTGATAGTCGTCAGAGGGCTAACCGAAGGCTGTGTGTGCGGGTTCAGATCACCGGCTCCCGCAGCCCCACGTTGACGGGGGAAATGCTTGTCGATACATCTGGGACAGATGCCATGGGTGACTTCCGAGCCGGTGTGCGTTTCGATGTACTCTTCCAGACTCGACCATGCGCCTTCAGCATCACGAATGTTGCGGCACCACGCACACATCGGAAGCAGCTCGGTCAGACGTTTCAGTGCGAGATGAGAATGCTGGATTTCAAGCCTGAGGTGCGGAACCACAACACCAACCACCACAAAGAAGATGAGTCTTACCAGTGCGTTCCAAATTGGGATCAGATAGTGTGAATACGTAGCGCCGGCCGCTGTGTCAACGGCAAGCCACACGGCGCTGCTGAGGACTGCCATCGTCAGCGCAGCTCTGTGACCGACAAACCACGAAGTGGCCAGAACCGGAAAAATATAGAAGATGGAAAAGCTGAGTTCACTCCCTGACAGATAATCGAGGAGGGCGACCAGGCTCATCAGAAGGACAGCGACGGTCATCTTTATGAGCGTATGCATTGTACGAATTCGGTTCATTGTTGAAGTCATGAACGACAGTCTTCCGGGGGATGCGAACATCGATAAGCTCCTGGTAATGGATTACCATCACCAAGATACGGTGGATCACCGGTCCTTCCCAGTTAGAAAGGATTCAGGGATGTTAGAAGTTTCTAAGCGGTTTCAGGCGTATTGCGTGAAATGGGGAGCGTAATGAGGAATGCAGTTCCGGACGGAGTCTTCTCTGCACGGATTGATCCACCATGGGCTTCCACGATGTATCGGGCGAGCGCGAGGCCAAGCCCAACCCCGCCGGGGTCCTTGCCCTCACTTTCTGCACGCCGGAAGGGATCAAAAATGTGAGTGAGTTCGGATTCCTTTACTCCGGGTCCCGTGTCGGAAAACTCCAGGAGCATCCATTGCTGGTGAACGAGGCTGCGGATCCGAATTTCACCGCCGGATGGTGTGTATTTGACCGCGTTATCGAGGAGGTTGAAAAGAACAGTCCTGAAACGCTGTGTATCAACATCGGTGTCGACAGGGGATTGGAACGAGGTCTCGAGCGTAATCCCCTTTGACTGACAGAGCAGGTCTGCATCCTCTGCAAAATCGTGGAGTAAGGAATGGATCGGGACGGTCTTCTTCTCAAGGCGGAATGTTCCCGCCCGCATCGTCGCGAGATTGAGGAGGTCATCCACCACACGGTTTAACCGGAGAACCTCGTCGTACGTCGAGGCAAGGGCCTCTTTGATGATCTCCGGCGAAGTCCCGTCTCTCAGAACTTCCTCCAGCTCGTTCCTGATGATGGCAAGAGGCGTGCGTAGCTCGTGTGAGGCCAGGGTTGAAAAACTGAGGACCTGACGCATACTGGAACGGAGCCGGTAGACCATCGTGTTGATCTGGTCCACGAGGAGACCGACTTCGTCTTTTGCTCCTGAGGAAACTTCCGGGAGATCACGATCGAGTGGCTGGTCCACGAGCTTCTCGGCATAGACCCGCAGTTCCTTGATCGGTTTTACAAACCGTGTGCCAAGAAACATTCCCCCGATTACGAACAGGACGATTGAAAGTGGAATCAGGAAGAGAAGCGAAGAGGTGATCTCGTCGACCGCGACGTTGACATCGGTCAGCGGATATCCGATATAGATTTCAAAATCAGAAGCCCTCCAGGCGATCATTCTCAGTTGATGGTCCCTGAATTGCTGGATCAGGACCGAGTCAGCATCGACAACCGACACGAGGAGTCGGAGGGTATCGCTTTCCGCGAGATTGGGAGAGCGAAAATATTCCTCCCCTTCCCGGTCATAGATTTCGATGAATTCCTTGCGTGGACTGACCCTGCTCCTGGTCAGGATCTCTTCCCTGATCTCTTTGTCGGGAAGATCCCGGGCTTTGTTTGCTGCTAGCATTGCTCTGATCCAGACGAGTTCCCCGTTGAGCGACTCGTCGAGTTCCGCATACAGTGATTCCCGGATAACCTGAACAGTCGCAAACCGGAATATGATCAGGGTGAGCATTGCCACGGCGGTGTACCAGAGAACGATTTTCAGACGAAACGATGTCACTTCCTGTCACCATCATCCGCGAGCATATATCCCTGCCCGAAAACCGTCTGGATCAGTTTCTGGGATGCACCATCATCGATCGCCTTCCGTAGGTAGCTCACGTAAACGTCGACAATATTCGTTCCCGTGTCGAACGTGTAGCCCCAAACCTGTTCAGCGATTCTTTTTCTGGTCAGGATCTGATTCTTGTTTCTCAGGAAGAACTCCAGCAGCGCGTACTCCTTCCGGCTCAGGGTAACATCCGCTGATCCCCGCCGTACTTTCTGATTGAGAAGATCCATTGTGAGATCACCGGCGGAGAGGGTTGTTTGTGGTGCCGGATGCGCCCTCCGGAGGATCGCCTGCATCCTGGCCGATAGTTCGCTCAGGTCAAAAGGTTTGGTGAGGTAGTCGTCTGCTCCCAGAAGGAGGCCGCGCACTTTGTCCGGTACGCCGTCACGTGCTGAAAGGATGAGGACCGGAAGGGTGGCATACTCGGCGCGAAGCTCGAGGAGAAGCTGAAACCCGCTCTTCCGGGGGAGATTGAGATCTAGGATGATCAGCGAGAAGGAGCTTCCTGCAAGTCGTTTCATCAGGCCCTCCCCGTCCGGGGATGACTCAACGGCGAACCCCTCCCCGGTCAAATGCCGGGCAACAACGGCGGAGAGCTTCTTCTCGTCCTCAATGAGAAGTATCCTGTGTGTCTCCAGTCGTTTCCTCATCCAATCGGTAAGTAAATGAAATCTTCCATGCAGGAATCAACGTATGGTAGCAACGCGGATTCCCAAAAGCAATGCACGGCTTCCGATCTTAACGCTTTCTAACGGGCTGCCCCTCACCGTGCTCCGGTCTTGAACATTGAGCGCATTTTCCATACGTTAGTTCTCCCATCGCAGCATCTTGGACATCCGTTTGACAACCCCCATTCTGACATGATTCCTGAAAGGGCTCCCATGGCTTTCTGCATCAGTTTTTTCCTCTTCTGTTTTCTCTTTCTGACACCATTGTCGCATGCGTTCGACGATGCACGCATTCTCCGTTTTCCCACGATTCATGGGAACCAGATTGTTTTTTCGTACGCCGGTGATCTCTACGCCGTCGCCGTCACGGGCGGAACGGCACGGAAGCTCACCAGCGACGATGGCAACGAGCTGTTTGCAAGGTTCTCGCCGGACGGAAGCCGGATCGCGTTCACCGGACAGTACGACGGAAATACCGAAGTCTACGTCATGCCGTCGACCGGCGGTGTTCCGACAAGAGTTACCTACACAGCTACGCTCGGCCGCGACGATGTGTCGGACCGGATGGGCCCGAACAATATCGTTATGGACTGGCGCGACAACGCCACCATCGTCTACCGCTCGCGCATGCATGAGCCGAACGATTTTATCGGACAGCTCTACGAGGTCTCAGCGGAGGGTGGGCTCTCCAGCCAGCTTCCTCTTCCCCGCGGAGGATTCTGCTCGTTCTCAGATGACGGGAAGAAGATGGCATACAACCGGGTGTTCCGTGAGTTCCGGACCTGGAAGCGGTACCGGGGTGGACAGGCGGATGAGGTCTGGGTATACGACTTTGAAACAAAGGGGCTGACAAAACTGACCGACAATCCAGCTCAGGACATCATTCCGATGTGGGCAGGAGAAAGGGTCTATTTCCTTTCCGACCGCGATCAAAGAATGAATATCTTCGTCGTCGATCTTACAACGAATCAGACAAGGAAAGTAACGAATTTTACAGAGTTCGATGTAAAGTTTCCATCGGTCGGAGACAAAGCGATTGTGTTCGAGAATGGCGGATATCTCTACACGCTGGATCTCGCCACGGAGCAGGTCAGCAAAGTGACCGTCGCTCTTCATGAAGATCTTGTCTCCGGACGAGATGGAATTATCGATGTCAGCAAGAGTGTCGCCAATTTCGAGATCGCGCCGGACGGCAACCGTGCCTTATTCGGTGCGCGCGGTGATATTTTTACCGTTCCCGCGAAGCACGGGGCGACGAGGAATCTGACTGAAAGCCCCGGAGTCCATGAGCGTAATTCGAAATGGTCGCCTGACGGGAAATGGATTTCGTACGTGTCGGATGCAACAGGTGAAGATGAGCTGTACCTGGTCGCCCAGGATGGAAAGGGGGAGGCGGTTCAACTGACAGAGGGTGCTGACACCTACAAGTATCAGCCGATCTGGTCGCCTGACAGCAGGAAACTGCTATGGTCCGACAAGAAACTCCGCCTCCAGTATGTCGATATCGATTCGAAGTCTGTCACTCAGGTAGCGCAGGCCACGGCATGGGAAATCTCCGATTATGCATGGTCGCCCGACAGCAAGTGGATCACCTATTCTCAGTTCGAGGAAGAACAGATGGCAACCACGTATCTGTACTCGGTTGACCGGAAGAAAAGCACTGCTGTGACTGACGGCTGGTTTGACTCATACGGATCCAGGTTCAGTGCGGATGGCAAATATCTCTTCTTCATCTCTGACCGTACGTTCAGTCCTACCTACAGTCAGACCGAATGGAACCACTCCTATGCAGACATGGGAAAAATCTACCTGCTGACCCTCGCAAAGGGAACAGATTCACCGTTCAAACCGAAGAGCGATGAGGTGGCGGTCAAGAGTGAGAAGGCAGAGGAGGAGAAAAAGGAAGAGGGGGGCAAGAAGGAGGTGACGGTCCAGGTTGATCTTGAGGGGATTCAGGACAGGATCACCGTCATACCGGTCGACCCTGCAGGGTACAGCAACCTGGTCTCCGTCGGATCGAAGCTGTATTATAACCGGAGCGGGAGCAAGGACCCGAAAACCAAATTGATGATGTACGATCTGGATGCTCAGAAAGAAACGGAGCTGGGCGAGTACGGCGGCTTCGAGGTCTCGGCCGACGGGAAGAAGATGCTGATCGGCGGAGCGGGATCGTACCACATTATCGATCTGCCAGGTTCCAAGATCGATGCGAAAGACAAACTTGATATCAGCGGGCTCAAGGTGAAGCTGGACCGTCGGGCGGAATGGAACCAGATCTTTGCGGAATGCTGGCGACAAATGCGTGATTTTGTCTACGCACCCAATATGCATGGAGTCGACTGGGCCGCCATGCGCGACAATTATTCCGCCCTGTTGCCGTTCGTCAACCATCGCGCCGATCTGACCTACATTATTGGCGAAATGATCGGCGAGCTGAATCTTGGTCATTCCTACGTTGGCGACGGTGATTACCCGCGGCCGGAGAGGATTCAGACCGGTCTGCTCGGCGCGGCGCTGGAACGTGACGCTGAGACCGGCTTCTACAAGATTGCCGAGATCCTGCAGGGGCAGAACTGGGACAGCGGTCTTCGTTCTCCGCTGACCGAGATCGGCGTGGATGCCCGTGAGGGTGAGTACATCATCGCCGTGGACGGCAAGCTCACGAGCGAAATGTCCGATATCTACGAGTCTCTCGTCGGCACTGTCGGCAACCAGGTGACCCTGAGGGTGAACGGAAGTCCTCAGGAGAAGGGAAGCCGGGAAACAGTCGTTATCCCGATCGCAGACGAACAGGGGCTGTACTACTACAAGTGGGTGGAAGGGAACATCGAGAAGGTTTCAAGAGCGACCGATGGGAAGATCGGGTACCTGCATATTCCTGACATGGGTCCGAACGGGTTGAACGAGTTCGTGAAGCACTTTTATCCGCAGACGCGGAAGAAGGGACTGATCGTGGATGTGCGGGGGAACGGTGGAGGGAACGTCTCGCCGATGATCATCGAGCGGCTCCGACGGGAGCTTGTGATGATCTCTGTTGCGAGGAATACCG
>Ga0224505_10000712_pt1 | contig 22389 bp, 24 predicted proteins | sample SF_Jan12_sed_USG_FD_169102 | JGI IMG/M metagenome (GOLD analysis project Ga0224505, IMG submission 169102) | Sediment microbial communities from San Francisco Bay, California, United States - SF_Jan12_sed_USGS_4_1 | ecosystem: Environmental > Aquatic > Marine > Sediment | place: USA: California... | reverse complement strand
CGTGAATCCTTTAGCATAATGAATGGGTGATTGTTGATTGCTTTCTGCCCTACCAGAGGACGCGGTCTTCTTCTTTTCGCAACTGATGAGAATACAACAAAAAGAAAGGATAATGATCTGTCTCATGCTGCAATTATAGAAGATTTCAATCATCTGGTTATGGTCAGCAGGCCTTTCGTTTTTGCGGTTACAGAATTAGCAGGTATGTTTGTGGTGGATTGGCGGTTCTTTTGTTGTACCAACAGCACTAGATTAATAGGGAATACCGGTGAATTGTTTGAATCCGGAGCTGTCCCCGCAACTGTAATTCACGTTTTATTGCTGACTATCCAATAGCCACTGTCTCGGCCAAATAACGATTGGCGGGATGGGAAGGCGTCAGCAAGGTGAAAAGCCAGGAGACCTGCCGTCAAATCTGATAATAATTTTTTGACTTTCGGGTGAAAGGTCAGGAGTGTTCGGTAGCAATTTGCGCCTTGCAAATCTTGGTTTACACCTGTCGCGATCACACGATATGCACATGCGACTTGGTTTTGCTTTAATGGTAATTGTTGCCAGCTTTGGTGCACAGGCACAGCGCGATTCCATTTTATTAAAATCAGTTACGGTTTATGGTCTTCCTGAAGAGAAATACCTGGCTGGTTCGCACGTCTTTCAATTGGATTCCACCCTGCAGCGGCAGCAAATTTCTGGTCATTTAGGTGAATTTTTATCATTTCAGTTTCCAATTTATTTCAGAAACTATGGCAATGGAATGTTGTCTGGTATAAGCATGCGCGGTACATCTCCTCAGCATGTAGCTGTACGCTGGAATGGTATTAACATTAATAGCTTTTCATTGGGTCAGGCGGACTTTTCCTTGCTGCCGGTGGTAGCGTTTGATGATGTGAAAGTTCATGTAGGGGGAGGAAGCGCACGCTTTGGGAGTGGTGCGTTCGGGGGATCAGTACTTTTGACATCTGCCGATGACCAAGACCATCCGGTTTCGTTTATTCAGGAAGTTGGCAGTTTTGGCAGATACTTCACTTCACTACGAGGCGCTTTTCAAGCCGGCAAACTTTCGTCTTCTTCATCATTTTACCATCTGCAGTCGAAAAACAATTTCCCCATCCCCGGAAGCGATGAACGTCAGACTCATGCTTCATTTGTGCAACAAGGTTTCGTACAACATTTGCAGTATAACCTTTCAGCATCAAGAAAATTGGAATTTAATTATTGGTTTCATGATGCGGACCGTGACATTCAACCTACTATCGGAAACGAGAACAATGCCGATACACAAGCTGATCGGAGTCACAGGATAAGTTTTTCATATGCGCAGAATAACAAATATGGCTTGCTGAAAGCAGGGGCTGGGATAGTCGACGACAAGATCATTTACAACAGTATGAAAAGTGAAATTTTCCGATGGATTGGTTCGGCCAGCCATCAATACACTTTCGCTAACCGGTTAAATGTATCACTCAATGCCGAGTGGAATCACATCATAGGTAAAATGGAAGCCTATGGCGCCGAGGAACCCGTGGAAGACCGGGTGGACTTATCTGGATCGCTGCAAAAAAGTTTTCAGAAAGTTTCAGTAGCATTCAATCTCCGTCAACCTTTTGTTTCTCGCCTGAGCGCACCCATATTACCTTATCTTGGGGTCGATGTGGAACTTGTTGAGAATGCGCTGCACCGCCTAACATTTAGTGCTAACGGCTCGAAGAATTTTCGCGCACCGACAATGAACGATCGGTACTGGCTTGATGCGGGCAGAAAGGAGCTGCAACCTGAAACCAGTTATGCTGCTGAGGTTGGTCTTCGCTGGCGTTACCAAACATTTTTGATAACTGCTTCGGGCTTTGGTCAACATATCGATGAATGGATTCAATGGGTTCCGGAACCCAGTGGTATTTATCGCCCGGAGAATGTAAAACAGGTTAGCATCAATGGATTCGAAACGGGAATGGAAGCATTCTTTACTTTCGGAGAATATGCACTTCGGGGAAAAGTTGATTACCAGTTTACACGATCGATAACGAAACAAGCGCATACAGCCGATCAGACGGCAATAGGCAAGCAGTTAACGTATACGCCTGTTCATGCCGCCTCTGCCACGATCGGTTCGACCTTTAGGACATGGTCTTCATCTTTCTTCCTGCAATATACGGGCACGCGTTTTACGGAAGCATCAAACTCACCGGTTTATGCGCTTGATCCATTCGCAATTGTTGATTTCTCTATTGGAAAATCCTGGACACCGAAACAGCACAGTATCGAATTTCAATTGCTTGTCAAAAATGTATTGAACACGAAGTATCAGTTGTATTCAGGACGTGCAATGCCAGGCAGGAATTATAATGTTAAGGTTTTATATCAATTGAATCGTAAACACAAATGAATTTTCTCAACGTCCTTATGTATTCTTGCATGCACAACTTGCATATATGTTCCCGCCATCTTTCATATGTATTTTGTATCAGCATATTGCTATATGGTTGTGCACACGAAGACGCAACACCAAAAGGAAGATATGAAAGTGGTGCCGTAATTGTAAATGAAGGTGGATTTGGTTCATCCAATGGAACCCTTTCGTTTTATCCACTCAACGCTGGCGTTGTCGAACAGAATATTTTTAGAAATGGACAAGGAGATTTTGCCGGGGACGTTGTTCAATCCATAGCCTTTCATGGCGGGAAGGGATACATTGTCATTAACGGGGATAACAAGGTTGAAATTGTAGACAGCAATACATTCGAAAGTATAGGTACAATTACCAATGAAGTGCTTGACAAGCCCCGCTATATCGAAGTGATTAACAACAATGCTTATATCAGTGTATGGGGACCTTATGAGAATGGAGGCTTTTCGTTGGTCGATTCCTATGTTTTAGTGATTGATTTGATGACGAATGAGGTAATAAAAAAAATTGAAACGGATGAAGGAACAGAGCAGCTTTTGCGTGCTGGCAATTATTTATTTGCAAGTAATTACAACTACGGCGCATCAACTACGGTTGCTGTAATCGACCCTGCTGATAACACGTTGGTGGATCAGCTTGAAGTTGGCTCCGGACCAGCGGGATTGGTGATTGATGCCAATGGGAAAGTATGGGTGCTCTGTACCGGTGATTTTGGAAGTTCCAACGGTATGCTTGTCCGCATTAACCCGTCAATGCTAACTGTCGAAGAAAGTATTCCGCTCCACATCAACCCGGATGTCGACCTGGCCATAACGCCTGACGGCAGCAGTCTGGTGTATACAGGGGGAATCAATGTTTATTCAATGCCAATTTCCTCAACGGTAGCGCCGGATTCACCTCTCTTCATTGCATCCGACGTTGTGTCTAATTATGCGCTGGGTGTTGATCCCACAACCGGAGATATTTGGATAGGAGATGCTCTAAACTTTGTTTCAGCGGGAAAAGTATTCGTATACGATGCTATGGGAAACGCAAAAACTTCTTTTGTTGCAGGAATAGGACCAACTCAGTTTATGTTTAAATGAGTAGCAGCGATGAACACACTGGGCAGAACGCCAATGTCGATTATTTCTACATGGAAAACGGACTTGCTGTTTTCACAGCAGCATATCATTTGCAAAGGGGGTATTGTTGTGAAAATGAGTGCAGGCATTGCCCATATCGAATAAACGGAAAGGAAGGTGATCCGTCAAGTGCAGAAAAATAACTGAACCGCAGGAATTCATTCTATAGATGTTATGGATTGAATGTTACGGACAGCGCGGATTTCAGGTTTTATTTCCACGTATCGCAAGGTAATAAGCTTCTAACATTTGCCTGGCAGCGATTTGTGAAGAAATGTCATGGTTCATTACGGATTGTTCCAATGCTTTTTGTTTTGCCCGAAGCGCATCAGATTTTTCAATTTCCCTTTGCAGCAATTGTGAAAATGAATCCCGGAACCAGGATATATGCTGATGCCTTCTGTTTTTTTCAAAGAAACCAGAAGCTGTCGTTTCACGCTGATAGCGCAGAATCATCTTCCATATTGCTTCAATACCTTCCCCGCGGACCGCTGAAGCAGTTAGTACGGGCGGCTTCCATCCTGATTCAGATGCTGACAGCAGATGGAGAGCCTGCTGGTATATAGTCTGTGCTGCCGCCGCAGCTTTTACATTATCGCCATCCGCTTTGGAGATGACAACGGCATCCGCAATTTCCACGATTCCTCTTTTGATTCCTTGCAGTTCGTCTCCTGCACCCGCTAACATGAGCAGCAGGAAAAAATCAACCATGCTTTTGACGGCAACCTCGGATTGTCCTACACCTACCGTTTCGATAATGATCACTTCATAACCTGCCGCTTCACATAAGAGCATGGCTTCACGCGTTTTATGTGCGACGCCGCCCAGGGTACTTGAAGCCGCCGTCGGTCTGATAAACGCCAAAGGGTTTCTAGCGAGCTCCTCCATCCTTGTCTTGTCACCCAGGATACTCCCCTTCGTTAGTGGACTGCTTGGATCGATCGTGAGGACGGCAAGTTTCTTTCCCTGGCCCGTAACATGCTTGCCAAAGGCTTCGATGAAAGTACTCTTGCCAACGCCCGGTGCGCCGGTAATGCCGATGCGAAGTGCTTGGCCTGTCTTATGGATTATTTTTTCAAGCGCAGATTCTGCCAGCCGCGCATCATGTTCCAATTTACTTTCAACAAGTGTTATTGCCTGACCAAGTATAACACGGTCACCTTGTAAAATACCATTTACTAATTGATCAAGCTTTGGTCTTGGTTTGATGGATTGCTTCAAGCGTCGCGTTGGAATGCCAGGTTAAATTTCTAAATTTACTTGATACAACGGTTTATTATCATGAGAAATTTTTGGCTCGATTGTGTTATTGCAACCGTCTTCGTATTTCTTGCCATGTGGGCCATTTTTCGTCTTACACAATCTAATTTGTTTAATGCATTTGATCCGATCGGACAGGCCCTTTCCGATGTTGAGCTGACCGATTATGTGTTTTCAAGGTTGCGTGAAGATCCAACTGTGGACCAGAATATAGTAATCGTAAATATAGGTGAACTCAGCAGAAGGGAGATGGCGGTGGAACTGCAAATCATCAGCAAGTATAAACCTAAAGTAATTGGTATCGATGGTTTTCTGGATTGTGCCACCGGGTTGCGGGATACGGTAAACTGCCCACAGTTGCGCGATATGATGGGTAACCTGATGCTGAGCAATGCTATTCAGGAAGCTGGGAATGTAATTCTGGTTAGTAGTGTTCTTCAAACAGATACGTTGCTGGAGGCATACGAATTTGATTCGCTTAGACGTTCTGATGGAATGTTTCTGGATTATGCCTATCGGGATGGCTATGCAAACCTGGATACTGACGCAGCATTTCAGGACGACGTAAAAACCTGCAGGTCATTCAATCCACGACTTAAAGTGAATGCTGAAATGCACTACGCATTTTCGGTCGCAATGGCCATGGCTTATGATTCGGTGAAGACGCAAAAATTTCTTGATAGAAATAATTTTTCTGAAGTCATCAACTATCGCGGAAATGTTTACGACATTTTTGGATCGACAAATTATCCGCAAATGTTCTATACCCTGGATGTGGACGATGTGATGACGGAGAATTTTCTGCCGGAGGTTATTAAAGATAGGGTCGTGATTTTTGGATTCTTGGGTAAGCAGCTGGGAGACCCATCCTGGGGTGATAAATTCTACACGCCGCTCAATAAAAGGCTTGCGGGTAAGGCAAACCCCGATATGTTTGGTGCTGTAGTCCATGCCAATATAGTTTCGATGATCCTAAATCAGGATTTTGTGGAAGAGATGGCAGAATGGCAGGAGGCAACAATGGCGTTTTTCATCTGTCTGCTCAACGTGGCATTATTTTCGCTGATTAATACGAACTTACCATTGTGGTATGATGGTATCACAAAGCTATTGCAGCTGATTCAGTTAATTGTATATGCAGCGCTCATGGTACTAATTTTTGATTGGTATGCTTTCAAATTCAATATTACACTTACTTTGGCAGCAGTAGCCCTTGTGGGAGACATATTTGAAATCTATATGAGCGTCATTAAGAATCTATATTTTAAAATTAAAGCGCGGTTACCGATTACCCGTGAGAAGGATGATGTATTAATCCCCGAATCGCAGAAAAAACCTTAATTTTGACTTTTCTCAACATCGAAATCATGAAAACGACAAAGATTACTCTTCTTATGGTACTGGAACTCGTCGCTTCCGTAGCCTTTGCACAGGACTACACGTTTAAAGTGTTGGCCAACAAGGGAAGCAATGAACTAAAAGCAGGTACGGAGTGGTCGCCCTTGAAAACAGGAGCAAGCCTGAAATCAGGCGACGAGTTGAAGCTTAGCGCGAACGCCTACATTGGTCTGGTCCACATAACGGGGAAACCGTTGGAGCTCAAAGAAGCTGGCGTTTACAAAGTGGAATCTCTGGCTGCGCAACTTGGAAGCGGGTCTGGGGTGTTAAACAAATACACGGATTTTATTTTAAGCAGTAGCTCCGCTGAAGCAAAGAAAAATCGATTGAGCGCAACAGGGGCTGTGAATCGGGGTGACAGCTATGCCATTAAATTGATGTTGCCGGAAAATCAATACGCTGGTATCTATAACAATATGGCTACAGTGAGCTGGAGAGGTACCGAAATAGCCGGACCCTATAGCGTTTCATTGAGAAACATGTTTGATGATGAGCTTTCCCAATTTGATACGCCGGAGACTAGTTTTCAGATTGACCTTACCGATCCAAAATTTGCGAAGGAAAATGCGATCTTAATTGAAGTAAAATCGAAGTCAGATCCAAAACAAGTCTCCAAACAGCACCTTATCAAAAGACTTTCACCTGCTGAACAGGCCGGAATAAAGAAATCGCTTTCTGAAATTAGCAGTGATGTAGGAGAACAAACTGCTTTAGGCGAACTTTATCTCGCCCGATTCTATGAAGACAATAATCTCTTGATTGACGCAATTTCAGCATACGAGGAGGCTATTAAGCTCGCGCCCGACGTGCCTTTTTTCAGGGAGAACTACGATGAGTTTTTGCTCCGCCATAACATAAAATAATAGCTATCGCCAACATAGGGAATTCTGAAAGCCGTTTCGACGGCTTTCACTGTTTTGCGGGATATGCTATTCCCACAGATTGTTATATTTTTGGTTTGGGATTGTCAGTAGGTCCCAATAATCCCATGGATTGTGGGATATATAGGGGGCAGGCTTGTTAAACTAATTTACGGTATTATGAAAATCAGGATAGCAATATTAGGTTTTATGCTCGTCGTTTTCGGGCAGGTTCGTGCACAGGATTATACATTTAAAGTGCTCGTTAATAAGGGCATGAATGAGATAAAAACCACGAAAGGCTGGCAACAAGTAAAAGTTGGCTCCAGCCTAAAACAGGCTGACGAATTAAAAGTCGTTGAAAATGCCTACCTGGGATTGGTGCATGTTAGTGGCAAAGCCCTTGAGGTGAAACAATCCGGCAGATATAAGGTGACGGAGCTCGCCGCCATGGTAAGTGGGGGAACAAATGTTTTAAACAAGTACACCGATTTCATTCTCAGCGCCAATACCGGTCCTCAGAACCGACTTACAGCCACCGGGGCAGTTAACCGTGGTGCAAACAATATTGAAGTATACCTCCCTCGTCCGGATTTGTCCGTTGTTTACAACAATAATGTAACCATCGCCTGGGAAGAAGACAAAACATTGAGGCCCTGCGCAGTAATCTTCAAAAGCATGTTTGGCGATGAGTTGAAGGTCATGGAGACGAATGAAAATTCGGTTGAAATAGATCTGAACGATCGGAGTTTTGAACACGAGGATAACATCATTGTCACCGTTATTTCGAAAGGGAACAATGCTAAAGTTTCCGAAGATTATACTTTGAAGAAATTATCCAGAGGTGACAAAGAAAGGATTAAGACTTTGTACAGTGAAATTGCGGGGCAGACCGCTGAAAAGACTGCACTGAATAAACTCGTCATTGCCGGTTTTTATGAAAAAAACAACTTGCTGGTTGATGCCAATACCGCTTTTCTGGAGGCTATTAGGTTGGCTCCTGATGTGCCAGCCTACAACGAGGTATACAATGATTTTTTGTTGCGCAATGGGATGAAGGTGCTTCCAAAAAAGTAAAGTATTAGGGAAAGCTATCGGTTAGCCACAGCTTTCCTTGTTCATACCCAGTTTGCGCAAAAGGTATATTATCCTAATTTTGTGGTTCTCACAGCAAAATAATATACTTCCATGAGTGTACTGGTAAATAAAGATTCCCGTGTAATCGTACAAGGGTTCACAGGGTCAGAAGGTTCTTTTCACGCAGGCCAGATGATCGAATATGGAACCAATGTAGTCGGGGGAGTAACGCCATCCAAGGGCGGTACCGAGCACTTAGGGAGGCCTGTTTTCAATACGGTTATGGAGGCTGTTGAAAAAACGGGCGCAGATGTATCGATTATTTTTGTGCCGCCTGCATTTGCAGCCGATGCTATTATGGAAGCCGCAGATGCAGGAATCAAAGTTATCATAACCATTACGGAAGGAATTCCTGTCAAAGACATGATGATCGCAAAGGATTACTTGCGGCATAAGGGCGTTACGCTCGTTGGTCCGAATTGCCCAGGAGTCATTACACCCGGTGAGGCCAAAGTGGGTATTATGCCGGGGTTTGTTTTCAAGAAAGGTAGAATAGGGATTGTTTCTAAGTCGGGGACGCTTACATACGAAGCCGCTGATCAGATCGTAAAAGCGGGCTTGGGCATTTCAACTGCTATAGGAATTGGAGGGGATCCAATAATCGGTACACCAACCAAAGATGCTGTAGAACTGCTAATGAGTGATCCCGAGACTGATGCCATCGTGATGATTGGTGAGATTGGTGGCAACTATGAACCACTGGCCGCGAAGTGGATCAAGGAAAATGGAAATAAAAAGCCTGTCGTCGGATTCATAGCAGGACAAACAGCTCCTCCAGGGAGAAGAATGGGCCACGCCGGAGCGATTATCGGGGGTGCCGACGATACAGCCGCAGCTAAAATGAAAGTGATGAAAGCATGTGGAATTCATGTGGTTGAATCTCCTGCAGAAATAGGAGAAACAATGGTAAGGGTGCTTGCAGGAAAAAATTAGGAATAAAAAAAGACCAGCTTAAAAGCTGGCCCTAAATTCATTTTCAAGGTATTCATTAAGGTTTTTCAACCCCCTCAACATGCTCAAACTTTCGGGCGTGTCCTCCGTATTATCATTCTTGTACAATACTTCTACGAATAAGTCGCGAAGCATATAGATGTAAATCTTTCGGCCATTTTTTACGCGAGCACCCAAAGCAACACCCTTTTTCTTGAGGTAAATTACCTGTTTCTCCATTGAGAGTCGCTTAAAGAAGAACTGGAGTATCATAAACATTTGTTTTATTTAGCAATACCCATTGCTATTTTCAAGCCATTCTAGAATACCTTTAAATTTGTTTGTTTTGGCCAAGTGCTGGCACCGAAATTCCATATTTGGGAATGAAACTCCCATCTTTGCCTTCTAATCACAGAAATAGGGAGTTTTTTCGTCTAGATCCTCCCCAAACCAAACAAGACCATATTCTTTGTATACGCCTATTCCGATAGCCTTCCATTTTACTTTCTCCCAACTTCCGCTGTTAATCAGCAGCGGGTTATGGCCGGCGCTAATCTTCCAGCCGTCAAGTCCCTCCTTTGCGTTTGCGCCCAGAGAACTGTAATAAGCGATCTCAAAACCATTTCCTGCGTACCCGGCTATCTCTTTGGGTTTGGTCCACATGCAATTTGCTTGCTTATGATCGTTGGTGTAGCAGCAGGGAGTCCAGTTTCCTTTCGTCGACCAGCTGTGCGGGCTGCATCTGTTTTTGGGGTCAAAGGAATAGTTTTCTGATAGATCGCGGGCGTGCGTTTGTGCCACCAGCGTGAGGCTTTGGGAAAGTGGAATAGTCCCTAATTTCTTGGATTTCCGATATTCCATGATCAGGTCGTATAATATTTTTTCCTCCGCCGAGAGACAGATTTTATCTGTAGGCTGGGGTCGCGGATAGAATCCGACGAGAATAATGAATAATATGAGTAACGAAAACGCTTTCATTGACATTAATTTATCCAATTAATGACGGTGAAATAAATATATCTTCATTTCTGACCTTATTTTTATAATTTTCCGCGCTCAAAAATAGGGCAACCAAACATTTAACATCAAAAGACAGAAAACATGAGCGATCAGAAAATTGGCATTAGTAACGGTAAACTGAATGTGCCTGATAATCCAACAATTCCATTTATCGAGGGTGATGGTACTGGCATAGACATCTGGCCGGTATCCCGACTTGTTTTTGATAAGGCTGTTGAAAAAGCCTACAAGGGCAAGCGCAAGATTAATTGGAAAGAAGTACTGGCCGGAGAAAAGGCGTTTAATAAAACCGGAAACTGGATGCCAGAGGAAACGCTCAATATCTTTAAGGAATATCTGGTAGGTATTAAAGGGCCGCTGACAACGCCTGTTGGAGGCGGTATCCGCTCCCTAAATGTCGCGCTCCGTCAGGAGTTAGACCTGTTTGCCTGTGTACGTCCGGTGCGTTGGTTCAAAGGTGTACCTTCTCCTGTGAAAGAGCCGCAAAAGACGGATATGGTTATTTTTCGTGAGAATACTGAAGATATTTACGCCGGTATTGAATTTCAGGAAGGCAGCGAAGACAACAAAAAGTTCATGCAATTGCTGAAGGATAATTTTCTACAACGCTACAAAAAGATCCGATTCCCAGATACGTCGGGCATAGGTATTAAGCCTGTTTCAAAAGAGGGAACGGAACGTCTTGTTCGATCAGCCATAGCATATGCTATTGAACACAAAAAGCCCAGCCTCACTTTAGTGCACAAGGGCAATATTATGAAATTTACGGAAGGTGGGTTTCGTGACTGGGGCTATGCATTAGCGAAGGATGAATTTGGGGCTGTCGACCTTGACGGCGGTCCATGGCAGGTAATAAATACCGGCGGCCACCAACTTATCATCAAAGATTCTATCGCTGATGCTTTTCTGCAACAGATTTTGTTAAGACCTGATGAATATTCTGTAGTGGCAACGTTGAATCTCAACGGTGATTACGTTTCTGATGCGCTTGCCGCTATTGTAGGTGGTATTGGGATAGCCCCAGGCGGAAACATAAACTACATGACCGGTCATGCCATCTTTGAGGCCACACATGGAACGGCACCAAAATATGCGGGTCAGGACAAAGTAAATCCCGGTTCTGTAATTCTTTCAGGTGTGATGATGCTTGAGTATTTGGGCTGGTTAGAAGCGGCCGATTTAATTTACAAGGGCCTTGAAGCAGCGATTGCCAAAAAGCGCGTTACCTATGATTTCCACCGGCAGATGGATGGGGCAACGCTTTTGAAATGCTCTGAATTTGGCCAGGAGATTATTAATAATATGTGACCGCCGCTCTTGAATGAATAAAGAAAGCGGGCATTGAAATCAGTGCCCGCTTTTTTGTTTTTGCTGCCAGCGGTTAAAACTCCAACATTCGAATAGCCGAGAGCGCCGATTCCTCTCCTTTGTTTCCATATTTGCCGCCAGCTCGATCCAAGGCTTGCTGTTTGCTAAGCGTGGTCAGCACACCAAATATTACGGGCTTGCGGGTTTTTATTCCTGCTTTCGTAATACCGTATGCAGCAGCCTGGCAGATATAATTAAAGTGGGGGGTTTCTCCTTGAATGACACAACCTAAGCAGATAACGGCATGGATATCTTTTCTTTCGGCCATCCACAAAGCCCCTAATGAGAGTTCAAAAGTACCTGGCACATTCTTGCGTACGATATTTTCTTCCTTGACGCCATTGCGAATAAGACTTGCCACCGCGCCTTCATACAGGGCCTCGGTCACTTCTTCATTCCATTCAGAGACGACAATCGCGAAATTCTTTTTCGCCAAATTAGTTTTTGATTTTATTTCCCCTGATCTAAGTGGTCCGGCCATAGTGTTCCTTTATGCAGTGCAAACTGTTTTATCACAAAAAAGGGATAGATGAAATCTACCCCTTCGAAAGATAACGTAAAATAATTATGAATTGCTTTTCAGTCTGGCTTTGAATTTTCTGGCATTCTGGTATTCACTGGATTCCCAGTATTGGGTAATGATCTTGTCGTAGGCTTCCTCGGCTTTGTCATTTTGATTTAGTTTTTCATACGCCAGTGCCTCTTTCATCAAATAAGCAGGGGAGAAGTATCTGTTCGGCTTGTAGCTCGCAGCCTTGCCGTATAGCCTGGCAGCATCTTCATAGTTGTTTTCCTCCATATACGTATCGCCAAGCAGACTGTATGCTCTGGCTTGAACCAGCAAATCATCTGAACTGAAGTCTTCCAAATAAAGCCTGGCTAATGCATACTTGCCTTGCTTTAAAAAGCAAACTCCGGCATAATAATTACTAAGGTTCCCCGCATCGGTTATTCCATAGTCCTCTATTATGGCAAGGAATCCCAGGTTATTGCCATCTCCATTTAACGCCTTATCAAGACTATCGGCCTCAAAATAAAATACAGCCTGAAACATTTCTTTCTGGGCAAGTACATTCTGAGATTCTTTATAGTAATTAAAACCAAAGTATCCTCCAATAATTAAGAGAATTGCAGACACAATACCAATTACAGTTCTTGGGTTGCTCTCTATCCATGTCTCTGCTCCAGCCAACTTCTCTTTAAGGGCTTCCGGGTTCTCGAGAAGTTCGTGTTTGTGTTCTTCCTTTTTTGCCATTGTTTCTTTATAATATTGCCACCTTACCTATGGAATCAAATTCATAAATACAGTCATCACAATTAGTCCCGCAGCAGCAGACGGGGCGCAAAACTACAAATTAGATGATTCTAATCAAAAGGGTGAATTAGTCCATGATGTAGGGATAATCCGTCTGAACATAAACGTCAGTTAATGCTTCAGATGGATCAGGGAACTTCGATTCTTCCGCAAACTTCACACTTTCCTGTACCAGATCCAGAATCTTTTGATCCATTCCTGCCAACTCCTTTTCAGTGGCAAACCCCTTCTCCAATACAGTTTTTCTTACTACTTCCACAGGGTCGCGCTGTTTATACTGCTCAACCTCATCTTTTGACCTGTATTTCTGAGGGTCGGACATGGAATGGCCCTTGTACCGATAGGTTCTAAATTCTAGGAGCGTTGGACCCTCACCTGCGCGGGCCCGTTCGGCGGCGCGTGCTACAGATTTGTGAACTTCTTCCGGTTTCATGGCATCGACTGGCTCAGATGGCATATCGTATGCATCGGCCAAAGTATAAAGGTTAGTAACATTGGATGAGCGCTGGACGGAAGTACCCATGGCGTAACCATTGTTCTCAATGACAAAAATGACCGGCAACTTCCATAGCATCGCCAGATTAAGCGTTTCATGGAAGGCACCCTGCCGGACAGCCCCGTCGCCCATGTAGCAAATGCAAAGGTTACCGGTCTTATTATATTTTTCCGCAAAGGCCATTCCGGCCCCAAGGGGAATCTGCGCGCCAACGATCCCATGCCCGCCTACAAATCCAACAGTTTTATCAAAAACATGCATGGAGCCTCCTTTGCCTTTCGTGGTGCCTGTCTCCTTTCCATAAAGCTCCGCCATAATGGCCTTTGGATCAGTTCCCAGCGCAAGCGGATGACCATGATCCCGGTAAGCGGTTATCCATTTGTCGCCTTTTCGCAACGCGGTCACAGCCCCGGAAGCACATGCTTCTTGTCCAATATACAAGTGACAGAACCCTTTGATTTTCTGCATGCCGTAAAGTTGCCCTGCCTTTTCCTCGAACTTGCGCATCAATTGCATGCTCTCGTACCAATACATGTAGGTCTCTTTCGAGAATTCAGTACTATCGCCCTTCTTATTAACACGAGAGGATTCGTTCTTCGCTTTGGTTGTCGTAGGCATATCCCTATTTTTGATCCGAGTTGCGAAATTAATCCCCAAACGAACATTCGCCAAACTTTCCTTGTAATTCCTCATGCGACTTGAAAGCCTTCAACTGCTGAATTTTAAGAACTATAAGGAGGTCAACCTCAAATTTTCTCCCCGGATTAATGTTTTGGTAGGCAAAAACGGCAGTGGCAAAACGAATCTACTAGATGCCATCTTCTTTCTATCATCAACAAAAAGTGCCTTTTCAGCATCAGATCACAACTGTATTCTCCATGATCAAAGTCATTTTATGGTAAAAGGAACGTTTCAGGTAGGTTCCAGTATGCATGAAATAGCCAGTTCAGTTCAAGTTGGGGCAAAAAAGATCTTTCGTGTTGGAAGATCAGAATACCAGAAACTGAGCGATCACATTGGTAAGTTTCCTGTAATCCTCATAGCACCTGATGATATTGAGCTGGTCAAGGAAGGTAGCGAAGCCCGCCGGAAGTTCTTCGACAGCATGATCTCACAACTGGACCGCGAGTACCTGGAAGATTTGATGCATTACAATCATGCCCTGAAGCAACGCAACAGCCTGTTAAAGATGGCGCATGACAGGGGGTCCATAGATTGGATTGCAGTTGAATCCTATGATCACCTGCTTGACAAGTATGGAAGTTCAATTTTCGAGAAAAGGAAAGGCTTCGTCCGGGAGTTTCTTCCTGTTTTCCGCAAGTTCTACCAATTTATAGTCGAGGAAAACGAACGAACCGATCTGGCGTATGTTTCCGAATTAATCGGAAAAAATTTTCTGGAAGGACTATTCCAGTCACGCCAAAGAGACCTTGCACTTCAACGGACCAGTTTCGGTATTCATCGGGATGATTACCTTTTTACAATGGAAGAAGGGGACATCAAAAGACTTGGCTCGCAGGGACAGCAAAAATCATTTGTTATGTCGCTGAAGTTGGCTCAGTTTGAGATACTCAAAAAACACAATGGGGTCAAACCAATTCTGCTTTTGGATGATATTTTTGATAAATTAGATGATGAGCGTATCGCCCGGTTGCTGGAACTGATAAAAACAGACCTTGGCCAGTTGTTTATTACCGATGCCAGACCAGATAGAACAAGGGGATTGCTCCATCAGATCCATGCTGAGGCCTGTTTCTTTATAGTAGAAAACGGAAAAGTAAAAGCCCATGAGCAGTCATAAGAAAGGTGAATTTCAATCTGTTGGACAGGCTATTCGCGATATGCTCAACTCCTACAGGCTGACCAACAAGTATGATGAAGCCAACCTAATTGACTCCTGGGAGCGGTTAGTGGGCAAACCAATCGCAAAACGGACTAAGAAAATCTATATTAAAAATAGTGTACTGTTCGTAGAATTTGATTCCCCGACGATGCGGCACGATTTTTCACTTCACCGGGCTGAAGTCCTTGAGATGTTCAAAAAGGAATTTGGCGACGGCATAATCAACGAAATAGTAGCCATGTAGGCCAGTTCTCCCGGAACCAAAATGTCTGCTGGTTTCAATTCAATTTGCGTTATCGTCTTATTATATGCGAAAATCTGAGTATAAGTTTTGAAAAAGTGGAAAAGCGTATAATTTTGCACTCTCTTTTTTAAAAAAGCCTCCTGATGCATCGGGAGGCTTTTCATTCGTTCTTAAAAAAGATTACAGGCTGGGGGAATACCAAAGCGGCCAACTGGGACAGACTGTAAATCTGTTGTCTTATGACTTCATAGGTTCGAATCCTATTTCCCCCACCATGTTGTCAAGTGTACAACATGTCGTATTCTTGCGGGAGTTAGGGCCGGAATAGTGGAGGGGTAATGCAGTTTTGGTCTTCGCCACGGCGGATCCAAACTACAGGGCGCAGGCTTCTTGAGGGAAAATATAATGCGGGAGTAGCTCAGTTGGTAGAGCGATAGCCTTCCAAGCTATAGGTCGCGGGTTCGAGCCTCGTCTCCCGCTCTGTTGAGCCGGTAATCGTTAACGGTTAGCCTGTTTGGAAACAGGGTAATCAACGAAAAATGATTGACGGTCGGGTTGGCTGTTGTAGCTCAGTGGTAGAGCACTTCCTTGGTAAGGAAGAGGTCGTGAGTTCAATCCTCATCAACAGCTCTAAGTAATTGGATATTGGATTTTAACTATAAGATTATACTTTAAACTTTAACTGGGATTTTCAAATATGGCAAAAGAAACATTTGATCGTTCGAAACCACACGTAAACGTTGGTACTATCGGTCACGTTGACCACGGCAAAACAACCCTTACGGCAGCAATCACAAAAGTTCTTGCGGCTAAAGGACTCGCTTCCATGCGTGATTTTTCATCTATCGATAACGCGCCTGAAGAAAAGGAGCGAGGTATTACCATCAACACCTCTCACGTAGAATATGCTACAGAGAACAGACATTATGCGCACGTTGATTGTCCTGGTCACGCCGACTATGTGAAGAACATGGTTACTGGAGCTGCCCAAATGGATGGCGCCATTCTGGTAGTAGCCGCAACGGACGGTCCTATGCCTCAGACACGCGAACATATCTTGTTGGCACGCCAGGTGGGTGTTCCTGCGCTTGTCGTATTCATGAATAAAGTTGACCTGGTTGATGACCTGGAGTTATTGGATCTGGTTGAGATGGAGGTTCGTGAACTGATGTCGGCTTACAGTTTCCCCGGCGATACCATGCCTGTTATAAGAGGTTCCGCCTTAGGTGCGCTGAATGGTGAGCCAAAGTGGGTAGAGAAAGTTGAAGAGCTGATGAAGGCTGTTGATGAGCATATTCCATTGCCTGTTCGTTTGATCGACAAAGATTTCTTGATGCCTGTGGAAGATGTGTTCTCGATTACTGGTCGTGGTACTGTTGCGACGGGAAGAATTGAAAGGGGTGTCATTAATTCGGGTGATCCTGTGGAGATCCTGGGTATGGGTGCTGAAAACCTGAAATCTACGATTACAGGTGTTGAAATGTTCCGTAAAATACTTGACAGGGGTGAAGCTGGCGATAACGTCGGACTGCTGCTGCGTGGTATTGAAAAAGAACAAATTCGCAGGGGAATGGTAATTTGTAAACCCGGATCTGTTAAGCCTCACGCTAAGTTCAAGGCTGAAGTTTATGTTTTATCCAAAGAAGAAGGTGGTCGTCACACGCCTTTCTTTAACAGATACCGTCCTCAATTCTATTTCCGCACTACTGATGTGACAGGCGAGTGTAAACTTCCGGAAGGAGTAGAAATGGTAATGCCTGGCGATAACATCTCTATTGAAGTAGAGTTGATTAACAAGATTGCAATGGAGAAAGGTTTACGTTTTGCGATTCGCGAAGGTGGCCGGACTGTTGGATCAGGTCAGGTGACTGAAATCTTAGACTAATTATCTGATATTCAATACCAAAGCGTTTCTGAAAATTTTCAGGAACGCTTTTGTTTTCTGCTCTATTGTTTTACCTTTGCAGTCCTTTTGGGCTGAGGTACACGGGTGCGGCTCAAGGGTTTGAGTAGTTACCGCTAAAGCAGGGTCAAAAGGCCACATTTAGAGCAAAAACGGGTGTAGCTCAATTGGTAGAGTAGCGGTCTCCAAAACCGTTGGCTGGGAGTTCGAGTCTCTCCACCCGTGCAAGGAAAGTGAAAAAGTGAAACTACTAGGGAACAATCCGAAAAGTAGTACCGGTAAATAGAATATACGTTGGCTAGCCCTGGCAAGTTGGGGTTAACCCGGATAAAATTAAATCAATGGAGAAGTTAAAGACCTATGTTGCAGAATCCTGGGATGAGATCAAGAACAAAGTAACTTGGTCTAAGTACAGTGAGCTGCAAAGTAGTGCCATTCTGGTGTTGGTGGCGTCCACTATTTTCGCACTGGTTATTGGCGCTATGGATTATGTTTTCAAGACTGGTCTTCAGTGGTTTTACAAAGAATTTTAAGAAGAAGGTAATGGGCGAGCTGAAGTGGTATGTTCTCAGGGTCGTCAGTGGCCAGGAAAAGAAGGTTAAGACCTACCTGGAATCTGAGATCGAACGCTCAAAACTCACGGATTTTATTCCGCAGGTAATGATACCTTCTGAAAAAGTATACGAAATGAGAAACGGCAAGAAACGCGTGAGAGAAAGGAATTTCTTTCCAGGCTACGTTCTCATCTCTGCAGATCTCTCGAACGGAGAAGCACATCATGTGGTGAATAGTATTCCCGGCGTGATTGGCTTTCTCGGTAACAACGGCACCGGGGCTTCCAAGGATCCAGTTCCTCTTCGTCAATCAGAGGTGAATAGGATTCTCGGTAAAGTTGATGAGATTGACGAATTCGAGGAAAAACTCGATACACCCTTTATTAAAGGTGAGTCCGTTAAAGTAATGGATGGTCCATTTAGCGGGTTTACCGGAAACGTTGAGGAGATCTTTGAAGACAAAAAGAAACTCAATGTAATGGTTAAGATTTTCGGCCGGAACACACCTGTCGAATTAAGTTACATGCAGGTTGAAAAGCTAGACTAAGATAACACATGGCAAAGCAAATAATAGGTTATCTGAAATTACAGGTTAAAGGTGGCCAGGCAAATCCGGCACCTCCTATAGGACCTGCGTTGGGTAGTAAGGGTCTTAATATCATGGACTTTTGCAAACAATTCAATGCACGTACCCAGGATAAGCAAGGTCAGGTATTGCCGGTTTTGATTAGCATTTATAATGACAAGTCGTTTGACTTTGTGATCAAAACACCTCCGGCTGCTGTTTTAATTTTAGATGCCGCGAAAAAACAAAAAGGATCCGCAGAGCCTAACCGAGTCAAGGTTGGTGCCATAACATGGGATCAAGTGAAAACTATTGCAGAAACGAAGATGCCTGACCTCAATGCGTTCAAAGTTGAATCGGCAATGAAGATGGTCGCAGGGACTGCAAGGAGTTTAGGTATTACAGTTTCTGGTACACCCCCTTGGGATAATTAATTAATGCGATGGCGAAAATTTCTAAAAACAGAAAAGCAGTCCTTGCGAAATACAATCCTGAGAAGGAGTATTCTCTCGAAGATGCTTCAAATCTTGTAAAGGAAATCTCCTTTACAAAGTTTGATTCCTCCGTTGATGTTGACATTCGTTTAGGCGTCGATCCTAAGAAGTCAGATCAAATGGTTAGAGGTGTAGTGGCTTTGCCACACGGTATTGGAAAAGACGTTCGCGTTCTTGTGCTTTGCACTCCGGATAAGGAGCAGGAAGCAAAAGACGCAGGCGCAGAACACGTTGGGTTAGATGAATTTCTCCAGAAAATCGAAGGCGGCTGGACAGATATCGATGTTATTATCTGTACGCCTACGGTAATGGCTAAGGTTGGTAAGCTCGGAAAGATACTTGGGCCCAGAGGCCTTATGCCAAATCCTAAATCAGGAACTGTTACGCTCGAAGTCGGTAAAGCCGTGAAAGAAGTAAAAGCTGGTAAAATCGACTTCAAAATTGATAAACAAGGGATCATCCATGTAAGCGTTGGTAAAGCTTCCTTCTCGGCCGATAAAATCCGGGACAATGTTGCAGAGATGATCAATGTTGTGGCAAAACTGAAACCGTCCTCCGCAAAGGGTACTTATTTCCAGAGAATCACGTTGTCCACAACGATGAGTCCGGGGATAACAATTGACACGAATTCAGTTGCTGGCATTTAAGCTATTAATGACATGACCAGAGAAGAAAAAGTACAAATTATAGACGAGCTCACAACGAAGTTTGCAGACAACACCCATTTCTATATTACAGATGCTTCCGGGTTTACGGTGGATCAGGTTAATAACTTCAGAAGAATGTGTTATAAGAGCGGCGTCGAATACAGAGTGTATAAGAACACACTGATTCGGAAAGCCCTTGAAAAAAACAAGGATGTTGATTACACTCCGCTATTTAAGACGCTGAATGGTTTCTCCGGGGTTATTTTCTCCAAGGAAATCGGTAATGCCCCTGCGAGGGTGATCAGTGAGTTTCGCAAAAAGCTGGAAGGCAAACCTGTGTTGAAGGCTGCCTCTATTGACTCATCACTTTTTATAGGTGATGAGAATTTAACGATGCTCAGTGAGCTCAAATCAAAGAACGAGCTTATTGGCGATGTTATTTCATTGCTGCAATCACCAGCCAAGAATGTTATCTCTGCGCTGCTTAGCGGAAAGAATACAGTGGCTGGGTTGGTTAAAGCACTGGAAGAACGTGGAACTAAATAATTTATTGGAAAGAATTACTTAAACTTTATTAAAAATGGCCGACATCAAAGCACTCGGAGATCAACTTGTTGAACTCACCGTTAAAGAGGTTACTGAATTAGCTTCTTACCTTAAAGAAACCCATGGCATAGAACCTGCGGCTGCTGCTGTTATAGCTGGTCCTGCCAGCGGAGCAGGCGGTGGGGCTGCTGCTGCCGAAGAAAAGACAAATTTTGACGTAGTATTAAAAGCTGCCGGAGCAAACAAACTTCAGGTTGTGAAGTTGGTAAAAGAACTTACTGGCCTTGGCTTGAAAGAAGCTAAAGATATGGTAGATGGAGCTCCTAAAACTATAAAAGAAGGCTTACCAAAAGACGAGGCTGAAAACCTTAAGAAGCAGCTTATTGAAGCAGGCGCTGAAGTTGAGCTGAAGTAATCTTCTTGAAGACGAAGGGTACCGTCTAACAACTTTCGGTTAGACCCCGTGTTCGGATCACACGATTTGGACGGGGTCTATTCGCATTTATGCCTGAACACTTGTTTTTATCTATTGTTCTCGTCCAGGATCTCAGAACTTAAACGTTAATTACCTTGACAAAGAAGACTTTAAACGGTAGAATCGATTTCTCTTCAAGCGAGAGAGTCCTTGACTATCCCGATTTTCTGGATCTTCAACTCCAGTCTTTCAAAGATTTTTTACAAATCGAAACTCCAGCCGAAAAAAGACAAAATGAGGGTCTTTATAAGGTTTTTGCGGAAAACTTTCCAATAAGTGACTCGCGCGAAAACTTTGTATTGGAGTTTGTAGACTACACCATAGATCCTCCAAAATACAATGTCGATGAATGCATCGACAGAGGATTGACCTTCTCGGTTCCATTAAAGGCTAAGCTTCGTCTTACCTGCAATGATGAAGATAATGAAGACTTCGAAACCATGGAACAGGAAGTGTTCCTCGGTAACATACCGTATATGACCGAAAAGGGATCTTTCGTTATCAACGGTGCGGAGCGTGTCATTGTATCGCAACTTCACCGGTCACCCGGTGTATTCTTTGCGATGAGTAAGCACACCAACGGAACAAAATTATACTCTGCCCGGATTATTCCATTCAAAGGATCCTGGATAGAATTTGCAACCGATGTTAATGCTGTCATGTATGCGTACATCGACCGGAAAAAGAAGTTCCCCGTAACAACTTTGCTCCGGGCAATCGGCTATGGTTCCGACAAAGACATTCTTGATCTTTTTGGACTTTCTGAAGAAGTAGAGGCATCCAAGGGCACTTTGAAAAAAGTGGTCGATAGGAAGTTGGCAGCCCGCGTTCTTAAAACATGGACAGAGGATTTCGTTGATGAAGATACGGGTGAAGTAGTCTCCATTGACCGCAATGAGGTGTTGTTGGAACGTGACCACACACTCACTGCAGAAGATGTAGATGTAATCATAGAATCCGGTGTAAAGTCGATCATTTTGCACCGTGAGGATATTAATATCGCAGACTACCATATCATCTTTAATACGTTGGCGAAAGACACTTCCAACTCAGAAAAGGAAGCTGTGGAATACATTTATCGCCAGTTAAGAAATACGGAAGCACCTGACGAGCAAACTGCGCGCGATATCATACAAAGCTTGTTCTTTAGTGAGAAACGCTATGATCTGGGTGAAGTTGGCCGTTACAGAATCAATAAAAAACTTGGCCTTGATCTTAGTTTCGATCACCGCGTTCTTACCAAGGACGATATTATTTTAATTGTTAAGTACCTGATTGGCCTTATCAATTCTAAGGCAGTAGTAGATGATATTGACCACCTAAGCAATCGCAGGGTTAGAACAGTCGGAGAACAATTATACTCTCAGTTTGGAGTTGGTCTTGCGCGCATGGCCAGAACCATCAAAGAAAGAATGAACGTTCGTGACAATGAGGAATTTAAGCCTGTTGATTTGATCAATGCGCGAACATTATCTTCTGTCATCAACTCATTTTTTGGCACGAACCAGCTTTCACAGTTTATGGATCAAACCAATCCATTGGCTGAAATCACACATAAACGCAGGATGTCAGCTCTTGGTCCAGGTGGCCTTTCACGCGAACGCGCCGGTTTTGAAGTGCGTGACGTTCATTATACGCACTATGGTCGTCTTTGTACCATCGAAACGCCGGAGGGTCCAAACATTGGTCTGATCTCGTCTCTCTGTGTTCACGCAAAAGTGAACAAGATGGGCTTTATCGAAACACCTTACCGCAAAGTGGAAAATGGCAAAGTGAAGATCAAAGAACCCGTTATTTTTCTGACAG
>Ga0224505_10000711_pt1 | contig 22399 bp, 19 predicted proteins | sample SF_Jan12_sed_USG_FD_169102 | JGI IMG/M metagenome (GOLD analysis project Ga0224505, IMG submission 169102) | Sediment microbial communities from San Francisco Bay, California, United States - SF_Jan12_sed_USGS_4_1 | ecosystem: Environmental > Aquatic > Marine > Sediment | place: USA: California... | reverse complement strand
CGAGTACCCACCGACAACCATGTCTTCGGTTGCCTCGCGGGGACTGACGACGGCCGCGGGGTGCAGTCGGAGGGCTTCCCGCATTGTTCTGTTCGCGAGGTCGAGCCGTTGCGGCGTTTCGGCGTCGGCTGTCGCGGGCTGATCGAGTGGGCCGAAGACAGTGTCGGCTTCGGCTCGGAGTCGCCCCCAGAGTCCGGGTTCGAGTGAGATGCACCAGAACATCCATGCGAGCGATGCCGACGTCGTGTCGAACCCGGCCCCGATGAGCGTGACGACCTGGTCGCGGATCTCGCTGTCGCTGAGATCTCCCTCCCTGACCAGCGATGCCAGTACGTCGAGCGGGTCATCGGAGGATTTGGTCCGCAGGTGGGCGATCTGTTCGTCGATGATCGCGTCGATGGCCCGGCGGTCCTGGCGGACCTTGGCGCGCTTGGTCCCGGGGAACGGATGTGGTATCTGACGTGCTGCCGGTGACTCGATGTAGTCCTGTGATCGTCGGAACAGTTCGCTGAGCTCGACCGAGCGGCCCGCGAGCCGCTCGCCGAAGAACGACCGGACTGCGAGCTCGAACAGCAGCGACCGACCGGCGCCGTAGAGGTCGACCGTCTCACTCGAAGCCCCGAGATCGGCGATGACCCGGTTGATTGCTGCGTCGGTGCGCTCGACGATCATGGGGATCCACCCGTTCAGACGTCGTCGGCTGAACGCCCCCTGCACCGATGATCGTCGACGCTTGTGGGCTGCCCCGTCGGACACGAGCATCGATTCCTTGCCGACGATGAAACCCAGCAGGTTGAACTTGTGTGCCCAGCGGAACTGGTCGGTCGACATGGCGAACATCTCGCGCATCGCAGCGGGCTCGCCCACCACCGCCATTCGAACCGGTCCGCCGCCGATGGAGAAGTTCGGGCCGTGTCGGTTCGCGAGGTCTTCGAGCACCGGTACCGGGTCGACGAACATCCGCCGGAAGAGACCCGGAAGTTCTCGCAGCGGCGGGTGTGGCAGCGCATCAACGGTCGACATGTCATCTCCTCACGTACCGGTCACTGTGAGTCTGCACGAAGCCGGGGCATCGCGACCTGCTGCACGGAGGACGCATCCGTTCGTTGGTCGCCCGGGAGGTGGCCGCTAGCTAGCGGGGACCTTGAGTGGGACGTTCGGCGCGGGGCAATCTGAGCGCATGACCATCAGTCCGCAAGATTCGCCGTTCCGGTTCGATAGGAGGGTCGCCAACATCGCCCGCGACTGGTCCATGGCGATCGCGCCGGCTCCGCCGGGGCGCTGCGACGAATCGATGGCTACACGGTCGGGATCGCCAACGGCATCGACGGGCCGTGCCCACGTCCGCTGCGTGTCACCGGCAGCATCGACGACGGCACGCTCCAGCGCTCGATCTTCCCGCTGTCCGGGGACTTCGTCACGCCCCCCGATGCGTCCTTCAGCGAGTGACCATGCGACCGGCGCACCGGGGCCTCACTGAGGTGCAACAACTGCTGCCCTGGGAGTTCACCCAGGCCAGCAGTTGAACGGGAGAGTGGAGCTGGAGGGAATCGAACCCTCGTCCGCCAGGCAGTCACTGAACGCGATACGACCATTCCCGGTTCGAAGCTTGCGGCAGCTTCACCGCCGGATCGGAGGGCCTTGCGGCCGGCCGGCTGGTCTTTCCCTGCGGTCAGCGTTCTTTCACGCGGTCAGCGGTCTCTCCCTGCGGTCCTCCACTGCTTCTGTTGCCGGGCTGCAGTGGACTGGCCCCGCCAACCGTTACCGGTCGCGATGACTCTCGGCTACTTGACTAGGTCAGGCAGCGAGAGCGAGATCCTCATCGGCATCTCGTTGTTTGCCCCGTTTTTGGAGTCTGAGCAACTCCGGTCGCACGTCGCAGCTTCCGATCCCAACGTCGAAACCGATCAGCCCCGTTGTGCTGTGTGTCGATTGTCAAACAGCCCTCTCAGCCTACCGTCCCGGGACCAGGCCTCAGCCGCGGCGGTTGGCCTTGGCCATCTCGCGGCGGGCGTCGAGGTCGGCGTCGCGGCGGGCGATCTCCTGACGTCGATCGATGCTCTTCTTACCCCGCGCCACGGCCAGTTCGACCTTGGCCCGACCCTTGTGGAAGTACAGCCGCAGTGGCACCAGGGTGAGGCGTTCCTGATCGAGGCGGGGCCGGATGCGGTCGATCTCGCTGCGGTGCAACAGCAGCTTGCGGTGGCGATCGGGCTCGTGGCCGAACGCCTCTGACGTGGACTTCGAGTAGGGCGCGATGTGCAGACCCAGCAACCAGGCCTCGCCGTCGTCGATGCGCCCGTAACAGTCGTTCAGCTGCACCTTGGACTCGCGCAGCGACTTCACCTCGCTGCCCTTGAGCACCAGACCGGCTTCGTACACGTCGAGGATCTCGAAGTCCCGGCGGGCCACCCGATTGGTGGCCACCACCACGATGTCGGGGTCCTTGGGCGCCATGGGGGAGGAGCGTACCGGTGCGACTACCCTCGACCGTCGTGTTGACCCTCACCGACGCGGTGTTTCGCCAGATGCTGGCCCACGCCTACGACGGCCTGCCCGACGAGGCGTGTGGCATGTTCGCCGGTGGGTACGGTTCGGATCGGGTGGAGGTGTTCTACCCGATGACCAACAGTGCGCACTCCCAGAAGGTCTACGTGCTGGATGGTCACGAACAGCTCTCGGTCGAACGGGCGGCCGACGAGGCCGGGCTCTCGATCCTGGGTGTGATGCACAGTCACACCCACACCACGGCCTATCCATCACCCACCGATGTGGCCGATGCCGCAGCGGCCGATCCGCTCGGCGTGTACTTCTTCGTGATCGTTTCGCTGAAGCACCCCGAACCGGCATTGCGGGCCTACAAGATGCTCGACGGCGCCATCACCGAGCACCTGGTCGAGGTGGTCTGAGCAAACGCGGCTGGGTGGGAACACGAGCGGGACGTGCCGCGTTGGACCCTTCGCCGCTACAATTCTGACCAATACGGTCAGGATTACCCGCCGCCCGCTTCTGCCCTCCGGACGATCCCTTTCGGACCAACATGGTCATCCACGCCAACGTGCTCGGACTCATCGGTGACACCCCGATGGTCGACGTCAGTCAGCTCAGCCCCAACCCCAGGGTGCGCATCCTGGCCAAGATGGAGGACCGCAATCCCGGTGGCTCGGTGAAGGACCGCATCGCCAAGGCCATGATCGAAGATGCCGAAGCCGATGGGCGCCTCAGCCCCGGTCGCGTCATCATCGAGCCGTCGTCGGGCAACACGGGCATCGGTCTGGCCATGATCGCCCGGCTGAAGGGCTACCCGATCAAGATCGTCCTGCCCGAGAACGTCTCGCCCGAGCGGCGCCAGCTCCTCGAGATCTGGGGCGCCGAGATCATCCCCAGCCCCGGGGCCCAGGGGTCCAACGGCGCGGTGGCGTTGGCCCGTCGCCTGGCCGACGAGCACCCCGAGTGGGTGTTCCTCTACCAGTACGCGAACGAAGCCAACCCGCAGGCGCACTACGACACCACCGGTCCCGAGATCTACCGGGACGTGCCCGACATCACCCACTTCGTGGCCGGACTGGGTACCAGCGGCACGCTCATGGGGGTTGGTACCTACCTCAAGGAGCAGAACCCCGACATCCAGATCCTGGCCGTCGAGCCGCCCATCGGCGAACAGGTGGAGGGCTTGCGCAACCTCGACGAGGGCTACATCCCGCCGGTGTACGAGAAGTGGGGTGGGCCCGACCTGCTCGACGGGAAACGCATCGTTCGGCCCCGCGAGTCCATCGAGTTCACCCGTCGCCTGGCCGAGGAGTGCGCCATCTTCGCCGGCATCTCGGCCGGCGCGGCCGCGGCCGGTGCGGTGCGTGTGGCCGAGCGCATCGACGAGGGAACGATCGTGTTCATCGTCTGCGATGGCGGGTGGAAGTACCTCTCCACCGGCGCCTGGACCGATCCCATCGACGACGTGGTGGCTCGGGCCGAGAAGATCATCTACTTCTGAACATGCGACAATGACCTGATGCGGTCTCGACGAGGGGTACTGATCGTGGCGGGTTGCGCGGGCCTGGTCTTCGCCGGCTGCGGATCCGATCCCCAGGCCAGCTCCACCCCGGCTCCGGCGGCCATCGCGGATGGCGAACCGGGCGCCCCCGCACCCACGACCACCGATGCGACTGTGCGCACCACGGTGCCGCTGGTGTCGGTGCCAGACGTGGCACGCGACGCGCCGGTCCCCACCGATGACTCGCGGTTGCCCACCACCACCCCAGCCGACGCCGGCCCGACGCCATCGCCCCCCGTGGCCAACCCGGCGACGACGGCGCCGCCGACTCCTGCACCACCGTCTCCGGCATCCTCCAGCACGCTGGCCCCCGGCCTCATCGACGACCTCGAGGACTTCATCGCAACGGTTCCCACCGTCGCGCCGGCCGAGGGGGAAGGAACCGCCATCCGGGCCACCATCGAGCCTGTCGACGGGTTGGCCGTCGGCGATGTCGTCACCATCGAGGCCAGCAATCTGCCGCCGGGCCAGTGGATGGCCTGGGGTCAGTGCAGCGAGCTGGGAATCGACTCCGTCGACTTCGATGTCCTCCTCGCCGCCTGTGGTGGCTTCGGGTTCGACCTGTCGTCCACCGATGGCACCGCCTCGGTCGAGGTGCGGGTGCTGGCAGGAGTGGGTGGGGTCGACTGTGCCGTCGACGACTGTTACATCGGCATCGTCGTGTTCCCCGGCACCGACGACTACCGACGCTATGAGCGCATCTCCCTGGCGGGCTGACCACTAGGCTTATCCCGTGGACGAGCGCCCCATCGGGATGTTCGATTCCGGATTCGGGGGCCTCACGGTGGCCCGGGCCCTGATCGATCTGCTGCCCGAAGAGAACCTGGTGTACGTCGGCGACACCGGTCGCTATCCCTACGGATCGCGACCCCTCGACGAGGTGCGCTCGTTCGCCGACGAGATCAGCCGGTACCTGATCCAGGCCCACGACGCCAAGCTCATCATCGTGGCGTGCAACACCGCCTCGGCTGCGGCGCTGGCGCCGCTCCAGGACCGGCTCGATCGCCCCGTGGTGGGGGTCATCGACCCCGGTGTGCAATCCCTGCTCACCGTCACCAACACGGGCCGCATCGGCGTGATCGGCACCGTGGGCACCATCGGCAGCGGGGCCTATCAGGACGTGGTGGCCCGCCACCGACCCGATGTCGAGCTCACCTGCGCGGCCTGCCCCGGCTTCGTGGAGTTCGTCGAACGGGGGGAGACCCGCACCGATCAGGTTCGGGTGCTGGCCGAGCGCCTGTTGGCGCCTGTGGTGGAGGCGAAGGTCGATTCCCTGCTGCTGGGCTGCACGCACTACCCCTTCCTGTCGCGCACCATCGGTGAGGTGATGGGCCGCGATGTCGTGCTGGTGTCCTCGGCCGACGAGACCGCGTTCGCCGTCCGCCGCATCCTCGCCGGCACCGATCGGGCCCGCCGGGCTTCGGCCCCGGCCTACCACCGCTTCCTCAGCTCCGGTGATGTGCGATGGTTCGAGCGACTCGGTCGCCGTTTGCTCGGGCCCGAGCTCCTTCGCGCCGAAGCATGGACATGGCCATCATGAGGAGTCGCGCATCGTGAAGGTGACCGTCCTGGGCAACTCGGGGACCTATGCCGGTCCCGGCCAGGCCTGCACCGGTCTGCTCGTGCAGGGCGGCGGCGTGAACGTCCTGCTCGACTGTGGTCCCGGCGTGGTGGCCAACCTGCAATGCCATCTACCGCTCACCGAGATCGACGCGGTCGTGCTCACCCACAGCCACCCCGATCACTGGCTGGACTTCCCCGTGCTGCGCAATGCCTTGCGGTACTGCCTGCTGGCCGACGGGATCGCCGCCTACGGCACCGCCGACACCTTCGAGAAGGCATGCGTCGTCCTCGACGACGAACTGGCCCCCACGTTCCAGTGGACCACCATCGATCCGCAGAGCCGGCTCACCATCGGTGCCCAGCAGTGGCGCTTCGTGCTCACCGACCATCCCGTCGAGACCCTTGCTCCCCGCGTCGATGCCGAGGGTGTCAGTTTCGCCTTCTCCGCCGACACCGGTCCGGACGTGGCTGCCGAGGACCTCGGCCCGGACCTCGACCTCTTCATCTGTGAGGCCTCGTTGCCGGTGGCGCTCGAGGGCATGGCCCCGCACGTGAGTGGTCGCGAGGCCGCCATCCTCGCCCGCGCCGCCGGTGCCCGACGGTTGGTGATCACTCACGTGGTGCCGGGCAACGACGCCGACAAGCACCGCACCGAGGCGGAGATGGAATACGGTGCTCCGGTCGAGATCGCCACCATCGGCGCCGTCTTCGACGTCTGATCGCCCCTCGTGGGCTTCCTCGATCCCTGGAGATGCCGTGAGACCCGACGGTCGCCGTCCCGATGAGCTGCGCCCGGTCACGTTCGAACGTGACTTCACCACCATGGCCCATGGCTCGACGCTGGTGTCGTTCGGTGAGACCCGGGTGCTGTGCACCGCCTCCATCGAGGACGACGTGCCCCGCTGGATGCGTGACACCGGGAAGGGCTGGGTGACCGCCGAGTACGCCATGTTGCCGGGTAGCTCGCCCGAACGGATCCGCCGACGTGAGTCGGGTCGCACCCAGGAGATCCAGCGCCTCATCGGTCGTTCGCTGCGCAGTGTGTGCGACATGGTGGCCCTCGGCGAACGCCAGGTCGTCGTCGACTGCGATGTGCTCCAGGCCGACGGGGGCACGCGCACCGCCTCGATCTGTGGCGGCTACGTGGCCCTCCACGACGCGCTCACCCGGCTGCAGCAGGCCGGCGAGCTGCGCACGCACCCGCTGGTCTCGCCGTGCGCCGCCGTCTCGGTTGGCGTCATCGATGGGGAGGCCCGGCTGGACCTGCCCTACACCGAGGATGTCAACGCCGACGTCGACATGAACGTGGTCATGACCGGCACCGGGGACTTCGTCGAGGTGCAGGGAACGGCCGAGGGAGCGACGTTCGGCCGGGCCATGTTGGATCGGCTGCTCGATCTGGCCTCCGCCGGCATCGCCGAGATCATCGAACTGCAGGCTCAGATCCTCGCCGGCCCGCCATCGCCCCGGTCTTCGTCGCGTTGACCGCACCGTCCGACCTCGAATTCGTCGTGGCCAGCGCCAACCCCGACAAGGTGGCGGAGATCCAGCAGGTGTTCGGAGACCGATTCGTCCTGCTGCCCCGGCCGGTCGAGCTGCCCGATGTGGTGGAGGACGGCGAGACACTCGAGGCCAACGCCCGGCTGAAGGCCGTGGCCGTGGCCATCGCCACCGGCCGCCCCGCGGTGGCCGACGACACCGGCCTGGAGGTCGACGCGTTGGCCGGTGCCCCAGGCGTGCACTCGGCTCGCTTCGCGGGTGAGGCGGCAATCGCCGCCGACAACATGACCAAGCTGCTCGATGCGCTGCACGGGCGACCCGACGCCGATCGTGCCGCCCGGTTCCACACCGTGGCCCTGGCCCGATGGCCCACCGGGGACGAGGTGGTGGCCCACGGGGTGTGTGAGGGACGCATCACCACCGAGCGCCGGGGCGAGGGCGGCTTCGGCTACGACCCGATCTTCGAGCCGCGCGAAGGCGGCGGCCGCACCTTCGCCGAGATGGGCCAGGCCAAACACGCCATCTCCCATCGAGCGCGGGCCTTCCGGGCGCTGGCCGCCGCCCTCGCCTGAGACCGGCGGGCGTCACCCCAGTCGTTCGAGCAGGGCATCGATCGGCTGCGGTCGGCCGTAGAGGAATCCCTGCCCTCGCTCGGCCCCCATCTCCCGCAGCGCATCTCGTTGGGCGGGTGTCTCGATGCCCTCGGCCACGACCGTGAGATCCAGCTCGTGGGCCAATGCGATCGTGGCGCTCACGATGGCGGTGTCGTCGGGACTGCGGCCCAGCCCGGCCACGAAGGTCCGATCGACCTTCACCTCGTGGATGGGGAGGCGACGGAGGTAGGAGAGGGACGAGAATCCGGTGCCGAAATCGTCGAGGGCCAGGCGGATGCCGCTCTCGGCCAACCGATGCAGGGTGGCCTCGGCGGTGGGATGGGCTTCGAGCAGCGTGGTCTCGGTGATCTCGAGGGTGAGTCGCGAGCCGGCCACCCCGGCGTCGTCGAGCGCACGGGCCACCGATCGGCCGAAGCGTGGTGCGCCCAGTTGGCGGGCCGACACGTTCACCGACAGTGACAGTGGTTCACCCGCGGCGGTGGTGGCATCGGCCAGGTCGATGATGGCATCGTCCAGGACCCGCTGCCCCAGCCTGGTGATGAGGCCGCTGTCCTCGGCCACGCCGATCAGGTGGGCGGCATCGACCACCTCGTCTCCATCGGCCAATCGCACCAGCGCCTCGGCGCCGATGAGGCCACCATCGGCCAGGTCGATGATCGGCTGGTAGTGGATGGCCAGGCCCGATCCGTCGAGGGCGGATCGCAACAGCTGCTCGGTGTGGAGTCTGCGGACGGCTCGGTGCCGCAGCTTGTCCTCGAAGATCTCGGCTCGGTCCCGACCCTGGTCCTTGGCCCGGTACAGCGCCGTGTCGCTGTCGCGCAGCAGCTCGTCGGCCGTGGTGTCGGCATCGGCGATGGCGATGCCCACGCTGGTGGACACGGTGGTGGACCCGCCGGCCAGCGAGACGGGCCGCCGCACCGCACGCCGTAGTCGCTGCGCGGTGACGATGGCATCGGTTCGGTCGGCCATGTCATCGAGGATCACCACGAACTCGTCACCCCCCAACCGGGCCACCAGATCGTGGGGCCGCACCGCCTTCTGGAGCCGGTCGGCGACGATGCGCAGCAGCTCGTCGCCCGCAGCGTGACCGAGTGAGTCGTTCACCACCTTGAAACGATCCAGATCGAGGAAGAGCGCCCCGACTTGGCGCCCACTGGCGCGGGCCCGGTCGAGGCGATCCTGGAGCTCGTGGACCAGCTTGGCTCGATTGGGCAGGCCGGTGAGCTCGTCGTGGAAGGCGCGGCGGGCGAGCGTATGGGTCGCCTCCACCCGATCGGTGATGTCGCGGGCGTTCACCACCAGTCCCTCGATGGCCGGGTTGTCGACCAGGTTGGTGATCACCACGTCCAGGTGACGCCACTCCAGGGTGTTGGCGCTGACTCGTAGCTCGGTGCTGACCGTGTGTCCGGGTGTCGCCAGCGCTTCGGCGATGGCATCGCGAGCGCGGCCCACGTCGTCGGCGTGCACCAGATCGAGCACGCTGACGCCGATGAGGCTCACCGGTTGCACATCCAGGGCCCGACTGACGGCCGGACTGGCGTAGATGAACCGAGCTTCGGGATCGGTGACGCACACCAGGTCGGTGGCGTGTTCCACCATGGCGGCCAGGCGCATCTCGCCGGCCTCGACCCGTCGCTCGGCTCGGCGCAGCGCACCCAGATCGCGACCCACGAAGGACAGGGCCTCCACCACTCCCTGCTCATCGGGATGGCTGGCCAGCAGGACCGACATCGGATGGTCGGCGTCGTCGTCGTCGATGAGGGTGAGCTCACCGTGCCAGCTCCCGTGGGCGTGGACCTCCGGGATGGCGAGGGCGAGGTACCGGGCCTGGCTCCACTCGTCGAGATGATCGATGATCGTCGGGGAGGTGCCCACCAGGTCGGCGGCCGTCCGGTTCCGCCAGGTGAGCTGCTGTCCGGTGGGATCGAGTACGAACACCACGTCGGCGCTGGCCTCGAGGAGGCGGGAAAGTTCCTGGGCCCGCCTGACCTCGGCCCGGTCGCCGGTGATGTCGGTGAAGGTGAGCAGGGTCCCCGACTGGCCCAGGGCGGTCATCATCACCTCGGTCCAGCGAAACCGGCCGTCGGTTCCGATGAGGCGGAGGCGGCCACGTCGGCCGCTCCCGTCGCGTCCGATGGTGGCCGCCGCCTCCAGGAAATCGGCCCGTCCGTCGCGATCGATGGCTTGCTGCCACCCCGTTCCCTGTGCTGCTTCGGGGGCCTGACCGGTCAGGCCACACCACCTCGGGTTGACGACCACTGCCGCCATGTTGGTGTCGATCAGCAGCGCGGCGACAGGACTGCGGGCGACCACGGTGTGCGCCGTGGTCGCCCGGCCCTGGTGTTCAGTCTCGGCCATGAGGCTCGGGCATCACTCGCAATCGATGTAGGCCTCGCCGGCCACGCATCGGTCGGTTCCCGGGCCGCCACCGAGTCGATCGATGCCCGGGCCACCGTTGAGCTGGTCGTTTCCGACCTGGCCGAACAGGCGATCGTCGCCGCTCCGCCCGAAGAGCCGGTCGCTACCGCTGCCGCCGAACCCGCGGTCGTTGCCGGCGCCACCGAAGAGCCGGTCGCTCGACTGTGCCCCCCGCAGGGTGTCGTCGCCCACGCCGCCCAGGAGCCGGTCTCGTCCGCCGCCGCCGAGGAGGATGTCGTCCCCCGCGAAGCCGCAGATCACGTCGTTGTACTCGGTGCCGGTGAGCACGTCGTCGCCCGGTGTCCCCGAGATCGAGCATTCGATCGGAGTGCGCCCCGCCCCGGTGCTGAGGGCGAACGCGGTGCGGGCCCGGCTGTTCTCCCGACCGGCGAACCCTTCCTCGAAGCTGAACACGTCGGACCGGAAGTCCACGTCGCGATCGTCCTCCGACCCGAACACGCCATCGCGTCCCACCCCGACGAAGGCGGCCAGGTCGCCGCCGGAATCCATGATGTTGAAGGTTCGGTTCGAGTTGTCGGTGTGCCAGTTGCCCAGCAGGTGCCCCGCTTCGTGGGCCGCGATGTTGCCGACGCCGACGCCGACCAGGTCGATCCTGGACGCCGACGGATCGATGGCGAAGTCGTTGAGACCACCCTGACCGGCGGGTAGCCCCAGGAAGTCGAGCAGCACGAGGGCCACCTCGGAGGTGTCGAAGTTGCCGGGGTCGATGCTCTGGGCGATGCCGACGGTGAAGATGCCCGACTCGGGGATGCTGCCCCCGATGACGAGTCGGGTGACGTCGGCCCGGTTGCCCGGGTCGGCATGATCGCGGCTGTTCGTGATGATCACGTCGTGTTCGCCGCCCCGTCCGGTGATGTCCCGGTCGCCATTGGCGGCAAGGGCCTTGAGATCGTGGGACAGATTCTCCTCGACGACCTCGATCACCCGATCGATGACGGCGTTCTCGGCGGCCGGACGCAGCCCCCACCGGAACAGGAAGCCGCGAAGGGGTGAGAGGTACGCCTGCGGTGTCACGCCGCCGAACACCGTGGTGTCAACCACGGCTCCGTCGAAGTCGAGGAAGAGCTCCTGCGTGGCCGTGTCGTCGCGATCGGACAGACCGCTGGAGGCGGCCCGCAGCTCGACCTGGTAGCGGCCACCGGAGCCTCCGGAGACCTGGATGGCATGGCGTCCCGATCGGGCCGCGACGTGGTCGAGCCCGATGTGGCCCTGATGCCCCAGCGGCGACTCGTCCGGATAGATGAAGGCCGCGGTCTGGGACGACCCCATCGCCAGTTCGCCATCGGGTCCGATCAGATCCACGTTCGCGGGCGTGCCGGCCACGGCCACACTGAGCGCATCGCCGGCCTCCAGGTCGACGAGATAGGTGTCGACGTCACCCGCCGACCCGGCGACGTCCACGCCGAGATCCACCTCGTACTCGCCGTTGGACACGCCGGTGTCGCCCGAGGCCGGGTCGAAGGGGTCGAGCGGCAGGGCGCAGCAGCCGGTGACCATGGCGAAGTACTCGTCATCGGCCGGCGCCGGTACCTCGAGATAGCTGTCGAGGCCGTCGAAGTCGTCGTTGGCCGCGATGAGATCGCCGGTGGAGGACCACAAGGCGACGAGGGCGTCGACCGGAACGTCCACGTCGGAGGTGTCGATGTCGATCACGATCGTGTCGCCGGCGCTGACCGGACCCAGCGCGAAGAAGTCGAAGTCGGCCAGGTAGGCGGTGTCGCCCACCACTCCGGTGAAGCGCGAGGCCACGCCCGGGGTGAGGGTGGTCTCGTTGGCCAACGGGATGGATCCGTCGTCTTCAACCGACGCGCCGGCGACGTCGGGGGCGGGTGTGCGGATCAGCGATCCGTAGATCCGGGCCCGGTCCTGATCCCGGAGGCCGGTGCCGAAACCGCGCACGAGCTCGCCCCGTGCCACCACCTCGTTGGCGCCGGTCGTGCCCCGCTTCTCCTTCTCCTGGTAGTCGAGCTCACCGGGAACGGGAGCGGACGCCCGCGACGCCGCGCGGCGTGACCCTTCGGCGAGGGCGCGCCACAGCACGACCTCGGCGGGATCGCGGTTGGGGACGATCGAGAGGTAGGGGTTGGGGCCCAGCGCGGAGAGCTGCGCAGGCGTGACCGTGCCCTTGTTCGCGGCGATCTCGTTGTAGGTGCGGATGGGCTCATTGGTCGGTCGGCGTTCGGCTGGTTCCTGGGAGCCGGCGGCGGTCGGCGCCACCAGTCCGAGGAGGACGCACAACAGCGTCGCCATGAGCAGAATGGGGTGCTTGACCATCAGGGGAGCCTCACCTCGTGTGATCCGCCGCCGGGTGGTCCCAGACGGTGTCGGCAAGTTAGCACCGTCGCTCACCTCCCGAAGGCAGCCTCGCAGGAGGCTGTGCAGGGTGCGGACGGGGGGACTCGAACCCCCATGTCCTTTCGGACACCAGGACCTAAACCTGGCGCGTATACCAGTTCCGCCACGTCCGCGGCTTGCTCAGGATAGTGCCGCCCGGCAGGCACCGACGGGGGATGCCGGCGGGCGCCGTTCGCTTCGCAACGGGCGGTAGCCTGCGGACATCACTTTGCGAGAAGGAGCGTGATGGAGTCGAGCGAGTTGCATCCTCCGATGATGGCCGCTGATCTGATCGAAGCGGCCGGCCGCACCGACATCTACCGCGAGCTGCTCAAGGTTCGCATCGTGTTCCTGGGCACCGATGTGAACGACGAGATCGCCAACTACATCAGCGCCCAGATGCTCTATCTCGAGGGTCAGGACCCCGAGAAGCCCATCTGGCTGTACATCAACTCTCCCGGCGGGTCGGTCACGGCCGGCATGGCCATCTACGACACCATGCAGTTCGTGGCACCCGAGGTGGGAACCATCTGCCTGGGACTGGCGGCCTCCATGGGTCAGTTCCTCCTGTGCGCCGGCGCCCCGGGCCGCCGCTATGCCCTGCCCCACGCCCGCATCATGATGCATCAGCCCCTCGGTGGGGTGCGGGGCCAGGCCACCGACATCGCCATCCAGGCCGAGCAGATGGCCCTCACCAAGAAGCTGCTCCAGCAACGCATCGCCGAGCACACCGGCCAGGACGTGGCCACCATCGAGGCCGACAGCGACCGCGACCGGTGGTTCACCGCCGACGAGGCCAAGGACTACGGCATCATCGACCACGTCATCGTTCGTCGGGGCGAGATGGCCTGATACCGGCCCTCCAGTTCGGCGCTGGTCGCGCCGATGGAAGAGGGTGGCTCGATACACGGACTACCTGTACGCGGTGGCCGCGCTCCTGGTGATGTTGCTGGTCACCTTCGCTGTGGCCTGACCGCGGCTCAGGTCTGGGCGGCGACAGCGGCCCCCCGCAACGCCGCGATGGCGGGCTCGAGGCCCCGATCGTCGCCGAAGAGGGCGCTGCCCGAGACGAGCACGTTGGCCCCGGCCGTCACCACGTCGGTGACGGTGGCCGCCGAGACGCCGCCGTCGACCTCGATGTCGATGTCGAGGTCCCGCTCGACGATGAGCGAGCGCAGCCGGCGGATCTTGGGCTCCATCGAGGCGATGTAGCGCTGACCGCCGAATCCCGGATTCACGGTCATGATCAGCACCAGGTCGACCATGTCCAGCACGTTGACGATGGCCTCGACCGGGGTGTGCGGGTTGAGAGAAACCGCAGGGTGCATGCCGAGATCGGCGATGGCGGCCAGGGTGCGGTGCAGATGATCGCACGCCTCGGCGTGGACGATGAGGGTCTGGCACCCGGCCTCGGCGTAGGCGCCGAGGAGGTGGTCGGGCTTCACCACCATCAAGTGGGCCTCGAACGGGGTGGCCACCAGTGGACGAACGGCGGCAATCACCGGCGGACCGATGGTGAGGTTGGGCACGAAGACCCCGTCCATCACGTCCCAGTGGATGCGGTCGGCGCCGGCCTTCTCGAGCGCCAGGCACTCGTCGCCGAGCTTGGCGAAGTCGGCGGACAGAACAGACGGGGAGATCGCTATCGGGCGGTTCGTGCTCATCGTTGCGACGATACCCTGCCGTGGTGATCGAGCTGGTGGTGCACGGGGTGTCGTCCGACGGGGCCGGGGTCGGACGTGACGCCGACGGCCGGGTCGTGTTCGTGCCCGGGGCGCTGGTCGACGAGCGGGTGGCGGTGACCGTCGTCGAGGAGAAGAAGCGTCACGCGGTGGGCCAGCTCGTGCAGGTGCTCGAGCCTTCGCCCGACCGCGTCGATCCCACCTGTGCCGAGGTGGAGCGCGGTTGTGGTGGTTGCGATCTGCGTCATGCCTCGATCGACGGCCAGCTGCGAATGAAGGAGCGCATCGTCCTCGACGCCCTCGAGCGCATCGGTCGTCTGTCCGAACATCCCGCTCCCACGCTGGTGCCCTTGGACCCCGACGGGTACCGCACCACGGCGCGGTGTGTCGTGGTCCATGGTCATGCCGGGTATCGCCATCGACGATCGGCCGAGGGCCTGGCCGTCGCCGCCTGCCCGGTGCTGCACCCTGGCCTGGAGGAACTGCTTGTCGATGGCGACTTCTCGGGGGTCCGGGAGGTGACGCTTCGGCTGGGGGCCCGCACCGGCGAACGGCTGGTCCTGGCCGACCCGACGGCGGCTGCGGTCGACGTCGCCCAGGATGTGGTCCTGGTGGGCGCCGACGAGCTGGAGGCGGGCCGGCGGGCCTGGTACCACGAGGAGGTTGCGGGTCGCCGTTGGCGCATCTCGGCTCGGTCGTTCTTCCAGGCCAGCCCCGAAGGGGCCGAGGCGCTGGCATCGGTCGTCGGCGCAATGGTCGGAGCGGGTGACGGGCCGCTCGTCGACCTCTACGGCGGGGTGGGACTGTTCGCCGGAACCATCGGCTGGGCCGGCCCCATCACGCTCGTGGAGCGGGCGGCTTCCGCAGTGGCTGATGCCCGGGTCAATCTGGCCGACCGATCGGTGAAGATCCTGGCCTCGCCCGTCGAGCGCTGGAAGCCCAGTTCGGCCGACGTGGTGGTGGCCGACCCGGCCCGAGCCGGTCTGGGCCGCCGCAATGTCGAACAGATCGCCGCGACGGGCTGCGCGGTTGCCGTTCTGGTCAGTTGTGACGCGGGCGCGCTGGGTCGCGACGTGGGGCTGATGGTGCAGGCCGGGTTCGATCTCGATGCGATCACGCTGGTGGACCTGTTTCCCCAGACGTCGCGCGTCGAGGTGGTGACCCGCTTCGTGCGTGGCGCGTAGGTCGTCGGTCAGGGACGGACGTCGGAGCGATCGTCTATTCCGGTTTCTGTCGGTGCCGGTCTCATGTGCACCACGCGTTGCGGGAACGGGATGGCGATGTGTTCGGCCGCCAGCGTCTCGCGGATCGTGATGGCCACCTCGCTGATGGCGTGGCGGGCGCTGAGCTCTTCGCTCGGGTGCCAGAATCGAGCCACCAGGTCCACCCCGGAGTCACCGAAGCCGGTGACCAGTACGTCGGCGGGAAACCCGTCACCCAGGGCGTCGACGGCCTTGATGGCCCGCACGAGGGAGCGTTGGGCGTGACGCAGGTCGGTGTCGTAGGCAACCTGGAACGGCAGCACCGTTCGTCGGAACTCGTCGGCCGTCTGGTTGAGCAGCGGCTCGTCCAGCACCTTGAGATTGGGGACGTGGACGATCTCGCCGTCGAAGGTCTGCACCACCACGGCCCGGCTGTTGATGTCGATGACGGTGCCCCACTGCCCGTTGCTGGAGATCTGGTCACCCCGGCGTACCGGCCGTCGGGTGTGCAACAAGACGGCGGCGACCAGGTTGCCCAGCACCGGCTGGAGGGCCATGGCCAGGAGGATGCCGGTGATGCCGAGCGCACCGAGCAGCGGGCCGACCCGGATCTCCAGCAGGCTGAAGATGATGATCAGGGCGATGGCCAGCACGCCGGCCCCGACCAGCCGGGTGATGATGGATACGGCGTAGTCCTGGAATCCGAACGGCCGGGTGACGGTGTGGATCACCCGGGTCAGCACCAGGATCACGACGATGCTGGCCACCCCGACGGCCGCCGAGCCGACCCAGGCCGAGGTCGAGACGTCGGCGAGGATCATCGCCGCCGTCACCGGAGGAATCAGATCGGCCACGACACCCCGGTGAGCTCCTCGCTGATCTCCCACAGCCGGGTGGCATCGGCGTCGCGACAGGCCGCCTTCGTGGGTTGACGCACGACCGGATGGCCCTTCATCTCCCCGAACCCGCCGGGGCCGTAGTACTGACCGCCGGTCGCCGCCGGATCGGTGGCCGCCCGCAACGTGGGCAGCGCTCCCATGGCCGCCGATTGGGTGAACACCGCGGTCACCGGCTCGAGCTTCTGGAGCAGGGTCGGCAGATTGCGTGACAGCTCGGTCGCTGATCCGCCGGGGTGACAGGCGAGGGCGATGGCATCGGTGTCGGCCGCGGCCAGGCGGCGCTGGAGCTCTCGGATGAACAGGAGGTTGGCCAGTTTGGTCATGCCGTACTGACCGGTGCGGCGGTACTTCTTCTCGGCGTCGAGATCCTCGAAGTTCATCTTTCCGAATTTGTGGGCATTGCTCGACACCGACACCACCCGTCCCCCGTCGGCCGCCATGACCAGGTCGATCAGCTGCCCGGTGAGAGCGAAGTGGCCCAGGTGATTGGTGGCGAACTGCATCTCGTGCCCGTCGTCGCTCTGCCACCGGGGGGTCATCATGATGCCGGCGTTGTTGATGAGCAGGTGGATCTGGTCGGTGTCGGCCCGCACCACCGCTGCCGCCTCGCGCACCGAGGACAGCGACGACACGTCGATGGGGACCACCTCGACCATGGCACCCGGTGCGGCGGCCGCCAGACGCTCCACCGCGTCGGCTGCCTTTTCGGGATTGCGACAGCCCAGCAGGACCCGGGCGCCGTGCTGGGCCAGGGCGCGGGCCGCTTCGAACCCGATGCCGGTGTTGGCTCCGGTGATCAGGACGTTCCGGCCGGTCTGGTCGGGGATGTCGGCTTCGGTCCAGTCGGCCATCGCTCCTCCTCGGTGTGTCGGTGGGCGAGAACCTAGCCAACCCCGGGGGTCGGCGCGATCAGATCTGCCAATGGGTCACGCTTTCAGCGAGGCAGGCGACGGGCGATCCAGATCTCCTCGATCGGCCACCGCGACGCCCATTGGGCATCGGCGTAGTGGTAGCGGCTCTCGGAGTCGGCCTCGGCGTAGACCTCGATCAGGTCCAGGATCTCGAAGCCGGCCGAGCGCAGGAGTCGGATCCGGTCGCCGTGACTGATGTGGTACTCGACGCCGTCGTCGTCGGGCCAGGTGAACCGGTGCATGTCCCGCTGCGGGCGTCGGAGTCGGTTGTCGGGCTTGTCGGCCTCGTAGTCGGCCGTGCTCAGCATCTGGATCACGCTGTTGCCCAGGAACCACAGGAGACCGTCGTCGCGTAGGACACGGGCCGCCTCGGGGATCCATTCGTAGGGGTCGCACCAGATGGCGGCGCCGTACTCGTTGATGGCCACATCGAAGCTCTGGTCCCGGAACGGGACCTGGTTGGCGTCGCCGTGGACGAGCGGCAGGACCACACCGCGCGCGGCAGCCATGGCCGCCGCGGTGGCCAGTTGCCCGGGGGAGTTGTCGATTCCCGTCACCGTGCGGGCGCCGCCCTTCACGCAGTAGTTACCGACATAGGCCGTCCCGCAGCCCAGCTCGACGACGTCCTTGCCGGTCACGTCGGGCATGGCGCCGAGGCGAACGTCGGGGATGGCGAACATGCCCCATGTCGGAGCGTCCCGGTCCCATCCCCGATCGGCCGTCTCGGCGTACCAGTGGGCCTGGGCGTTCCAGTGCTCGCGGTTGGCGACCAGCTCGGGCTTGCGGGCCAGGGCCCGTCGCATGCGGATCTGTTCGGCGCCCGCCAGCGGTCGGTCGGTGAACTCGTACCAGTACGACGACCCGTCGTGGAGCCAGCCCTGCGCCGCGTAGAAGGCGCGGGTGGGGGCGACGTCGGCCAGGGTGCACAACAGCCCCTGGGTGCACCCGGCATCGACCAGGAGCCGGCAGCCGCAGTCGAGCAGGAGCCGGCCGACACCCGAGCGCCAGTGGTCGGGATGGACGTACAGGCTGAGGATCTCACCGACGTGATCGGGCTCGCCGACCGGCGCGGGGTCGACGGTGACGTAGCCCACCGCCCGGTCGTCGTCGTCGACGGCCACGACGAAGCGGTCAGGATGGTCGAGGGCCCACTGTCGCCACGCCTCGACCCGGTCGTGGGGACCGATGGCATCGAGCGCCTCGTCGGGGAGCACGCCGCGGTAGGCCGTCTGCCAACACCGGTTGTTGGCCTCGGCCACGGCTTCGGCATCATCGGGGCGCGCGGGGCGGAGCATCACGGACCCAGTCTGGTCGATGAGCGATCGGTCGGCGTGGCCCTTGACCGGAACGAAACGACTTCGTACCGTTGCGCCGACGCGCGAGCAGGGGAGCACCCGCATGGCCATGACCGACGCCCAGCGGACCGAGGAGTTCGAGGAACTCCTGGCCGAGACCAACACCGACGCCGAAGCGGCCTTCCGGGTGGTGGAGGACCACGCTGATGCCGTCTTCACCTGGGACTACGCCAAGGGGAAGCGGCCCCGGCTGGAGAAGCTGTACGAGAAGGCGAAGACGTCGCAGTGGAACGGCAGCGATCTGGATTGGACCATCGACGTCGATCCCGACAAGACCAGCCGTGAGGTCAACGCCAACGACGCCCGCGGTCAGTTCGTGGCTCAGCTGATGAGTGCCCCGGGGTCACCGGTGGCTCACTGGACCGACAAGGAGTGGGGCCAGTACTCGGTCGAGTCGTTCGGCTGGCGGTTGGCCCAGTTCATGCACGGCGAGCAGGGCGCGCTGCTCTCCACGGCCAAGATCGTCGAGACCGTGCCCTGGATCGACGCCAAGTACTACGCCAGCACCCAGGTCATGGACGAGGCCCGTCACGTGGAGGTGTTCGCCCGCTACCTGGACGAGAAGGTCCCCACGACCTACCCGGTCAATCACCATCTCCAGGCACTGCTCGACGACATCATCAACGACAGCCGCTGGGACATGACCTACCTGGGCATGCAGATCATGGTCGAGGGCCTGGCCCTGGCTGCCTTCGGGTCGATGCACAAGAACACCGAGGAGCCGCTGCTCAAGAACCTGCTGCGATACGTGATGAGCGACGAGGCCCGCCACGTGGCCTTCGGAGTGCTCAGCCTCCAGGAGTACTACCAGGAGCTCAGCCAGCCCGAGATCCGGGAACGTCAGGAGTTCGCCTACGAGGCGGCGGTGCGCATGCGCGACCGCTTCCTCCAACAGGAGGTCTGGGATCGCCTGGGTGTGGATGTCCGGCAGATGATGGGCCTGTTGCTGTCCCATCAGCCCGAGGAGAACGTGTTCCAGCAGCTGTTGTTCTCCAAGATCGTTCCCAACTGCAAGAAGCTGGGCCTGCTCGACGCCGGCGACGGTTGGTTGCGCACCAAGTTCACCGAGATGGGCATCATCGAGTACGAGGACTGGGTCACCACCGACGACGAGTACGGCGCGTTCGACGAGGTTCAGCGGGATCGGGACGCCGGGTGAGCGACGTCGAGGCCTGGCCGGCCGACAACGAACCGTCGCGGCAATGGCCGCTCTACACGCGAGGCAACGTGGGCGAGGTGTTCCCCGATGTGGTACATCCGCTCAATTGGCTGCTGTACGGCCCGGAGGCCGAGCGGGGCTGGCGGGACGCCTTCGAGGACCTGGGTCTGGTGACCACCGGGGACCTCTCACCCGACGAGCCTTGGGTGATCCTCGGGGTGTTCGGCGGCTACTGCTACATCAACGCGTCGTACGTGCGAATGCTCGGAGTGCGGGCGCCGGGCAGCAATGTCGATGCCATCGATCGTCAGTTCTTCGGCGAGAGCGATGCGCCGCCCTATGTCGAACGACCGGGGGACCGTGACCGGCGGGCCTCGGCCCGACTGGCCGCCACCATCGCCCGCACCCTCGCGGGGCGGGGGATCTCCGAGCTGGCCGCCGACATGACCGCGGTCGACACCCTGCATCGTGAGCGGCCCACCGGCGACGTCAGCTCGGATCGCATCTGGGGCTTCATGGTGGGATACGCGCCCATGTTCCGCCAGCTCTTCGGCCGCCACATCGGTGTCACGTTCCGGGCCGTGATCGCCAGTGGCCTGTTGGCCGACATCTGTCGCGACAAGCTCGACGACGAGAACCTGGTGGTGTCGATGCTGGCCGGGATCGGATCCATCGAGTCGGCACGTCCGGCCGACGCGTTGTGGCAGCTGTCGCGGTTGGAGGGCGACGCCCACGCGACCGCCCGCGATGAGGTCATCGGCGACTTCGGGTATCGCGGCCCCAACGAGTGGGACATCGGCTCCGATACGTGGGGGTTGCGGCCCGAGCTGATCGACGCGGCCGTCGACCGTCTGCGTGGGGCCCAGGATTCGCACGCCCCGGCCACGCAGCGCAAGGAGATGCAGGCCCGTCGCGACCGAACCGTGGCCCACGCGCTGACGCGCCTGTCGCGCGCCGATCGGATGTTGTTCAAGGTCGCCCTGCGCGCTGCCACTCGCTGGAGCCAGGCCCGCGAGCAGTCCAAGTCCAACGTGGTGCGGTCGCTTCACGCCGCCCGTCTGGCCCACCGCGAGTTGGCCGAGCGGACGGCGGCCAACGGGGGTACGGCGGCACTGGCCGATACCTGCCTGCTCACCCCCAACGAGTTCCAGGACTACATCGAGGACCCCGAGCCGTTCTTGTCCATCATCGACTCCCGCCGGACCGAGCGTGACGAGCGGGATGCCCGAGTGCCGCCGTTCGTGTTCGAGGGCAGCCAGGCGCCGTTGGCGACGTGGCCGTTGGCCGGTGCCGGCGTCGAGGTGGTGTCGGCCGGCGACGAGCTGGCCGGCATCGCCGGCTGCCCGGGGGTGGCCGAAGGGCGGGCCCGGGTCATCCGCGACCCCGGTGATCCCGGAGACCTCGGCCCCGGTGACGTCCTCATCGCCCCGATCACAGATCCGTCATGGACCCCGCTCTTCTCGGTGGTCGAGGCGGTCGTGGTGGACGTGGGCGCCGTCATGAGCCACGCCGTCATCGTGTCGCGGGAGCTGGGCATCCCCTGCGTCGTGTCCGTCCAGAACGCCACCCATCGCATTCCCGACGGCGCCCGTGTGCACGTGGACGGCAGCAACGGGTTGGTACGCGTGCTCGAAGAGCCGGTGTGACGAAGCGGCCGGGTTCGGTGCTGGCCGGCCGCCGGCGCGGGGCCGAGACCACCGAGGCCATCCTCCACGCCGCTCTCGACGAGCTCAGCCGGCGGGGGTACGCGGCCCTCACCATGGATGGCATCGCCGAGCGAGCCGGAGCCAGCAAGGCCACCCTCTACCGGCGGTGGGCCAACAAGCAGGAGTTGCTGCTCGAAGCCGCCGGTCTCGTGATCCGGCCCATCGACGCGCCGGACCTGGGCGACTTCTCGGCCGAGCTGCGCCACCACCTCCGTGCTCGGCTCGCCCTCTACGACAACGAGCGGGGCCGGCGTCTGGTGGCCGCCCTCATCGGGGCGGCACCCACCGATCCCGATCTCAGTGATGCGCTGCGACACTGGCTCGACGGCGTGTCGGCCTCCACCAGGGCGATCATCGAGCGAGGTCAGCAGCGGGGGGACGTGCGCCTCGACGTGGACCGCGGGACCATCGCCACGCTCGTCTCGGGCCCCATGATCTACCGGGCCATCGTCGAGCAGGACGCCCCGGATGCCGATCTGGTGGACCAGCTCGTCGCCCTGGTGACGGCCGCCGTGTCACCCCGCTGAGGGCTCGCATCCCGCGGCGGTGAAGTACTGCGTGTCGGCGGTGGCCGCCAGAAGGGCCTCGAGATCCCCGCTGGTCGGCGGACGCGCCGCGACAGCCAGGTCGTCGAGGATCTCGTCGGCCATCACCAAGGCGGCTGCGGCGCAGAAATGGGTCGCGTCGGCACCGTTGCGGATGGGGTGGGCGATGCCGTCGATGCTGACTGTCGGACCGTCGGACCGGCGCGGGCGCAGGAGCTGGACGGGGAGCCGCAGCCGGTCGCCGGCGGCCGTGATCAGGGCATTGGCCGCCTGGATGTGCGCGTCGGCGGCCGGGTCGGCGATGTCGGCCAGCAGGTGCAGTGTCGTGCCCCGCCCGGCCAGGTCGGCGACGGGGCGGAGGAACGCGACGATCTCCTCGATCGTCTCGGCGTCGCTCTGCTCGTCGAGGTCGTCGGCGACGTGATCGGGCGGCAGGGCC
>Ga0224505_10000710_pt1 | contig 22415 bp, 29 predicted proteins | sample SF_Jan12_sed_USG_FD_169102 | JGI IMG/M metagenome (GOLD analysis project Ga0224505, IMG submission 169102) | Sediment microbial communities from San Francisco Bay, California, United States - SF_Jan12_sed_USGS_4_1 | ecosystem: Environmental > Aquatic > Marine > Sediment | place: USA: California... | reverse complement strand
CTTCTCCACTTCGGTCTTTCGCTGATCCAATTCCTTGGCATAGCAGGCAACAAAGAGATCAGGCATCCTTTTGAGTGCCCTCAAGTAAGCATCAAGCTGAGAGCCGACCTGTCTGCGATGGATACTCTGGCCGATCGGTTTCTGAATGATTGGGCTGCCTGCTTGAGTCATGCCATTACAGGCTGGTCACGATGAAGGCAGCTCCGACTCCCAGGGCAAACAACAGTACAAACGATAACAGTCCCACGATATACGTCATTACGCCCTTCAGGTTGAAGGCTCATGTGGGCCAAATGTTACGTAAGGAGATGTGGCATCATCCGTACCAATAGAGATTAACTAAATCTTCCAATGAAATCAGTTTGTTAGCTCGACACACGGAGTGCAAGCGTTTTCACCCGTGAAGGCTGCAGAGAACGAGTGGATCGTCTGATTTTCCATGAGACTGACACAACATTCAGAATATCAACCAGTTATATGTGAGGAACCGTAGTGTAGGGTTTGGAGAACAGCGGTGCTCTTTCCTTGCACAGCGAGATTCCTGCAATGAGCTGAAGGTTACTGGCAATCAGAGGCGATCAGGAAACGTCAGTTCGGCAATCGCAGATTTATCTAGATCACCTTTGCCCAATTCAATCAATCGTCGATATTGGCTCAGTGTTGCCTGTGCGAGTGGTAGCGAGAGGCCGGCCTCTTTGGCCAAGTTGAGCGCGATGGCCGAGTCTTTTGCGGCATGGGCTGCTGAAAAGTAACAGTCGTGTGCACGGAGCTGCATATCTTCTCCGTCTGTTTCCAATACTCGCGAGGCAGCCCCGGTCTGGCTGAACACCTCGCGCAGGAGAGTCAGATCGACTCCCAGTGCCTTCCCCAGTCCTAACCCTTCGGCCAGCGCGGCGGTATTGCTGTTCATCACCATGTTCACGAGCGCTTTGACTGTTGCTGCTTCTCCAGCTGGGCCGATATATCGTACTATCGTACCGAGGCTGTCCAGCACCGGGCGAGCCCGGTTGAACACTTTCTGCTTGCCTCCACACATGAGATACAGAGTGCCCTGCCGAGCTTGGGTGATGCTGCTCGCCATACAGGCTTCAAGGGCTGCACCACCCCGCCGTTCAACTGCCTGTTCGATGTCGATGTGAAGTGCCGGCGTAAGGGTCGCACAGTTGATGAACAGTCGATCTTTCGCGTGAGCCATCAGGCTGGTCGAATCCATTTCCGAATAAATGTCCCGCATTGCCGCGTCGTCCGATACGACGGTGATGACGATATCGGATATTTCCGCAACTCGCGCCGGTGACGTGGCGGCTTCCGAGTCCAGTTCATGTGCCAGCGACTGCGATGCGGTGGCATGACGATCCTGAACTGCTGCGATGTGGTATCCGAGTTCTTTTAGGCGCCTGGCCATATTGGCCCCCATCCGACCTATACCGACGAATCCGATGCGAGCTTTTGTGTCTGCCATGAGAGGGCATCCTTTTCGAAAGGCTACGCGACCAAAGATGGGATCGCTAAAGTTGACGGTCTTCCGTCGGTTCAGAACGAACTTTGGTCCATCGGAGGTTGGTCTTCCCATCGGCCGTGGTAAATCCTCGGTCATGGAAGGCGATGACGCTGACGCGTTGGTGTTGCTTTTGAACAGGTTGGAGTTGTGGGATGCCATCTTTGGTGTGCACGGTCCCTCGGAGCGTATTGACAATCAGCAGATCGGTCGCGGCGGAGGGTTTGATGATCCACACGAAGGCGGCGGAACCTCCGGCATAGGTGCCGGATCCTTCCCATTGGCCGACGAGATCAGAATCAACGGTCTTGAGTTGAAATACCGGTACGCTGGTGGCGTCGCGTCGGAATTTCCAGAGCTCAGCTGGAATGCGCACGGGATTTTGATCGATCGAGAGTCTTGTCCAGGTTGCCTGAACACTGCCGGTAGTCGCGAAGGATTTGGGCATCGCCTTGCGGTAGGTCCCTTTCCATCCAAGGCCCTTGAACGTGTTGGCTCGCTCGAGTGACCACAGACCTGCTTCAGCGTTCAAAATTCCGTCAAACTGCATCATGGATGAGAGTGACCACGTGAGATTGGGTTGAATGATGAGGAGCATGTCGTGCTGAGTCGTCCCCTGTGTGAGATGCGTATGCCAGGTTCCGACCAGGCTCGTCGGATCAAACGACGTCGCTTTTTTGGGTCCGACCTGTGCACCTGACGGGCCAGGAAGCGTTTGTGTGAGCGTGACGGGGGCCGGTGGAGCGACGGTCTCAGTGTGGGTTCCACGGCCAGACATGAAGGGTGGGGCGGAGGGAGGGAGCGTGGCCGTCAAGGATGCGCCGTATCGGGTTGCGGCGGTCCTGCTCAATTGGGTGACCGATTCATCGAGTTGTTTCTGTTGGGTCGAAGAAACGATCACGGTCACAAACGCGTCTCCATGCATGAAGGTCAGCCGGGACAGGGTCGGAGAGGCGTCAATTCGCACCGCTCCATCGCCCAGGCCTGGAATAAGATGGCTGTCACGGCGCAGACGCTCTTTATTGAACCATACCCGCCGGTCCGCACCAGGGGTCTTGTCAAGCTGGACCGTGACGGCATTTCCCGCATTCCGGTGGGCTTTGAAGATACAGGTTGTTGGATCAGCCAGAGTCCCTTCCTGAACTGGTTCTCCAAGCACCCGTTCCACGTCTGCAACTGTCAAAAGAGAACAAGGGGAGGTTTTCGAGCTGAATAGGCTGGATGACTCACTGCACGAAAGAAGCACCGGAGCCAGTCCAAGAAATGTGTACGGTAGTATGCGGGAGAACATCGCAACGTTGCCTTGATGATCCGTGGGCCGTGATTGTACCGTGAATGGGCTGAGGAGTGCCAGTGGGGCTCCGGCCGCAGTACTGTGCTCTGGTGGCCGAAAAACCATCTAATCGAGAGGAAGATGGTAACGAGTTGGACCGATCAGCCGGCCACGAATTTCAACGCTACACCATTGATGCAGTACCGCAGGCCGGTGGGCCTCGGCCCATCTTTAAACACGTGGCCCTGGTGGCCCTCACATCGCGCGCAATGAACTTCCGTTCTGGACATGAAGAATTGGGAATCGGTTCGCGTCTCGATCACGCGTTGATCGATCGGCTGCCAGAAGCTGGGCCAACCGGTACGGCTGTCGAATTTGTGTTCGGATGAGAAGAGCGGCAAGTCACAGCCGGCGCAATAATAGATCCCTGACTCATGGTTGTCATGCAGGGGGTTCACGAATGCTCTCTCTGTATCTTCGTGCCGCAAGACACGATAGGCGGCAGGCGACAGTTGTTTCTTCCATTCCTCATCGGTCTTTGTGATTTTTACAATAGGATCGATTTGAATAGGTGGCATCGAGTTTCCTCCTTCATCGATTATGTGTGTCAGTCGAACAGCATACCAACATCTTACAGGGCTTCCGAAGAGACACAACAACACCCCGTGACAGCACCGTAGAAATGGTACGATTCGGAAATCGGGAATGCAAGGGCGTGCGGCGATGTCTCCGTCTGATGCACGGCTCGTGAGCGTTGGCCCAGAGTTCGTATCAGTCATTCGTGTAAGTTTGGCGAACCAGCTTCCACATTGTCCTAAACGACGGATGCGGCTCTGTCAGTTCCGGGTGAGCGAGGTCGATCTGAATGTCATAGAGAGCGCTCCTCACATTCTTGATCTGAGTGACGGGGTACCAACACTCATACCGTTGTTCCCAGCGGTCGCGATACGCTAATCGCAGAGAGCATCGGCTCATCAGTTTCAAGCGGATCGGCGCCTTGTGGTCAAGGACGATGGGAACTGCGTGGCGTTGATAGCGAGGGCCGTCGGGATGAATACTTTTGACCGCAAAGCTACCTTCCCATCCTGCCAATTGAACGATGCAATCATGGGCTACTCCAGGGCCCATGTTTTCCACCTCAGGCGTCAGCGTGACCACCTCTGCAGCGTTCATAACGGACATGTTGGTGATGCGAAGCGCCGGTTGATGCTGTTGAAACTCATGCCTAATCTTGCCGACGAATTTATACAGTGCGACAGTTCCCGCGCCACTGATGATGAGCACAACGAGGAAGGCGATCAGTAATAACCAGTCCACGGCGGAGCGATCCTCATGAAGCATGTACCTCTCGATCGGAAACGGAGAAACCCTACGTGGAGGAGAGGCGAGTGTCAACTGGACAGTCTACGTGCATCACGGCCGTTACCTGGACGAGCTGCGTTTGGCTCGGATCAAGTCTGAAACGGGAAAACCGAGCTGCTGGGCTTTCCCGACCATGAGCTGGTAGGTCGCTTCGTCGAGGTGTGGATTGCGGGAGAGCATCCAGAGGTAGCGGCGGTCCTGTGTGCCCACAAGAGCCGTCTGGTAATCCGGATCGAGATCGAGGATCCAATAGTTGCCGTCCCTGGAGGGACCGACAAGCCGCGCGAAGAAATTGTCGAACGTGACGGCCAGTTTCGCATTCGTCTTGGTATCCACTATCGTCGCGATGCCGTCGACTTGATCGAGCCCACCGGCATCGGTCACGCATTCGTTATGCACGCCGATCTTGCTATCAGGACGAATCGTATAGATGGCCTTTGAATCGATGCAGTGGCGCTGAAACCACATCGGGAGCCGGGCAATCTCATACCAGGTCCCGGCGTAACGGGCGAGGTCCACCGACGCCACAGTTTGAAGGGGCTGCTTCGACTCTATTCCTGCGCAACCTGCCAGGGTAAGCAAGCATGTGCTCACGAGCATCGAGATACTTGTCTTCATGGTTGACTCCTGTGAACGATTGCGGTGAGCTGCTGGAACATCTGCTCCTTTGTAACCGTCTCTGATCGCGCACTGGCATTGGACTAGCCTGCATTATTCATGAGCGTTTCTACTGCAACCGCCGATACGCCGCTGCGATAAGCGTGGCCGCATGCTTTGCGCGGCCAGCAGGCGGGCTCGTCCCTCGTAACCTCAACATACTGTTTCAAGTATGCCTCGGCTTCTCGGTGCTCCGCACGCCCGTCTCGCCTGGCGTCTTGGCGGTTTCGTTACGACCCGTCATGAATAATGCAGGCTAGGACGAGGGACCTCGAAACGCCCGGTACCAAAGCTTTTGGCTCCCGCCAGTGTCATGACCACTCATAATCACGACGACCTGTTTCCCGCGGAGATCTGCTGTGCTTTCTCTGCCACACTTCTAACGCCGCTTGAAGGATGAGTACCGTGTTATAGATCAGATCACGTTCGGTGTCCGTGAGTTGCTTGCCGGCCAGCAGATGCCGTTCAATCGGCGTGGAAGTCGAGACAAATCGAACCAGTAACCGTTGGAATGGTACCTGTTGCTGGTAGTTGACCATGATGTCCTCGTGGGTTGACGGTGCGGTGCCAAGATTCGCATCTCCCAGCCAGTGTGGCCGTCGATGTTCTGTCGATTACAGATGCCATTCGGTAGTGTGTGTCAATCTAAGCGCATTGCTGTCAAGCCCCTGTAAACCTACGATGGATTTTTCTCTTCGACAGTGATGTCTCCAAACTTCGAAATTTGAATTCGTTTCCCTGGATTTTTGAGGACCTTTGAGATCACCTTACTCTCCACAAAATGTTCCAACTCCTTGATGGCCATGTTGTTGGCTAAAAACTGCTCGTTAAAGACCACGTGCCAAGACTGCTTCTCGACGCCGTGGTGAAAGACAAACGTCGGCCTGATCTTCTGACTGAACGTTACGTTTGTAAATTGCTTTTCTAGGCAGTGCCGTATGGCCTGAATTTTAATCGGATCAATCCCACATGTCTCACTGTCCATCCATTCCTCCATCGCTTGTACCGGGTCAGCTGTTACGATCTCCGATTACTTCCTCTCGCTGTCTGTTCTTTTCTATTCCCACATAGACTGCATCAAGTAAGTTCTGGCGCATCACGTCCGCTAATAGCAATTCGAAAAAGCAGAATTTCTCCATGAGGAAGACATACAATCCATTTGGGGCTGCCTGATGGGACCATCCGGTTGGCGCCCAGCCTCCGCTCGCAACCCCTTCTCCAGCGCATCATTGACCAGGAGTTCAAGGTCCGATTCGGTCATGGTGGGGTGTTCCTGTCGAAACTTCCGTTGAAGAGCGGGCCGGGTGGTCGCGACGTACTGTTCGCGAGACTGTAGCGCACCTTCACGAGCCTGTTGATACAGTGCCTCACGTTCCTGGTTTGATAGCCTGCCAGTTCGGTCAGAAGTCTTGTCGAGCTGTAGGCCTGCACACGCGCTCAAAAGGGTGAAGAGCAGAATCACAGCGAGTCGCATGACGCGTCTCCGTGAGGGCTGACTGTTCGGATGGTTGGTGGTATTAACCAACCGAGGAGCCGGGAACCTGGCCGTCCACGATCTGTTGACCATAGGTTATGCACTGGACCGTGGCTTCATCCTCACTTGCATACCGACCAGTCTTCACGAAATGACGACTGTCTTCATCGTCGTCCTCAGTGGCCCATGAAATGAAGACGTTCAATTCCCACTGGCCGGTATCCACGAGCTGCCGAAGCGCAGGTTGAATCGTGAACCCCTTATAAGTCAAGGCCTTGGTCATGTGCTGGTACCTACCTACTTCCCTTCGGCAGCCATTTCGTCAAGCGGTGATACTAGAGGGTCTTGTGAGTAAGGTCCTACAGAAATATGGCGGAGGGGGCGAGATTTGAACTCGCGGATGGGTTACCCCATCTCCGGTTTTCAAGACCGGCACGTTCGGCCGCTCCGTCACCCCTCCAAACCGACCTTGTTAGTTCTTGATGAGTACCACGCTCGCTCGACCACAGAGCATCCTGTTCTTTTCACGCCGTTACGAGACCGCGCAGTATACGGCGTTCCGGTGGGCTTGGTAAACACCCATTCGCGTTCACACGTCCATTGGGCGTCTATCGCTCAGCGTGACCCAGCCGCGAATGATGCGATACACGAACCACAATCCGACCAGACCGATCGGAAGCCACACGAAGAGGAGGCCGATCCCCAAGGTCGCGATGATGAAGGCTCCGCAGAGGGAGATCCAGAGCAGTCCAAACCAGAAGGTTCGGATCTGCCAGCGAAAGTGCGATTCAAGCCAGGTGCCGCGAGCCTCACTCCGCTTGATGTAGTTCAGGATGACCGCGATGATCGAAGGCCAGCCGGTGAGGAAGGCGCCGACCACCGTGGCCGTACCAATGATGCCGGTCAGCAGGCTGAACGCGTGCAGGGCGTATACGACCTTGGTCCAGGTGACCAGTGAATCCATGAGTTCGCTCCATTCTGACTGGCTGTGGTGAATGGTGCCTATATCAGGACCCTACGTTCAGCATAGTCACCATCTTCAGTCCAGCGCAAGACCACCGGTGGCTGAGCAGATATGATGCCGTTCGTAATAAATGCAGCTAGGCTTGTTGGAGTCGGGGCGTAAAGGTCACTTTTGAAGCGGTGCTGCAAAGCGGAAATGGTACCTGAGCTTATGCCGGAGGGAGAGTGTGCCGATTCTGAGCGAGGCAGGCGACAATGTCGCCTAGTTCCAGAAAGTCTCCGAACCGCTCCTTGTGGCTCTTACCCGATCCATGTCTGGGTACGTTCAAGCCTTCTGTTTCCCGCGTTTAGGAGTGTCATACACCAACGTGGCACGTTCCTTCTCTGACCAGAGTCGCACACCATAGACTTCCTGTAATTCCGCCGTGGCTTTCGCGTCGCCCTTTCTCGCCTTTCGAAAGAGAGTCTGGCGATGCAGGTCTTCTTCTTCTTGACTCAGGGACCATTGTGCGGCCATCGCGACTCCTTTGTTGTAATTTGCTCTTTCCGTGCGGGTGTCTTAGCGGAGGGGGGTTGTACACGAGTTGGACTCTCAATACAAGGTGTGAAGAATCGGAGCTGGGGTGCTGGAAATTGTCGAGACTGTTAGCTCGAGGCTCCTGAGTAGTATCCGAACGATGCTCGATCAACGTACATGCTTGGAGATTTGAGTCAGATCCTCGAATCACACCGATTTCCCGATGTCCATTCTGTGTCGCATGCACCATACAAGATCAGACCCTAGCTTCCTGTTGGAATTTGTCCCCCACTTCGGTAATCTCCTGGCGTGGTAAAAATGTGCTTGCGATACTCCATATACAATAGCTGTAGCTGATATGCCACACGCATTGATCCGGCCGATCCTTACCAAATTAATCGAGACAAAGTTTGCAATGCTTCGGGAAATACAAGCACGCCCGCAGTTCAGGAGAATGGATTTGTCTTGGGGGTTATCGCTGGCTGTAGCACTCCACGATACCACCAACATTGACGATCTAGCCCAATCGAATAGGGAATTACGCTCCTATATTCTTACTGACTCCTCTTACGGAAAAAGAGACGCACGAACGAGCCTAGAGGAGCTGCTGAACGGCGATCTCCATCTCCGCAAGTGCTGCCAAACGGCTTGGGGGTTAGCACGCGCGATTGACCTCCTAGTGCCACAGGCTTTGGAGGTGATGCCTATGTCTTGGGATGAAGGAGGAGTGGAGGTTGCGATTTCTCGACTGGTGGAACTCCTCTATCAAAGTGAATTTCGACGAAACATATTTTTACGTGTTTACAACTTGGATTCTGAAACTCTGTTTTTGCCATTCCCTGGTTTCGAAATTGATGTAGTAAGGCTGGAGCACACAGATATTGCAGAGCTGGTAGGGGAAAGTACGACACATAGCGCTCTGCATGATGTAAAAACCGGAAACTGTTTTTTTAAGTTTGTTATCTCGGAACCAAACGATGACCGTGAAGCCTTTCACATCGCCTGGAATAAAGGCCACGAACTACTCACGGTGCTGAAATATCTAAGGTGCGGTGTTATTCATATAGACTATGGCGCGATTTACTACGCGCCGGGCTGGGTTACGCAGATACGGCGTCACGGAATTGCGATTTGGGGGCAACCGAGACTGGACAAGCAAGCTGAGTTCTATAAACTCGACAAGACAGAACTCCCCAGGGTAGCAAATTATCTTTCTGCTTATCCAAAGTTGAAGCCTATGCTCGATGATACTCAACCAGGCAGTCTGAGAATGGTCAATGCGCTCGCGGCTCACTACTATGAGGGGCATTATCGGAGGGCGGCGAATGAGCGAGACGAGAAATTGATTGAGCTTGTCACAGCAACAGAAGCACTATTTTCTCCGGGTAAGGAAGGGGAGTTAAGATTTCGCATTGCGCAGCGAGCGGCTCTTCTCCTTGGAAAAGATGCTTCTGATCGAGAACAATTGTTCCGGTTCTTCAGAAAACTTTATGATGGAAGAAGTCAGATCCTCCATTCGGGAATTAGCGCCTTTAGTCCGCCAGAGGCCATTAAACAAAAGCGTAAAGATCTCATCATCCTGGATGAGTCTGAGTTGATCCAGCTCGGTGACCTGGTACGTCAAGCGGTCCTCAGAATTCTAACTCTTGTATGGCGTGGGAAAATCGAACGAGATGAGGTCCATGCGTTACTAGACCGAGCTGCTTTTGATGAATCGGTGCGGGAAGAAATACGTCAGATCTCAAATTATGAACAAGCTATTGAAGAGCTATCTGTTTTTTGAAAATTTAAGAAGCCGAAAGTAGTTCCGGTGGCAAAAGGACCCCAAACTCAGAACTTTATTTCCAATCTCTCAATGGATTTAATGGGCCATGCTCTGGAGTTGTTACAACAACAAGCATTCCCTGTTTATAAAAGAAACATAGATAATCGGGATCCGCCTTTTGCGCACGGCGAATTTCGACCCTCAGCAATAGCAGCTCTGCTTTTGACATCAGGCCTCGATTACCATCTGGCACGGCTTAAATGGTTGCGCGACATCATTGTCGAACGACCGCCTCTGCCACATACACCGTACTTTAATTGGGGAATAGACGATTTCCTGACAACTAAAATAGAAAGACTTCTTCATAGACCAAGTGAAAAGCTCCTGAGAGGGCAGCTCCTAGAGTTGACAAGTATGCGCGATAGCGTAGCGCATCCTAAGCTCTACTTGGTGGAACAGCTAATGAGGTCGGATTTTGGTGTTATAGAACAGAAAGCAAAACTTGCAGCAGGAGTCAAACACCGACAAAAAACAATAGCTAGGAAATTAAAGCGTTCTGAGAGAACGGTTTCTCTTCGGTTGCCTCTCGTTGCAACGTGGATCAGCTATGTAGACATGGTTCTATGCGTTTTGGTAATCAACCGTTTTTTGAACCTATTACAGGAAAAATACGACCATTATGCTTGGCTTGGAGGATTCTCAGTCCAGAACAAACCAACAGAATTCTTTCAGGACTGGTCAGGCAATACCACTAGAAAGTCGATTCTACTCGAAGAATGGGCACAGGCCTTCTTTGGTTCTCTGGCGCCAGCCGACCAGCAGTCGGTCCAGAAGCGGTTGCGCACTACGCCGTCCAAATATATTCAAAAGCGCGTTGGGAATGTGCGAATTGTAAAGAAAGTACGCAAAGATGGCATTCATTACGAACTACAGGACGCTCCCAAACCAGAATTCCTTCGAAAGCCACCGCCGTGGAAAATGTATCCTTAGAATAGGTCGCTTCCCAAGGCGAGGGGAGTTCGAGAGGGATCTAAGAGGGAGACCACGTTAATCGACAGTACCCACGATCTGGATTAAGGGGTCGGATACTGTTTAAACCAAGCCTGTTGGTCCAGAAAAGTTTCTGGTGGAGCGCGACGGGGTAGACTCACTCTCTCGTAATTCTTTCCATTCCTCCCATATATGGCCGCAGAACAGGTGGAATTTCAACGGAACCATCTGGCTGCTGAAAATTCTCCAAGATAGCCACCACGGTCCGTCCAACAGCTAGGCCGGACCCATTGAGCGTGTGGACAAAGTCGCTCTTCGACTCTTTCTTTCCTCCCATCGGTCGATACTTGATGCTGGCTCGTCTGGCCTGAAACGATTCAAAATTGCTGCAGGACGAGATCTCCCGGTATTGTTGCTGAGACGGCAGCCATACCTCGATATCGTAGGTCTTCGCGGCAGAAAACCCCATATCGCCGGTGCAGAGTGCAATGACACGATAGGGGAGGTTCAACCCCCGCAAGATCGACTCCGCATGACCCGTCAACCGCTCAAGCTCGTCGTAGGAACAATCCGGCGTCGTAAATGCCACGAGTTCAACTTTGTTGAATTGGTGAAGTCGAATCAGGCCTCGCGTGTCCTTGCCATAGGACCCTGCCTCTCGTCGGAAGCAAGGTGTGTAGGCCGTATAGCGGAGCGGTAAGCGGTCTCCACCCAGGATCTCCTCACGATGCAGGTTCGTCACAGGTACTTCCGCCGTCGGAATCAGGAAGTAGTCCTCGTCCTTCATGCGGAAGAGATCGTCCTCGAACTTCGGAAGCTGACCGGTCCCAGTCATTGACGCACGATTCACCATGAGGGGAGGCAGCACCTCTCGATAGCCATGTTGGGTGGTGTGCAGATCGAGCATGTAGTTGATCAGTGCTCGTTCCAGCCTGGCCCCGGCTCCCGTCATGACGGAAAACCTGGCTCCAGCAATCTTCGCGGCTCGATCGAAATCCAAGATGCCGAGATGCTCTCCGACTTCCCAATGGGGTTTGGGGGGGGTCGAAAAAGACGGCACAGTGCCCCATCGACGGACTTCGACATTCTCCGAGGCATCAGCCCCCACCGGGACCGAGGCATGGGGGAGATTGGGGATACGGAGCGCGATGTCACTGAGCGCCTCCTCGACTTTTTGGAGGGCTCCCTCGGCGTCCTTGATGCGATCCCCTAACTGCTTCATCGCGGCCATGGCCGCTTCAGCCGGTTCTTTGGCTCGGCGCAGCCGAGCCACCTCTTCCGAGCCTTTATTGAGGTCTTGTCTCAGCTGTTCAACCTGCATAGTGTGTGTGCGTCGTTCTTCGCTTAATGTGCGAAGATCATCCCACGGAACATCATTTCCGCGTCGCCCGAGCGCTTCGCGGATGGGATCAAGATTTTCGCGGAGAGCCTTCAGATCGTACACAAGTCGCTCTTAGCAGGCTGCAGAAAACATTTCACGACTCACGAACGTTCGGCCCCTCGTAGGTGATGGACTGAATCAGAATCGTGCGCAGGATGTTCAAATAGGCCTTCCAGCAAGGCCGCAACGAGCGAAGAGGCGAGGAGGTACATACCAAGCTTTGCTTGAACCGCTCGCTTCGATCACATGCGAGCGGATAAGCACCTTGCCATCGCCTTCTACGTTGAGCCTCTGAGCGATGCGAGAACGAAGCTGGAGGCCTATTTCAATATCCTGCTAGAAAGCGGTTGGAATCTAGCACCTGATTTCTGGAGAGTCAATGAAGCAGCCAATCCAGAGGCCGTGAACCGACCACTCCGGTATGGCAATTGACATCAATCGGGTGTGAGGGACAGGATGTGTGGAATGCGTCAAATTGCAAATCCTCCGAATCCATTCGAATCCAGACATCGAGAACTTCTGGAACCGCCTGCATCGCCGCAATTGATGGTGTATACAGACGAGACGCGAGAGATCCTGAGCCGTAACAACAGCCCGGATTTGCCGTTTCGATGGAGTGTGAATCCCTATCGAGGCTGCTTTCATGCCTGTGCCTATTGTTATGCGCGTCCTTCACATGAGTATTGGGGATTTGGTGCGGGAACCGATTTTGAGAGCAAGATCGTGGTGAAGGAAGATGCTCCAGGATTACTTCGGCAGCAATTTGAGAAAGCTTCATGGCCTGGAGAGCTGATCGTCTTTTCAGGAAATACCGACTGCTACCAGCCGATTGAGGCAGAGTACGGGTTGACTCGAGCCTGTTTGCAAGTCTGTGCGGATTATCGCAACCCCGTGGGAATTATTACGAAAGGCGCGTTGGTTTTACGCGATCTTGATGTGCTCATGCAGTTACACCAGGAGGCCTGGGTCCTGGTCTACTTCAGCATTCCCTTTGCGTCAGACGAGATGGCCAGGAAAGTAGAGCCCCAGGCTCCGTCGATTACGAAACGGTTCTCTGCCATGAAGGCGCTTTCCGACGCCGGCATCCCGACCGGTATTTCGATTGCGCCGATCATTCCCGGTCTGAATGAAGATGATATTCCTGAACTGTTGGATCGCGCGTATGGTGCCGGAGCCCGCACTGCGACGCACAGTTTACTGAGACTGTCCGGCAGTTTGGAATCGGTATTTCTGGATCGGATGGGGGAGGCCTTTCCAGAGCGGATCGGAAAGATCACCAATCGACTTCGTGAGATCAGGGGCGGGTCGTTGACGGAAAGTCGATTTTTCACGCGGCAGGCTGGACAAGGACCCTATTGGGAGTTGATCGAGCAGCTATTCGATCTGGCGAGACGGCGCGCGGGATTTCCTGAAGATGACATGAGTGCTATCCCCCAGACGTTTCGTCGTCCGGGCATGGAACAGGGATCGTTGTATTGAGGAGAGAGGAAGAGGCATGAAGCATAATCCGGGGTTCTTGCAACTTGTCGAACAGGCGAAACGACGCATCCAGGAGTGCACCGTGGCCGAGGTGAAGGCTCGTCTCGACCGGGGCGAGCGGTTCCATTTTATCGATATTCGGGAAGATCATGAATTCGCTCAGGACCATGCTCGAGGCGCCCGCCACCTGGGGAAGGGAATCATTGAGCGGGATATCGAATCGGCGGTTCCTGATAAGCAGGACTCAGTGGTGCTATATTGTGGGGGAGGCTATCGATCGGCGCTGGCGGCCGATGCGTTGCAACAGATGGGGTATGAGAACGTGATCTCGATGGATGGAGGAATTCGTGCGTGGCGGGAGGCCGGATACCCGCTGGAATAGGGTGACGGCCTCCCCACACATTGTTTGATTACTTGTTCGTCCGATCGAACTCCTTGATGACCTGCTCGGTGAGATCAATCGTATCCTTGCTGTAGATCACGATCTTGACGGTCTGTTCGCTCCCTTTGTCGACGACGATGGACACTCCTCCTTTTTCAGCGACCGCTTGTGTCGCCGAGGAGATTTTCTTCATGTACTCGTCGACCAGCTCCTTCTGTTTTTTCTGGAGTTCCATGTTGAATTCTTGCGCACGCTTCTGGAAGTCCTGAACCTTTGTCCGGAATTGCCCCTCTTTTTCCTTCTTTTCCGTGTCGGTCCACTTGGGAGCCTGCTCCTTCAATTGTTTCTCGGTATTGCGAAGGTCTTCCTCATCTTTGGCGAGAAGCTTCTGCCTGGTTCCTACGTATTCCTTCAGCGTTTCGAGCGCGCGTTTCCCCGCCTTGGATTTTTCTAAGACGGATTGCGGGTCTACCACACCCATCTTAAACTCCGCGGCTTGGGCGTGAGGCGCAGCGAGTAAGAGAACGGGAGAAAGGGCTATTGCCAGAAACAGGGATCGCAGAGCAGAAATACGCATTTTGGTTCTTATGCCTCCTGGCCTAGTTTGTGAAATCACGCGAGAATACCCGCGCATCGTGGGTCTGTCAAGCGATGGAATCGCTACCATGAATCAAAACTGATTGGCTCTTCCGCGATCCAGATCTCGACGCCGTAGCGCCACTTGAGGCGTCGAGCAACCGCTCGCAAGGCGTATTCATCTGCGTGGACTGGATCGAACGGATTCTTGATCTTCTGAATCTTTTCCTTTCTGAACGGCGGTGGATAGCCAAGGTCTTTCATGGCAAGGGCCACGATATTCAACTGAAAAATGCGTGGCGTTTGGTTCAGTTGCGCCAGGATGACCTCGGTCGATCCATCTGAAGTCGTGTGGGTTTTGTAGACTTCAAGCACTCGGCTTTTGAGCTGAGACCGTTGTGTTTCTGTAAACTCAGGGATGGCTAACTCTATCAACAGCGCATTGGTAGCTCCGTTGAACGATGGCATGTTGAAAAGTCTGCTTAGTAATCCCATCGGAATCCTCGTTGCAAATTTGTGAAACCCTGTGCGGCAGTCTTTCCTTCTGGCAACGCGGCTAGGTTTCGAAGAGTGTACTGAAATGGGTGGTGTTTTTCTAGACGGCAAAAAGAGGGGGATGGGGATAAGAATCAGCCGACATTTGGCCACAATCCGGTTGGTACAGTGTGATTGAGGACATGGTTGTTGCGTGCACCGCGCGTGCTTGGGAAATAGCCTTGACGAAATTGGGGGAGGTGGCTGAGAATGCGCCGCGGTTCTTCTTCTCTCTGAGAGATCTTGTGAGGCTGGGGCGCACAATCCTGGGCAGTATCTTCCACAGTAAGACCGCAGAAGCGAGCAGCCAGTTCTCATCAACCAAGGAGTTCATTGTGACGCAGATTTATACGAGAAGGATCATGAGCATGTGTGTAGTGGTGCTCGCCCTGTTCATGGGGCTCCCGACATACGCTCACGAAGATCGGGCACCGACAGGCTCTTGGAAAGGAGTGGTCCGTTTCACCACGGAACAGCGGTCGCCATTGACGACCCTCTTGACCTTTACTGCCGATGGCAATCTCGTCGAATCACGCCGTCTCTATCTTCCGGAGTCTCCGTTAGGTCCACTGCTTGCGACGCCAGGTCACGGCGAGTGGCGCCGTTCAAAGAACGGCGGGTTCGACGCGACGATCGTGGTGCTCTACCAAGGGGCTTCTGAGCATCCAACATCGCCTGGAATCGTCATCGGCAGGGAGAAGGTGCGCTACAAGTTGCAACTGGTCAATGGTGGCCAACAACTTCAAGGAACTATTTTGGTCGAAGTGCAAGACGTCGAGGGCAACGTCGTCTCTTCTGATCCAGGCACCATCGAGGCCACGCGCATCCGGCCCGAACCCTTGCCGTAACTGCGGTGGCTCTGGTTGGGTGGACGGTGTAGCCCCTTCTGTTAGTAGCGCCTGGCGGATTGCTGACGCCGCACCAAGTCCTGAGGCAGAGCTCCCATCGTTTCGCTGGCGTGGGAATAGACCTCCTCGTATGTGATGCGTTCCCAGAGTCATTCCACAAACACGTTATCCCGCCAGCAGCCTGTGCTGTCCATGCTGATCTGAATGCCGTGATGAGTGAGAAGTCCTGTGAACACATGGCTGGTGAACTGGCACCCTTGGTCCGTGTGGAAGATCTCGGGGCCGCCATCCTGCGTGTTCGCCTTCTGCACTGCGTCGAGGCAGAAGTCCGTGGTCAACGCATTGAAGACTCGCCACGCCAACATTCTGCGCGAAGCCCCGGCGCATAGGAATGTAGGGGTGGTTTCAAGTTCCACGTGCAGCGGGCGAAAGATGGCACAGGTACGGATGATTTCCTGGGGCGTCGCAAAGCCGAGGCATGTTTTCGGGCGTTATGTTCAAGCGATGGACGGTGGAGTTCAACTCGCGCTGGGTATACCCGGTCCAGTCCGTCTCCTTGGGCAGGTACTGGCGCAGCAGGCCTGCTGGTATTCTCGGTGGTCCCGCGAAGTCACTACTCGTGCCTGACCTCAAGACTTGGTATGGGGTTAGGGAGTTTGGGAGGTGACGGAGGGCATGGGAGTCGTCAAGGCCTCGTTCCCTAGATCCCGTATCAAACGTTGAAACTCTGGATCGTTCCGAAGCAGGTGTGATCCCGCCAGCAGCAGATGATCGACTTCCTCATCGGTCAGCGCCAGGTTGGTGGCGATATTCATCAGGCGTGCTTCCTCCTCCGGATCCGTCACCTCAGTCAGGCTGGCATTGATGAGGTAGATATCCGCGTCGGGCGCGAATAGGTTGGGAACGCCTTCCGGTCGCTGCCGAAGTTGGACGCGCCATTGCTGAATGGCTCGATGCATGAGTTGCATGGTGTCCATGGAGTAACGATTGATGGGAATATCGATCAGGGCTCGGCTCACCCGTGAGAGGCCGGGGATTTCATTGAGCGTGTATTGATTGAGGTCCGGCGCGGTCTCCGCACTCACCATCAAGTACACCAATTTTCTAATGTTCTTGGCGCCAAGCATCTGGAATGTCGATTCCAGATCTCCCACGAGCGCGGTTGTTTCCAGGACACTGCGCATCCCGACGTTATCGGACAGGCCGCCATCCAGCAAATGGATATAGGGGCGTTTCTTGGCGTCAAGATAGGAGCGGAGTTCGTTCGCTCGTTGTCTGCCCCATGCGGTGGGCCGCTCTTCCACCAATCGGGCCGGCGGTTGAAACCCGCATTGGCCGGCATAGTTGGTCATCGAAATTGGGCTGAGAAGCAGTGGCAGTGCGCTGGTGGACGCGGCGGCAACCGACAGGGGCAATTGGCTCAAGTCGGAGCAGATCACGTCGAATTGCCGTTGGTTGAATTCGAACCGGGAAAGGGAGGCCATGTCGGAGGCATGCAGATTGATGAGTGGGCGCTGATGTCTGGCGACGAGATCGCCGAAGGTATGGCCGTCGAACAGGGCCTCGTCCAACAACTCAGCAAAGATATGGGCGCGACCAAAATAGGGAGACCAGAGTCGGAGCCAGTTGGATGGCGACCGGAAGATTCGTGAGCGGAGCTCGCTCTCCCAGTTCTTCCGCAGAAAACGGACCTCGAAATCTTGAAAGATCCGGTCTCCATACAGGGCGTAGTAGGTAGCGGGAAAACTGCCTCCAGAGACGGCGTTGACGATATTCAGCTCGTCCACGAGTCGTTTCTGGCGTCCCTCCCAGACAATCGGCGTCCGTGCCATCTCCTGTAACACGCCATAGGCAAGGGCTGACGCACGCGCGCCGCCACCAGAAAATGACGCCACAATGAAAAGGCCGTCCGAGCTGCCCGTTTTCGATGGGGGTAGATTGGTGGAGCGATAGCCGTACCCGGCGTCCCATTGGGCTAATGGCGCATTCATGGTTGGGCGGACGTATTCGCATCCGACCAACAGCATCGCGCATCCGATCAAGAGCCCGGCGCCAAGTGGAGGCACACGCGCTGTCGAGAGAGAGGACTGGTTTCATGAGAGAGGGAGGGTACGCAGACGGGCGGGCGGGAGCTGTCAACTAGCGCTTTCTGACAAGCAACGAGCTGTGTGCACGTTGCTCTAATCCTCCTTCGAAACGTTTGCGGGCCCGGCTAACATAGCCTTGGCATCGTACAGATTGGCAATCCCAGCCGGTTTGAGATCTTTGTACATGGTGACCGTCATGGCTGTGCGGCGTGAGAGTCCCAGCACGTCGGCTCGTTGAGCCATCTGAAAGAAGTCGTATCCCTCTCGGAGCGTCAGCTCCGCACAGCGTCGACGCAGATAGCGATCCAGCTGTTCTTGCGACGTGAAGGCACTAGCCCGATATTCCACCCGGTACACGTTTTCCTTGAGCTGCTCAACTTCTGCACTCGCCGCTTTACCCAGCGGTGTGTATTGTCCTGTCGCGCAGCCACTCAGCGCAACAATCAGCATCAGAACAAGCGGTCCCCGAAACTTGAAACTCGTCTTCCAAGAATGCGTCGACATGGTCGGTGGCCATCGTAGCGAGACGAGTTTGGGAGGTCAACAGCAGACGCACTCCGTCGTCTCTGATTCACAGGAGCCCCGGGAATTTGGCAGAACAGCACCCATCGGGCTCCTCAAGAAGTGGCACCCTAATCGTTGATTGGGCAGCGCGTAATTATTGACGGTCACCTGTCTTGATGCTACCATGATGCATGGTGATGCATCATGTGATGCAGAAGGAGGTGCGATGAAAGCGGTCACTTTGCGCAATCTTCCCCCTCAGCTGGATCGTACGATTCGGGAGAGGGCGAAGAAGAAGGGTGTGAGTGTGAACAAAGTCGTGATCGGTCTTCTGCAAGAGCATCTTGGCGAGTCGGAGCGAAAAATGGTTCGCCAATACCATGATCTCGATGAACTGGCGGGGTCCTGGAGCAAGCAGGAAGCCGAGGCCTTTGATCGAGCGCTGGCGAAACAACGAGGGATCGATCTGGAGATGTGGACGTGAGTCGAGCGCTCCTTGATACCTCAGGCTACTCTGCTTTCATGCGGGGTGATGCAGTGGTCACGGAGATGCTCCAGACCGTGGATGCTATTTACGTGAATGCCGTCGTGCTGGGGGAGTTACGGGCTGGATTTTTGCGAGGCCGCATGCGACAAAAAAACGAAGCGCGGTTGGGCCAGCTTCTCGCGTCGTCCAGAGTTTCGGTGCTGTCGATCGACGAGGATACGGCGGAACGTTATGCCGTGATTCTTAATACACTGTGGAGCGTGGGGACGCCGATTCCGACGAATGATATCTGGATTGCCGCGTCCGCGATGCAGTATGGCTTGGCGGTGATCACGACCGACGCGCACTTCCTGAAAATCCCACAAATTCTAGTTTGGCATAGTCCTTCTCCGAAATCGACATCGTGAGAGGCCGCATCATGGCCGGCAATCATTTGTTCGCTCTGATCTCTATGACTGGCTTGTATGGCGTGAGAGTCCTGGCGCATCAGATCGCCCAGCCAGGTGAAAATAGTGGTATCCCTCACGGAGCGTCAGTTCCGCGCAGCGTCGACGCAGGTAGCGATCCAGCTGTTCCTGGGACGTGAAGGCACTCACTCGATACTCCACTCTATACACGTTCTCTTTGAGCTGCTCAATCTCAGTCGTTTCCGCGTGACTCAACGGTCTATATTGCCCGGTCATACAACCGGTAAGAGCCGCAGCCAATAGCAGCGCAGTTGACGCATGCATAGCGAAACGGATGTTCCAAAGATGTGTCCGCATAGTGGGCGGCCATCGTAGCGAGATGAGTTTGGGAGGTCAATAGTCGCTGTGAGTTATGCAATAAAAGACTCCCGACCCCATTTAATATTCTAACTCGGCAACCGCCATTCGAGCGAAATACAGGGGCGGGAGGCTCTGTGTAAGGCGGCGATTCAGGACGTGGCAGGCAAAGTCTCCGGCAGCTTGACTTGGTCACATTTCTGAGTCTACGCTGCGCCACGTTTCGCCTGTGTTGACATAGCACGAGAGAAGGGTGGGGGACTCGATCATGTTTCTTGGTAGGGGTCATCAATGGTAACGACATCACGGTCATGAGACATTCGATATGATGAACATGTTCCTCGTAACGATCGTCCTGCTCCTGGTCGTACTGCTGATCGGAGTCGTGCTGTACGTGCGAGCCCCTCGCAAATATCACTCTGCCGATTCTGTCGCCACCTCCTATGATGACTGGACGAATGACGGCATTCTGGAGTTCTACTGGGGCGAACATATCCATCTGGGACACTATGGTTCTCCACCTCGGAAAAAGGATTTTCTCAAAGCCAAGTCAGACTTTGTGCATGAAATGGTGCGTTGGGGTGGGTTAAACAAGCTTCCGTCCGGTACGACGGTGTTAGATGTGGGCTGCGGCATTGGCGGCAGCAGTCGCATGCTGGCGCGGGAGTATGGCTTTGCGGTCACTGGAGTCACCCTCAGCCCTCAGCAAGTCAGACGGGCTCAAGAATTGACCTCACCAGAGGTGAATGCCCACTTTCAGGTCGATGATGCGCTGGCACTGTCGTTCCCCGATGCCAGTTTCGATGTGGTCTGGTCGGTCGAGGCGGGACCACACATGCCGGATAAGGCACAATTTGCTCGAGAGCTCATGCGCGTGCTGAAACCGGGCGGAATTCTGGTTGTGGCCGATTGGAATCAGCGGGACGATCGCCAGGTTCCGCTCAATTGGTGGGAAAAGCCGGTGATGCGGCAACTGCTGGATCAGTGGTCTCATCCGGCATTTTCGAGCATTGAAGAGTTTTCAGAATTACTGGAGGCAACCGGACTGGTGGCGGGTGAAGTCACTACAGCAGATTGGACTGCCGAAACCTTACCCTCATGGCTCGATTCGATCTGGCAGGGAATTACCCGTCCAGCAGGGATTGTTCGGTTCGGCGTGAGCGGGTTCATGAAATCCTTGCGAGAAGTGCCCACGATCCTGTTAATGCGGCTGGCATTTGGGACAGGGCTGTGTCGCTTTGGCATGTTCAGGGCCGTGCATGCCAAGGTCCCTACGAGTGAGCTGTTGTCTGCGCAGACGGATGACAGGCTTGTACGGTCATGAACATGGAGACGCCGTGAGTTGGGATCTATGAGTCTCTACAACATCGACCTTGTCACGATCGACGGCACGCCGCAGAAGATGGAGGTCTACCGAGGCAAGACCTTGCTCATCGTGAATGTCGCGAGCCAGTGCGGCTTCACGCCGCAGTATGAGGGACTCCAGGCGCTCTACGGAACATTCAAAGACCGGGGGTTCGTGGTGCTCGGGTTCCCCTGTAACCAGTTCGGACAGCAGGAGCCGGGCGGCGACGCCGAGATTGAACAGTTCTGCACCAGGAAGTTTAGTGTCACCTTTCCGATGTTCGCAAAGATCGACGTCAACGGCGCGAACGCGCACCCGCTCTACCAATACCTGAAATCGAAGAAGCCCGGGATTCTCGGGACCGAGGCGATCAAGTGGAACTTCACCAAGTTTCTCGTTGGTGCCGACGGCACGGTCCTGAAACGCTATGCGCCGAATGATAAGCCGGAGATGATTGAGGCCGACCTGGCTACGAAGCTCTAGACGACTGTGGGCGTCGAGAAGCGAAGTCTGTACCTGCTCGAAAATTCAGAATGTCCCTGTTTTATCCCTTCGTGATTAAAACGCAAGAGAACAACGAAATTGTAGTTCCGAATAGCGTGTTGGCGAGCCAGGCCATCATTAAGTCGATGTAGAAAATTGGCCTATGTCTCGATTCGAGTGGTGGGATTGGTTAGCGGGTCAGGAAATGTATGGAGGGGTGGGCGAGCAAGGAGAGCCATGCGTGGTTCTGTGTCATGCATGATACAAGATGTGACCCCATTTTCTTCTAACGGGCCACCTCAATCTGACCCCAAATTGCGACTCCGACATACTCACGTTGTGATGGGTTTGGCTTTCGTGGGCGTGAGGCGCTCAGGTAGTCAGTACTCCAGTTCCTACTGCAAGCGGAGAGCTTCAGGGTATCTCCAAAAAACTGATTGGAGCGGATCCAGGTAAGAAATTACGGCACTTCTTGATCCTGAGATATAGGGCTCTTACAATGTGCGGCCAAGTGGCACCTTGCCTTCATGCCTTACCGACCTTTCAGGATGCCAAATGAGTTCCCTTTCCTCTGATCGTCCCCCAGTTGATCCGAAGGATGATCTGTTTGGACACGCTCCTTTCGCTAAATCACTAGCGGACAGCATTCATATCTCTACCTGTCATGACGGGCTCGTATTGTCTTTGTATGGGCCGTGGGGTTCCGGCAAGACAACCGTTCTATCCTTCGTATTGCACTATCTCAAGCAGCTCCCCGAAAGTGATCAACCACTGATAGTGACATTCAATCCGTGGTGGTTTTCAGGTCAGGAACATCTTGCGCGTGCCTTCTTGGGTCAGCTACGGGCTGTCTTGTCGCAAAAGAGTGAGAGATTTAAGGAGTTGGGTTCGTTGTTAAGCTCCTACACCGAAGGGATCGGCGGACTTATAGATTTGACGGGGTATACCGCTGGCGGTGGAAAAGTTATAGAGACGATCCTCCGTTGTCTGTTCAAAAAAGCCCCTACAGACATCCCTGCACTCAAAATAAAAATCAGCAAAGCCCT
>Ga0224505_10000709_pt1 | contig 22418 bp, 24 predicted proteins | sample SF_Jan12_sed_USG_FD_169102 | JGI IMG/M metagenome (GOLD analysis project Ga0224505, IMG submission 169102) | Sediment microbial communities from San Francisco Bay, California, United States - SF_Jan12_sed_USGS_4_1 | ecosystem: Environmental > Aquatic > Marine > Sediment | place: USA: California... | reverse complement strand
CTCGCCACGTAGGACCGGGTCTCGCGAGCTCGTGATCGTCACGACGACATCCTGCGCGCCGACGTCACGGTGGCTGATGCCGGGCTCCGCGCCCGTACGCTCGCAGAAGGCGGCGAGCCGCTCCTCAGTCCTGCAGTAGGCGACCACGCGGTCGATGGACGGCAGGGCCGCGCGAATGCAGTCGACCTGTGTCACGGCCTGGTGCCCGCACCCGATAACGCCGAGCGATGTCGCACCGCTTCGCGCCAGATATTTCGCCGCGACGCCGCTCGCAGCGCCTGTCCGGAGACAGCCGAGTCGATCGGCCTCGATCACCGCGGCGAGCGCGGACGTCTCAGAGTCGAAGAGACAGACGACGAAGGTCGCGCTCTCCGGGGTCGCCGCGTAGAGCTTTCCGCCGGCCAGACCGAGCCCGAGATCCGCGGCGGCCATGTCGGCAAGCGCCCCCTCCGGAAGCCGGAGCCGCCTGCGTGGCGCGATCTCCACCTCGCCCGCCGCGATCCGGAGAAGACACGCCTCGATCACCTCGACGGAGTCGGGGGGACCGACTAACGCGGAGACGTCGGACTCCGTCAGGTAGAGCGGCACGGGTGCGAAGTGTATGAGCGCCCCGGCGCTCCGCCGTAAACTCGTTCTGCTCTGAATAGCGACAACTACCTCGACCTGCGGCTCGGTGAGCTTCTCGAGCGGCTCTCGGCTGACGGGAGCGCTCCCGGAGGCGGATCTGCGGCTGCGCTCAGCATCGCCTTTTCTGCGAGCCTCGCCGGCATGGTCGCGCACTGCTCTCGCGACTCCTGGGAGGACGCGGGAGGAGTTGTCGCGCAGGCCCGGGCAATCTGCGAGCGGGCAATCGTGCTCGCTCAGACCGACGGCAAGGTCTGGGAGGACGCGCTCTCCGCGCTGCATGACGCACAGAGCGAAGAGGAGCGCGATGCGCGCCGCGACTTCCAGCTTGAACAAAAGCTCGAGGACGCAGCCGCGGTTCCGCTCGAGATCGCGGAGCTGGGCGCGGACGCAGCAGCGCTCGCCGCGCTCGCCGGAGAGCGCGGTGAGGAGACGTATCGCGGCGATGCGTCGGCCGCTGCCGCGCTCGCAGCGGGAGGGGCGCGGGCTGCCGCGCACCTCGTCCAAGTCAATCTCGGCGTGCGCCCGGACGACCCGCGCCTCGCCCGAGCCCGCGCGAGCGAGCAAGCTGCGTGCGACGCTGCCGACCGACTGCTCGAACCGATCCGTTGAGCAGATGCCCATGAGCACGCTGTCGACGCTTTCCGACGCCGACCTCGTCCAGCGTTGCCGAATCGGCGACTCCGATGCGTGGAACGAGCTCGTCGAGCGGTACTCGCGCTACGTCTACGCGATCTGCATTCGCGGCTTCAGGCTCAGCGACGAGGACGCCGAGGACGTGTTCCAGGACGTCTTCACCCGAGCTTTCATGCGCCTGGAGACGCTGCGCGACGGCTCGGCGCTCAAGCCATGGCTCGCGCAGCTCACGCGCCGCCGGTGCCTCGACGCAATCTCCGGTAGCAGTCGAGAGCAACCGGTCGAGGAGGTCATGTCCGACGAGGGAAGCGCAGACATGGAGGAGATCGAGGAGGCATTCGCGGTTCGTGAGGCGGTCGCAGGGCTCTCCGGGGCATGCCAGGACATCCTCGACCGCTTCTTCGCTCAAGATCAGAGCTACCGGACGATTGCGGACGAGCTCGACATTCCGGCCGGCACGATCGCCAGCCGAATCGCCCGCTGCCTCGTGAAGCTTCGAAACGAGCTGGAGGCGAACAACTGATGCAATCGCAAACACCGCGGCCGCGAAGCGGACGCCTTCAGGGAAGGCGCGAAGCGCCTTGTCCGCGACGCGGACCAGTGGAGGGGGTCTGGGGGGAACAGGGAGGTTCCCCCAGCATCAGCCAGCGACCGGGGCTCGGCGCTAGCCGGATTCCGGTCTAGCTCACAGCACAGGGAAGAAACGAGGCTGCGGCGGGGTCTAGTGAGTAGATGACGCGGTCCTACGAAGAAGAGCGGCTTGGAGATCTCCTCCGGCTTCTGCGCCCCGCTCCCACCGCCTGGGTGCGGGCCGCGCAGGAGTTGCCCTATGCCCGCCGCACGTTCGACGAGATCATCGCGCGCGCCGAGGCGGATCTCGCGTTTCGCGAGGCGCTGATCGCCGACCTCGAAAATGCGCTTGCGCTCGAGGGCTACGAGGCCGACCGTCGCATCGTCGACGAGATCCGCGTTCGTCTCGCTGACAGCTGAGCGTGGGGTCAGACCCCAGGGGTCCGACCCCGTAGAGTCCAGCTCCGTGCAGGACGTCAGCGCTCACGGCTGGGATGCGGGTCAGGCTGCGCTTCCCGCATGGAGCCTGCCCAAGGACGCGGTCGACCGCATCGCTCTCCCCGGCGACTGGCCGGAGCGAGTCACCCGCGAGTGGGCGCTGGGAGGCTCCACCGGCAAGGGGGCACGTGTCTGCATCCTGGACTCGGGAGTCGAGGCCGGACACCCGCGGGTCGGCGACCTCGAGAGCGCCGTCGTGATCTCGATCGGCGAGAACGAGGAAGTCATCGCCGAGGAAGACACGGAGGGCGACGTCTCGGGACACGGAACCGCCTGCGCCGGCATCGTCCGGACGCTCGCACCCGAGTGCAGCATTTCGAGCGTGAGGGTCCTCGGGTCGACGTTCACCGGCAGCGGCTCCATCCTTCTGGGCGGCCTCCGCTACGCGGTCGAGCAGGGCTTCGACGTGATCAACATGAGCCTTTCGACGACCAAGAAACCATTCGCGAGCGTCCTGCACGAACTCGCTGACAACGCCTATTTCAAGCGCACCGTGCTGGTGGCGTCGGCGCACAACATGCCCGTCGAGAGCTATCCATGGCGCTTCTCGTCGGTCATCTCCGTCGGTAGCCACGAGGAGGATGACTCGCTGGCGTTCTTTGCCAACCCGAACCCGCCGGTCGAGTTCTTCGGCCGCGGAGTCAATGTCGAAGTTCCCTGGCTCGGCGGGCGCTCGCTCAAGGTTTCCGGAAACAGCTTCGCCACGCCGCATCTCAGTGCGATCTGCGCTTTGATCCTCGCGAAGCATCCCGAGCTGACGCCCTTCCAGCTGAAGAGCGTCCTCTACCTGACCGCGACGAACGTAGGGGGTGGGAAATGACGGAGAAGCCCGACCTTCGAGCCGCCGTCGCCGCGGGCGTCGGTGGATCCGAGGAGTCGTTCCGAGCCTTGCTCGCCGCGATCGTCGAGGTGGCACGCTCGATCTTCGGTGCCAAGGCATCCTCGATTCTCCTCCTCGACGAGGCAACCGAGGAGCTCGTCTTCGAGGCGGTCGTCGGCGAGGGTGAGGACACGCTTCTGGGTACGCGCTTCCCCGCTGGAAAGGGAATCGCCGGCTGGGTCCTCGCCACGCAAACGCCGCTTGTCATCGAGGACGTCCAGCAGGACCCACGCTTCGCCAAGGACGTCGCGGAGGATTCGGGTTATGTCCCAAGCGGCCTCATGGCCGCGCCCCTGATGCATGAGGAACGCGCGCTCGGGGTGCTGTCGGTTCTCGACCGTCCGGAGCAGTCCCTCTTCAGCCTGCAGGAGATGGAACTGCTCGGGCTGTTCGCCAATCAGGCCTCGATCGCCGTCGATCTGTTGCTCAAGGCGAGGAAGGCAAACACGGTTCTCGATCAGAGCGAGGGTGACCTCGAGGTCGTGGCACGCCTGGCCGCGGTCGTCGACGCGCTGGAGGATGAGAAGCGCGCCTCAGGCATCAGGCTCCTGAACGACCTCGCCGGCACGCTTGGCGCATAGAAAAGGCTCGGGCGGCGAACCGCCCGAGCCTCGAAAATACCTTGCCGCGGAGTGTTACTCGGCCGTCGGCCCCTCAGCTGTGGGACCTTCTGCGGTCGGGCCCATTCCGACGGGGCCCATACCCACTGGCCCGTGAGCCTCGACGTCCGGCTCCTCGTCACTCGTCGCCTCTGCTGTTGGCCCCTCGGCGAAAGGACCCTCAGCGGTTGGGCCTTCTGCGTATGGCCCGTGAGCCTCGACCTCGTCCTCTGGGCGGATCTCGTCCGACATGCACTCTCCTCCTTCTCGGGCGCTCAACGCGCGGGTTCTGACCAACTAGACCCCACAATGAGTCGAAATCTTCCCTGTAACTCTTTCATTCGGCAAGTCCGGGTGAGATGCTCTCCGACGTGATTGGAGTCGGAGGGCGTTTCCGGGAGTCGATGGCCGCCTTCGCCGCGGTCGGGCGCAACGCGAATCTCCGGTGGCTGGAGCTCGCCTGGACGGCCTCGATAATCGGCCACTACGCCTTCCTCATCGCCGTCTCGGTCTACGCGTACGGCATCGGCGGAGAGAAGGCGGTCGGGCTCATCTTCCTCGCCCGACTCGTCCCAGCTGCGCTGATCGCCCCCTTCGCAGGCATGCTCGGAGACCGGTACCCCCGCGAGCGCGTCCTGCTGTTCACGAACGCAGCCCGCATTGTGCTCGTCGGCGCAGCGGCGTTCGGCGTGTTCTTGGACGCCGACCCCTGGGTCATCTACGGACTCTCGATCGCCGCCACTATTGCCACGACGCCCTTCCGCTCGGCGCAAGCTGCCCTGACACCAAGCCTTGCTCGTGGTCCAGCGGAGCTCACGGCGGCGAATGCGGTCGCGAGCGGCGTGGAGAGCATCGCGGTGTTCGCCGGCCCAGCTCTCGCCGGCATTCTGCTCGCAGTCGCGAGCACAGGCGTTGTGTTCACGATCACGGCGTTGCTGATCGTCGCGTCGGCGCTCTTCCTCCTCCTCATCAACGTCGAGCGGGCGGAGCAACCGCGACGAGAGCTGGACGCATCGACCATCGCCGCAGAGAGGTTCGCAGGGTTCACGATCCTGGGACAAAACCCCGCGCTGCGCGTGATGATGGTGCTGCTGACAGCACAGACCGCAGTCTTCGGCGCCGTCAACGTCTTCATCGTCGTGGCGGCGATCGAGTTGCTCGACCTGGGAGAGGGTGGAGTCGGCTATCTCAACGCCGCGATGGGGGTCGGGGCGTTCATCGGAGCGGTCGGTGCTCTCTCGCTGACCGGCGTCCGCCGGCTGAGCCCGGCGTTCCTTGCGGGTGTCGTCCTCATCGGGCTTCCGCTGATTGCGATCGGCATCGTGCAGGAACTCGTCGTGGTCGTGATCGTGCTCGCAATCATGGGTATCGGAAGCTCTCTCGTCGACGTCGCCGGGCTCACACTGGTGCAGCGCGCCGTCCCGGATGACGTCCTCGCGCGCGTTTTCGGAGTCATCCAGATGCTTTGGCTCGCGTCGATCGGAATAGGCGCGGCGCTCGTGCCCGTACTCATCGCATGGCTCGGCATCGAGAATGCTCTGATCGCGGCGGGTGCATTCCTTCCGCTTCTCGTCGTGCTGCTCGGAGCCAAGGTCGCTCGTATCGACGCGGCCGCTGCCGCTCCCGACCCCGAGGAGCTCAGGATCCTGGCATCGGTTCCGATCTTCGCACCATTGCCGGGTGGATCGCTCGAGCACGTCGCGGCGCGGCTCGTCCCACTGCGAGTCGAGTCCGGCACCGTGATCGTCCGGGAGGGAGACGCGGGAGACCGCTTCTACATCGTGGCCGAGGGGGAGATTGACGTCTCCCAAGATGGGAGGACGATCTCCGAGCTCGCGGCCGGCGGCTATTTCGGTGAGATCGCGCTCCTCCGAGATGTGGCGCGAACGGCAACGGTGACCGCGCGTACCGATGTCGTCCTGTACGCATTGGATCGAGACGATTTCCTGGCCGCGGTGACAGGACATCCGCAGAGCGCAGAGGCAGCCGAGACCGTCATGAGCGCCCGCTTGGCAGGGCCCGCCTCGACCGGCTATCGATCAGCCGCGAGCTAGGGAGACGCCGTGCCGGAGACAACCCCCGATGCAGCCGTCGAGGCTGTCCTCGACGCCTTCCATGCCGCGGCTGCGGCGACCGACGAGGTGCGGTACTTCGCGGCGTTGAGTCCGAACGCCGTATTCCTGGGTACTGCGCCGGGAGAGCGGTGGGCCGGAGACGATTTCAGGAGCTTCGTCCATTCGTACTTCTCACGGGGTAAGGGTTGGACGTACATCTCCTCGGACCGCTCAGTCGAGATCGCGGCGGACGGGCAGACCGCATGGTTCGACGAGACGGTCGCGAACGAGTTCTATGGGCAGTGCCGCGGTACCGGGGTACTGCAGCTCAACGACGGGAAGTGGAGGATCGAGCAGTACAACCTGACGATCCCGATCCCCGATGAGCTCGCAGCGGACGTCGTGACCACGATCGGGAAACCCTGCTAGCAGTCAGCGAAGAGTGCGCCCGGCAAGATTCGAACTTGCGGCCTCTGCCTCCGCAGGGCAGCGCTCTATCCCCTGAGCTACGGGCGCGGGGACGGCAAGTCTAGCTGCGTCGCGCCGCGACCCCGGACACTGAGAGTGACATCTCGCGGGACCTCGGCGCGGACATAGGCGAGTGCAACGATCGCCCGGTCAGTCAGTGCCGCACTCGTGACCCTGCCGACCACCTTCCCCTCGTGTGTCAACTCGGCGTCGTACTCAGGCAGACCGAGGCCTTCGATGGAAAGGGCACGGAGAGTGCGGTTCACGCGACCTCGGTAGTGCTGCCGCGCGATCGGCTCCTGTCCCGGGTAGCACCCCTTCCCGAAGTCGATGGCCCGCGCGTCGAGGCCTGCCTCCGCCGGAAGGATCCTGTCGTCGATCTCGCGACCCCATCGCGGAGTTCCCGCCTTGATCCGGAGGAGTTCGAGCTCGTCGTCACCGATCGTCGGCTCATGATCGCTGTCGAGCATCTCGACGGCGGCAACACCGTAGTCAGCCGTCGGGATCCCGTCCGCCACGCCGAGGACGACAACCGAGTCGTGGGCTTCCACCTCGATGTCGGCCTTCGCCGCGAACCGCGAGCGCAAGAGCACCGACCTCACGCGCTCGCCGAGGCCTGGCTCCGTGAGCAGGAGGAAGTCCTCGACTCCGCGCCGCAGGACCATCAGCGGGGCAATAACGCGCGCCTTCGAGGTGAGCAGCAGAGCCTCGCAGGCATCGCCGAGACCGAGTGCCTCGACGTCGTTCGAGACCATCGCCTGGAGATACGTCGCAGCGTCCGGTCCGCGCACGCCAACGAAGTCCCGAGGGCGGCGAGCGACCCGTAAGGCAGTGACCGCCATCGGGACTAGTGTAGGAGTCATGTTCAGGGGTAGAGCGGAAAGGAAGGCCGCCGAGGCCGGCTACGACCCGGCGCGACTGCCGCCCGGTCAATACCTGACCGAGAAGTGGCCTGTTCTCCATGCCGGCTCGATTCCGCCAACTGATCTCGCCACGTGGGACTTTGCCGTGTCCGGCGAGGTGGAGAATCCCTTGCAGCTGAGCTGGGCCGAGATCAACCGCCTCCCCAGGACGACCCATACGCAGGACATCCACTGCGTCACGCGCTGGAGCCGCTTCGATGTCACATTCGAGGGCGTCCATTGGAGTGCGCTCGAGGAGCTCGTGAAGCCGCTCCCGTCTGCGCACTTCGTCGTCGCGCACGCAGAGGAGGGCTACTCGGCGAATGTGCCGATCGCGTACCTGCGCGACCCGCTCTCGCTGCTCGCGACCCACGCGGACGGCGCACCATTGACGCCCGAGCACGGCGGGCCACTTCGCCTGGTGATCCCCGGGAAATACTTCTGGAAGAGCGCGAAGTGGTTGCGTGGGATCGAGCTCACCGCCGAAGACCGCCCCGGCTTCTGGGAGCGCTACGGGTATCACAACGAAGCCGATCCGTTCAAGGAAGAGCGGTACGGCTTCTAGAACCGACCTCTACGGGCTGATGACTAGGAGGAACATGAAGAGCTGGAACAAGGCGAAGCTTTCCGAGATAGAGACGATCGCAGGCCCCGGGTCGCTCCAGTGGGCTCCCGTGCGGCGCTACTTCGGTATCGAAGCATTCGGGATCAACGCGTACATTGCCGCCGACGCCGGGCAGGACATCGTCGAGCTCCACACCGAGGAAGTGCGTCAGCATGAGGAGGCCTACCTCGTCGTCAGCGGCCGAGCGACGTTCACTCTCGACGACGACGTCACCGACGCGCCCGCAGGGACGATTGTGTTCATCCGCGATCCGGCAGTCGAGCGATCAGCCGTGGCAGCGGAACCCGGAACAACTGTGGTCGCGGTCGGGGCAGGACCCGGTAGGCCGTATACACCTGGGCCGTGGGAGCCGATCTACGTCGCCAAGGCCCTCGGCGCCGATGGTCACTACGTGAGCGCCATTGCGGAACTGAAGCAAGGGCTGGAGATCCATCCCGATCACCCTGCAATCCTCTACCGCCTTGCAGGTTGGGAGGCGCTCGCCGGCCAGCCTGGCGCCGCGCTCGATCATCTCGAGCGAGCGGTCTCTCAGCGCGACTCGCTGCGCGAGCACGCGGCGAGCGACGAGGCGTTCGACTCGATTCGCCACGACTCCCGGTTTCCCGTCGCTCCGTAGAACCGCGCTTTCTTGGATTCCCCCCAAACGGGGGACGAGGCAAGTGGTGGTTCTGACGAAAACCTGACTACCCAATCCTCCCCAGTTCTTCCCCCTTGAGCGGCCGTACCCAGCGGCCGCTCTTCTTATTGATGGGGGGAAACGATGTTTCCCCCCATCAGCCCCCCTTCCTCTTCGCAGCTCACACGCCAGCCGCGCCTGGCCTCCCGGGCGAATGAATCGCCCTCCGGCCGCAAACGTCCGCTACTAACGAGCCCGCGAGTGCTCCTGTGGCCCTTCGGGCCCGAAGCATTGACTTCGCCGAGGAGTCAGTCACACTTCGTCAGTTCCGCGACAAGGAGGCTCGTGTGGGGAAAGTGCTGGTTCTCGTAGGTGTAATCGCTGCATCGGCTGCCCTCGTCGGCACCGCGCTGGCCAGCCATTCCTGGAGGAGTTACCACTGGTCGCGCGCGACGAACCCGTTGCAACTTAGCGTCGGCGACAACGTCGACTCGAGCTGGGATTCGTACTTGAACGGGGCGATTGACGATTGGAGCCAATCGAGCGTTGTCACGTTAGCGAGGGTCGCGAGCAACAAGGATCCCGTCAGCTGCAGTCCTACGGCCGGCCGGATCGAGGCGTGCAACGCGTCGTACGGAAGCACCGGCTGGCTCGGCATCGCACAGATCTGGCTCAGCGGCAGGAGCCACATCAGCCAGGCGATCACAAAAGTGAACGACACGTATTTCAACCAAGCGCCGTACAACACCCCGGCCTGGCGACGGCTCGTCATGTGCCAGGAGATAGCCCACGACTTCGGGCTCGATCACCAGGACGTGAACTTCAACAACCCAAATCTCGGGTCGTGCATGGACTACACGAGCAATCCTTCCGGCCCGCCGTCGAACGAGCATCCGAACCCGCACGACTTCGAGCAGCTCGTCACGATTTACTCACATCTCGACGGCTCGAGCGGCGGCGGTACGGGGTGCAAGGGCAAGAAGTGCCAGAACGGCCTCGAGAACGCACCCCCGTTCTCGCAGGCCAGCCGGGCGAACGGCGACGTCTACGTGGACGCTGCTGCGAACGGCGGGCATCGCGTCACGCACGTGTTCTGGACCCCGTTCGGCGAGTAGTCGCGAACGATGCCCCACTGACGTTGAAGGGCCGGCAATGCCGGCCCTTCGTCGTTCTAGGTGCACCTCGCTCGAGAACCGGAGGGCGATTTACTCGCCCGCAGGTCAAGAGCGGCTGTCGGTGCAGAGCCCCAGGAAGGGGAGCTCGTGGGGGGAAACATCGTTTCCCCCCACGATTTCCTAGAAGTCCATCCCGCCGCCGGGCATACCTGCAGGCATTGCGGGCTGCTTCTCGGGCATCTCAGCGACCACTGCTTCGGTCGTGAGGATGTTCTTCGCGATCGACGCTGCGTTCTGTAGCGCCGAGCGCGTGACCATGGTCGGATCGATGATCCCGGACTTGACCAAGTCCTCGATCTCGCCCGACTCGACGTTCAGGCCCTGGCCCTTCTTGGCGTGGCGGACCTTGTCGATGACGACGGAGCCTTCGAGGCCCGCGTTGTACGCGAGCTGGCGAAGCGGCTCCTCGAGCGCGCGGATGATGATCTGCGCACCCGTCTTCTCGTCGTCTACGAGCGCATCGAGCGTTGCCTTGACCGCGTCACCGGCGTTGATGAGCGCGACGCCGCCGCCCGGGACGATGCCCTCCTCGAGGGCTGCCCGCGTGGCCTGCAGCGCGTCCTCGACACGATGCTTCTTCTCTTTCATCTCGGTCTCGGTGGCTGCGCCGACCTTGACGACCGCGACACCGCCGGACAGCTTCGCGAGGCGCTCCTGGAGCTTCTCGCGGTCGAAGTCGGAGTCGGTGTTCTCGATCTCGGACTTCAGCTGCTTGATGCGGCCCTTGATCGCGTCGGAACCGCCTGCACCATCGATGATCGTTGTCGTGTCCTTGTCGATGACGATCTTGCGGGCCTTACCGAGCTGCGAGATCTTCGTGTTCTCGAGCTTGAGACCCAACTCCTCGGTGATGACCTCGCCGCCCGTGAGAATGGCGATGTCCTCCAGCATTCGCTTCCGGCGATCGCCGAAGCCCGGCGCCTTGACGGCGACGGCGCTGAACGTGCCGCGGAGCTTGTTGACGACGATCGTCGCAAGCGACTCGCCCTCGACGTCCTCGGCGACGATGAGCAACGGCCGCCCGGCCTGAATGACCTGCTCGAGCACCGGAAGGATGTCCTTCACCGCACCGATCTTCTGGTTGGCGATGAGAACGTACGGCTCCTCGAGCACGGCCTCCATGCGCTCGGCGTCCGTGATCATGTACGGGGACAGGTAGCCCTTGTCGAACTGCATGCCCTCGGTGAACTCGAGCTCGAGGCCAAAGGTCTGGCCCTCCTCGACATTCACAACGCCGTCCTTGCCGACCTTCTCGATCGCGTCCGCGATGACGTCACCGATCTCACGCTCGCGCGAGGAGATGGTGGCGACACGGGCGATGTCTTCCTTGCCCGAAACCTCGGTGGACTGCTCCTTGAGGTTCTCGACGATGGCGTCGACCGACTTCTCGATGCCGCGCTTGATCGCCATCGGGTTCGCACCTGCCGCTACGTTCTTGAGACCCTCGCGGACGATCGCCTGAGCGAGCACCGTCGCCGTCGTCGTGCCGTCACCGGCAACGTCGTTGGTCGCGGTCGCGACCTCGCGTACGAGCTGCGCGCCCTGGTTCTCGAACGGGTCCTCGACCTCGATCTCACGAGCGATCGTGACGCCGTCGTTGGTGATCGTCGGTGCGCCGAACTTCTTGTCCAGGACGACGTAGCGTCCCTTCGGGCCGAGCGTCACCTTGACCGCATCGGCGAGGATGTTCACGCCACGCTCGAGCGAGCGGCGTGCGTCCTCGTTGAACTTGAGCTCCTTGTGAGCCATCTAATTACTCCTCCTCAGCGGGAAACGAGCTAGGCGGCGGCGCCGGCAAGCTTCCGCTTACCCTTGCTACCTGTGTTTACGACCTTCGCGAGTACATCCGACTCGCGGAGAATGAGAACGTCGTCGGAGCCGATCTTGATCTCGGTTCCGCCGTACTTGGAGAAGATGACCTCGTCACCGACCTCGACGTCCATCTTGATGTACTCCCCGTCCTCGTCACGCGAGCCGGGGCCGACGGCGAGAATCTTGCCGCGCTGCGGCTTCTCCTTCGCGGTGTCGGGCAGAACGATGCCGCTGATCGTCATTTCCTCTTCATCGAGGACTTCGACGATCAGGCGGTCGCCCAATGGCTGCAAATCCATACGAGAGACCTCCCTTGATACAGAGTTTGTGACAATTCTGGCACTCAGACCGTCCGAGTGCCAGCCCCACCATAGCACTCCCCAGGCTTCTCGCCAAGCCGATTTGAGTCGATCGCGCTTAGATCTTGGGGAAATCGTGCAGTCTGGTGTTACAAAGTCGTGATGCGGCGTGAGTTCTCGGCAGGAGTCGTCCTGGTGCGCCGAATGCGCGGACGTTGGTGGTTTGCCGCCGTTCGCCCACAGGGAAAGCGTGTAGGGACCTGGGTTCTCCCGAAGGGGCTCATCGACCCGGGCGAGACGCCCCCCGAGGCTGCTCTCCGCGAGGGCTACGAAGAAACGGGCTTGCGCGCACGCCTCTCCTCGAAACTGGGCGACGTCCGCTACGTCTACACGTGGGAGGGCGGGCGCGTCTTCAAGATCGTCAGTTTCTACCTCGCACACAGGCGCGGGGGCCGAATCGGAGAGCTTCCGGCCGGGATGGAGCGCGAGGTGGCAGACGTACGCTGGCTTCCGCTCGCTGACTCAGCGCAGCTTCTTACGCACAAAGGCGAGCGCGAGATCGGCGCGAAGGCGCTGGAGACCCTCCGCGACGACCCTCTATAGTTGCCCCGTCGCCGATGCCGACGTTCGCCCTCAACTTCTACAACCCCGCCGTCGCCGAGCAGCTTCGAACGAGCCGAAAGACCGCCACGATCCGGCTCGGCGACAAGTCAGCGAAGTACCGCAAGGGGATGATCGTGACTGTCCTCTGCGGCGCTCGCTACGGCCAGCGCGACCGAATATTCGACGCGGTGATCGACAAGGTGGAGGTAAAGACGTTGGGCGAGCTGTCGCCGCGCGAGATCGAGCACGACAACCCACAGATCCGCCGCGTCGACGAGATGGTGTGGTTCCTCAGCCAGCTGTACAACCGTGAAGTGGGCGAGGACGACATCGTGACATTCATCCGGTTCTCCCAAATCGTTTGACTCTGTACGCGCCGCAGTTACTTCCCGGGTCGACGAATCGTCACGCCGAACAGCTCCGCTGAGCGGACCGGGTCGCCGCACTCCTCGCAGTCGACTGCGAACGCAGATGCGATCGGTGCGCGGCAACTCGGGCAGCGGTGTCGAAGCTCGCCGCCGCACTGCGGGCAACCGCCGGGCAGCGCCGGCTCGTCGTCGAGGAAGTACCGCAGCGTGTGGCCACAAACGAGGCAGAACGCCACCCAGTCCCCGAGCGTCTTGCGGCGCTCTTCCTGAATCCAGTTCCGCTTCGGCCTCGGCATTACCGTTCACTGTAGTGCGACACGGTGCGTGGCAACGCGAGCGCGGCGGCCTCGAAGCGGACGCCTTCAGGGATCTTCGTAAGACCGCAATCCGCGGTCGCGGATTGCGGTCTTACGCCTTAGTTAGAGTGAAGCCGACCCAACCGGACGACGGGAGATTGCCGAATGGCCGTACGTGAAGCCGAGCCCGTGGGCTCGCTCCAGGAGGTAAAGGAGGTCGGACTCGACCGCGAGGACCTCCTCGCCATCTACCGGCACATGCTGCTTACGCGCGGGATCGAGGAGCGTGGGCACATCCTCTACAAGCAGGGAAAGATCCCGGGGTCGTTCTATACGGGTCGCGGGAACGAGGGCGCGGCGGTAGGCGTCGGCACGGCGATGGGCCCAAACGATGTCGGGACCCCGCTGCACCGCGACATGGGCGTCCACGTTACGCGTGGTGTCGAGCCATGGCGCGTATTCGCGCAGTACATGGGACGCGAGGGCGGACCGACAGGAGGCCGTGACGGCAACGTCCACATGGCGAATGCAGAACTCGGGCTGCACACCATGGTGAGTCACCTTCCGGCGATGCTCCCCGTCGCGACGGGCATGGCACTTGCGTTCAAGATCCGCGGGGATCGGCGCGTTGCGGTCGGCTGGTTCGGCGAAGGCTCGGCGGCGCGAGGCGACGCGCACGAGAGCATGAACATGGCCGGCGTTCGGCAGCTCCCCGTCGTTTTCGTCTGCGACAACAACCAGTGGGCGTACTCGACCCCGACCTACCTCTCGTATTCCGTCGAGCACATTGCCGACCGAGCCGCCGCATACGGATTCGAGGGTGTCGTCGTCGACGGCACCGACGTCCTCGCTGTTTATCGAGAGGCCCGACGAGCTATCGAGAAGGCCCGTGAAGGCGGCGGTCCGACTCTGCTCGAGTGCCTCACCCTGCGCATGGAGGGTCATGCCGTTCACGACGACGCGTTCTACGTGCCGAAGGAGATGTTCGAGCAGTGGGCAGCGCAGGATCCAGTCGAGCGCTACCGCACCTGGCTCCACAACCACGCCGGGATGACCGACGACGAGGAGAGCGAGATCACGTCTGCCGTAAAGCGCATCCTGATCGAGGCACTGGACCGTGCTGACGAATCGCCTCTGCCGGACCCGTCATCGCTCGCGGGCGGCGTCTTCGCCTCTTTCGAGGACCTCGACACGCCACATCACAAGTAATGGCCGAGATGACCTACATCCAGGCGATCTCAGACGCCTTGCGCCTCGAGATGCGGCGCGATCCGCGCGTATTCATCCTCGGCGAGGACGTCGGTGTCTACGGTGGGGCGTTCAAGGTCTCGCTCGGGTTCCAGGAGGAGTTCGGGCCGTGGCGAGTGATCGACACGCCGCTGTCCGAGACGGCGATCGTCGGCGGCGCAACGGGCGCGGCGCTTATGGGGCTGAGGCCCGTCGCCGAGATGCAGTTCGCGGACTTCATCTCCTGCGCCTGGGACCAGCTCGTGACCGTCGCCGCGAAGCAGTTCTTCCGCGGGGGCACGCCCGTGCCGATCGTCGTTCGGCTCCCTTCAGGAGGCGGGTTCTCGGGTGGTCCTTTCCACTCCCAGAGCCCGGAGAGCTCGTTCGCGCACATCCCAGGTCTCAAAGTCGTCTGCCCGGCAACGCCGCACGACGCAAAGGGTCTCCTGGCCTCGGCGATCGAGGATCCGAACCCTGTCCTCTTCTTCGAGCACAAGCATCTTTACCGCCGCATCAAAGGGGAGGTTCCGGAGGAGCGCTACACGGTTCCCTTCGGCTTCGCGAACGTCCACCGCCCCGGAGACGACGCCACGATCGTGACCTGGGGAGCCATGGTGCACACGGCAACCGAGGCCGCAGACGAGCTCGCCAAGGAGGGCTTCGAGGCCGAGGTGCTCGACCTACGGACTCTGATCCCCTGGGACAAAGAGCGCGTGCTCGAGGGTGTCCAGCGCTGCTCAAAGGTGCTCGTCCTCCACGAGGACACGCGTACAGGAGGCTTCGGAGCGGAGATCGCGGCGACGATCGCCGAGGAGGCCTTCGAGCATCTCGACGCTCCCGTCATCCGTGTCGCAGCGCCCGACATGCCGGTTCCGTTCTCACCCCCGCTCGAGAAGGCCTTCATCCCACAGGTAGCCGATGTCGTCGCGGCCCTCCGTGACCTTGCCGCGTACTGATTAGGAGGAGAACGTGTCCACAGGAACGCAGACCGAGGTCGTAATGCCCCAGATGGGCGTCTCCGTCACCGAGGGGACGATCACCAAGTGGCTCCGACAGGTCGGCGATCCCATCGGACGCGACGAGCCCCTGCTCGAAATCTCGACGGACAAGGTCGACACCGAGGTGCCGAGCCCCGCCGAAGGAGTAGTCGCGCAGATCCTCGTCGCTGAAGGCGAGACCGTCGAGGTCGGCACCGTGCTCGCGGTTATCGCGCCTGCCGGCTCAGCGGTCGCGCCCCCCGAGCCCGCTCCCGAACCTCCAGCTCCCGCTCCCGTCGTCGAGACGCCGCCGGCCATGGTCGCGGCAGAGCCTCCCATCGACGCGCCTGTGCCCGCACCGCAAGCCGCTGCACCCGCTTCTGCGCCCGCTCCTCCTGCGGCTCCATCGGTCTCCGGGAACGGGAGGACGTTCGTCTCGCCCGTCGTCGCCCGAATAGCGGCCGAGCACGGAGTCGACCCGTCCGTAGTGCCCGGCACCGGAACGGGAGGGCGCGTGACCAAGAAGGACATTCTCTCCTTCCTCGAATCCGGTGCCATGGCCGTCCCTGCCCCGGAGAGCCCGCCCGCCCCCGCCCGGAGTCCCGAGCCGATGTCTGCTCCGGTAACGCCCGAGCCCGTGGTGTCCGAGCCCGCGCCAGTGGCTGCGGTGCCCGCGCCTCCAGCTCCGCCGCCCCCCGCGCCCCCCGCGTCGGCTCCTGCTCCCGCCCCAGCGGCTCCCGCCCCAGCTCCCGCCCCAGCGGCTCCTGCGCCGGCTCCCGCGCCGGTGGTGGTGGCGGCCGCCGCCGAAGCTCCCGCGCAGATGTCTGGCGAGGCCCTCGAGCCGATGACCGCGATGCGCCGCGGGATTGCCGAGCACATGCGCCGCTCGCTCGATACGTCGGCGCACGTTACGAGCGCGATCGAGGTCGACATGTCGCGCGTCGTCGCTCTACGCAACAAACTCAAGCCCGAGTACGAGGCGAACCACGGCGTGAACGTCACGTACCTCGCGTTCGTCGCCCGTGCGGTCATCGAGACGATCAAGGACTACCCGTGGATCAACGGCGAGATTCGCGATGAGCAAATCGTCACGCGCGGCTATGTCAACCTCGGCTTCGCGGTCGAGCTCGCCGACGGCAAGGGCCTGATCGTCCCGGTCCTCAGGAACACCGAGACGCTCAACCTCCTCGGCATCGCGAAGGGTGTCGCCGACATCGCGCAGCGCGCCCGCGAGAAGAAGCTCCTCCCCGACGAGGTGCAGGGCGGGACGTTCACGATCACGAATCCGGGCGGCTACGGCACGTTCCACGGGACTCCCGTGATCAGCCAGCCTCAAGCCGCAATCCTCGGCACCTACGCAGTCGTCAAGCGCCCATGGGTCGTCCAGGACGAGATGGGCCAGGACGTCATCGCGATCCGGCCGATCATGAACCTGACACTGACGTACGACCATCGTCTCGTCGACGGCGCCCTCGCTGGGCGCTTCCTCCGAGACCTTCGCGAGCGCCTCGAGACCTGGGACGAAGCGGCGTACTAGAAAGACGGAACCACGACGGTCCACGATGCAGTGACCCATGGCGTTCTGCGCCCGGAGTTCCACGCTGCTATCGAGAGGACGCGCGACCCCGCGTATGCGGTCGGAGCGCAGGCGTACATGAAGAGCGAGCTACCGTACCTCGGCGTCCGCACGCCTGACCTTCGCCGCGCGTGGCGCAGCGTCTTCGACGCGCATCCGATCGAGACCGAAAAAGAGTTCGCCGCCGAGCTCCGAGACCTCTGGGACGACGCGGAATTCCGAGAGGACCGCTACACCGCCCTTGCACTGCTCGATCGCTACCGGCAATGGGTCTCGCTCACCCTCCTCGAGCGGCTCATCGTCGAAGGTGCGTGGTGGGATCTCGTCGACACGATCGCCCGCAAGGTCGGCCGCTTGCTCCAGCGCGACCCGTCAGTCGCGGAGGACATGCGCGCATGGAGCCGCGACGGGAACATGTGGAAACGCCGCGTATCGATCATCTCCCAGCTCGGCTTCAAGGAGCAGACCGACCTCGCACTCCTGTACGACTGCATCGAGCCGAACCTCGACGACCCGGAGTTCTTCGTCCGCAAGGCGATCGGCTGGGCGCTGAGGGACTACGCGTGGCATGACCCCATCGAGGTGGATCGCTACGTGCGCGAGCATGCCGATCGGCTGAGCCCGCTCTCGCGCCGCGAGGCGACGAAGAACCTGGCTAGGCTCCTTCCGTGAGACGCGGCGCGTACGTGATGAACCTCGGCCTCGTGCCGTACAGCGACGCATTCGCGCTGCAGCGCTCGCTCGCCGGAGCCGTCTCGCAGGGGGCGATCCCGGAGACGGTCGTCTTCGTCGAGCACCCGCCGGTGGTCACCCTCGGCCGCCGAACCGAGACCGGCCGTGAGCTCCACATTCCGGAGAGCGCGGAGGTCGAGATCGCCGAGACCGACCGCGGCGGCAAGTCGACGTTCCATGGTCCTGGGCAGCTCGTCTGCTACCCGATCCTCGATCTCGTGAACCACGGGAAGGACGTGAAGCTCTACGTCCGCACCCTCGAGGAAGCGCTGATTCGCACGCTCGCGGCGTTCGCGCTCGACGGGCGTCGGATCGAAGGTCTCACCGGCGTCTGGATGCCGCCCGGCGGCGGCCAGGGGCCACGGAAGATCGCGTCGATCGGAGTGCACGTGTCCCGTTGGGTGACGACGCACGGCTACGCGCTCAACGTCGACCTCGATCCTGCTCCCTTCACCGAATGGATCACGGCCTGCGGACTCGAGGACGCCGCCTTCACGACGATGGCGCGAGAACTCCAACGCCCAATCACCGTCGACGACGTGCGGCCTGCGGCAGTCGAGGCATGCGCAGAGGTGTTCGAGCTCGACTTCGAGGAGCTACCTGCGGACGACCGCGCGGGTCTCTGGCCACAGAGGATCCACGCGTCCCTGGCTAGCCGCTAGGAAACTCGTCCGGGCAGCGAACCGGCTTGGGCTCGGGGAAGCGCGAGTAGGCCTCCTTCGGATCCGTCGTCTCCTTCTCGACGCCGGCCCCGTGTTTCAGCGCAACCTCGTCGACGCGGTAGCGAAGACCGCGACCCCTCTGGCGAGCACCCACCGCCAGGATGAGACAGGGGCCGTCGCCTGAGCCGACGAAGACGTGCTCCGTCCACGGCGGGCAATGCACGAAGTCCCACGCGCGGAGCCCTCGCTCCTGCCCCTCGACGATCAGGATGCATTCACCCGCGAGCACGAGGAAGTCCTCCTGCGTCTCCTCGGCGTGGTACATGCAGCTCGGCTCGCCCGGGCGCAGGATGTTCAGATTGAAACCGAGCTCGCCGAACGGTGCGTTCTCGCCCTCGAACGGCGCGTAGAACCCGAGGCCTTCGCTCTCGAACCACTGCGCCTCGCAGGCGTTCACGACGAACCAGCCGTCTCCGACGGGAAACACGCCGTGATCGCTGTGCTCGAGGGGAGCTTCGGGTACCACGGGCTCTAGACTAACTCGCAATGGAGAAGTCGCTCCCCGTCGCGGAGCGCCCGCGCCGTCCCGAATGGATGAAGGTGCGCGCGCCGAGTGTGAACTCGCGCTACTTCGAGGTGAAGGGCCTCCTGCGGCAGGGAGGGCTACACACGATCTGCGAGGAGGCGCGCTGCCCGAACATCGGTGAGTGCTGGGGCCGCGGAACCGCGACCTTCCAGATCCTCGGCGACACCTGCACGCGCGCGTGCCGCTACTGCGACGTCCATTCGGGGAAGCCGGACTCGCCGCCCGACCCGCTCGAGCCGCTCCGTCTCGCCCAAGCCGCCGCGCAGATGGGGCTCTCGCACGTCGTCGTCACCTCGGTCGACCGCGACGATGTCCCCGATCGCGGTGCCGGGCACTACGCAGCCACGATCAGAGCTCTCCAGCGGAAGCTCCCGGAGTCGACCGTCGAGATCCTCACGCCGGACTTCCTGGACATCGAGGAAGAGGCGCTCGCGACCGTGCTCGCAGCACGTCCCGACGTCTTCGGCCACAACATCGAGACCGTTCGCCGCCTCCACGCGCGAATGCGTGGAGCGAAGGCGAGCTACGACAAGGCGCTCTGGCTCCTGCGGCGGGTCAAGGAGCTCGCGGTGTATCGAGTGATGACGAAATCGGGGATCATCGTCGGCCTCGGCGAGACGAACGACGAGGTCGTCGACACGATGCGAGATCTCAGAGCCCACGACGTCGACGTCGTCACGATCGGCCAGTACCTACAACCCACGCCGAAGCACGCGGAGATCGACCGCTGGGTTCACCCGGAAGAGTTCCGCTGGTTCCGCGAGCAGGGCGAGGCGCTCGGGTTCGGGTCGGTGTTCTCGGGCCCGCTCGTGCGCTCGTCGTATCGCGCCGACGAGCAGCGCCACGCGGTCGAGACCGGCCGCGGCGCGGTCGCCTACTAGAAGCAGAAGGGCCGCCCGGAGGCGGCCCTTCTGCTTGCTGGATCAGTCAGCTCCGTTGCTCAACTGTGCTCGTCGATCCAGTCCTGAACGTCTTCGGTGTCGACGCGATACGCGAAGTCGGTGCCGCGACACCACTCGTTGAGGCCGAAGGACGTCACTGCGACGATGACGTTCGACGAGGCCCCGCCGAGGAAGACAGGCCCTCCCGAGTCGCCGCCGCACGTCCCGGCACGATCGCCGCCGTTTCCGTTCGTCTGGAGGTTGAAGCCCTTGTTGAGACCACCCTTGACGTTTACGAGCTTGGCTGGCCCCATCAAACGCGATCGGAAGGACACGACCTTCGTCGGGTCTCGATACGTGACTCCATACCCACTGACCGTGAACGCATCATCGTTCTTCGGCTTCGAGATGAGATCGTCGAGCGTCCCCTCCGGCGCCAGCGCGCCGTATTTCGGCATCGCGATCGGCTGATCGAGGATCACGAGCCCGGCGTCCCTCGTGTTCGGAAAGCCGGCGAAGTTGTCGAAGCCGTAGTCGTACAGCTCGCCGGACGTCGCGCACAGCGTGCCGAGCGTGCCGGAAGCACAGGACTCCGGGTACCCGGTCACCGGGTCGATCGTCCCGTTGAAGTTCGCCCCAGCGTTCTGCTGGAAGTACACACGAGCCGTGACCGGCGACTCTGCAGCATCCTGATCGGTGCAGTGGCCGGCCGTTAGCAACACCGTCTCCGACAGCAGCGAGCCCGAGCAGCGCCACATGAAGTCGCCCTCGCCGTCGTAGAAGACGACGAGGCCGACGAAAGGATGCTCGAAGTCGGGCACGTAGTTGTTTGTAATCGCGCCGGCCGGGACGACGGCGATCGCTGCCGCTGCGACGAGCCCGGCAAGGAGCGTAATGAGCTTCCGCACCGTTTCTCTCCCCTTTGTCTCTCGACGCCCGGCTCACCCGGGCGACGCGCTCAGTCTGCGCGTCACCCGTGCGGCCGTCAACCTAGAACCGTCCCTACCGGTGCGGCTTCGCCATCGCGTGGTAGTCGAGCGCCTCGTCGAGGATCTCGTCGGCCACGCCGGCCTCACGGGCAACCTCGCGGAGCGAGCGGCCCGACGCGGAGGCTTCCTTCACGATCTCCGACGCTTTGTCGTAGCCGATGTGGGGATTGAGCGCAGTCGCGGCCGAGAGCGTGCCCTCTGCGTACTGCTCGTTCCGCTCCCGGTTCGCCTCGATCCCGTCCACGCACTTCTCGGCGAGCAACCGCGAGGCGCTCGAAAGGAGCTTGATCGAGTCGAGGAGGTTCCGGGCCATCAGCGGGATGTAGACGTTGAGCTCGAACTGCCCGTTCATGCCGCCGATGGTGATCGCGGCATCGTTCCCGATGACCTGAGCCGCGACCTGGGTCGCGACCTCGGGCATGACCGGATTGACCTTGCCCGGCATGATCGAGCTGCCCTTCTGGAGCTCGGGCAGGAAGATCTCAGCAAGGCCCGCGCGCGGCCCGGATCCCATCAGCCGGAGGTCGTTCGCGATCTTCGTCAGCGAGACGGCCACGACCTTGAGCGCGCCCGACGCCTCTACGAGCCCATCTCTGGCCGCCTGCGCCTCGAAGTGGTCGACCGGAGCTGACACGGTAAGACCGGTGTCTCGCGAGAGGTAGTCGCGAACGCGGGCGGCGAACTCTGGATGGGTGTTGAGACCGGTGCCCGTCGCCGTACCGCCGAGCGGGATCTGACCGAGACGCGGCATCGCGTCCTCGACGCGGGCGATTCCCTGGCGCATCTGGGCGGCATACCCGGCGAACTCCTGGCCGAGCGTTACCGGCACCGCGTCCATCAAGTGCGTCCGCCCTGACTTGACGACGTCGTCGAACTCGAAGGCCTTCCGCTCCAGCGACGCGGCCAACCGTTCGAGCGCCGGAAGAAGGTCGTGGGCGATCTCGCCCAATGCCGCGAGATGGACAGCGGACGGGAACACGTCGTTCGAGGACTGCCCCATGTTGACGTGGTCGTTCGGGTGCACGTCCTCGCCGGCAAGCGAGGCGATCACCTCGTTCGCGTTCATGTTCGAGCTCGTGCCGGAGCCCGTCTGGAAGACGTCGATCGGAAACTGGTCGTCGAACTCGCCGGCTGCGACGCGATCGGCGGCAGCTGCGATTCGATCTGCCATGCCCCGATCGAGCAGCTCGAGGTCCGCGTTCACGCGGGCTGCGGCGGCCTTGATTCGGCCGAGCCAGCGGGCGACGGGGGTGGGAATCGGCTCGCCGGAGACGGGGAAGTTGGCGACGGCCTTTTCGGTCTCGCCTGCCCAGAGTGGTTGGGTGGAAGTCGTGTTGTTCATGCGACCGAGTCTAGAGGCCCGATTGCGCCCGATCGTCGTGGTTTCCCCGCAGCGCCTGTGTGGAAGGATCCCCGGCATGACCGGGGCGCTCATGCCCGACCTGTGGGAGCCGGCGGGCACGTACCTCAACACGGCGTCGTACGGACTGCCGCCGCGGCCCGCGTGGGACGCGCTTCAGGAGGCGCTCGACGACTGGCGCGGCGGGCGCACGAGTTGGGAGCACTGGGGCACTCCCGGCGAGGAAGCGCGTGCGTCGTTCGCGCGACTCGTTGGCGTTCCCCCCGAGACGGTCGCAATCGGCGCAACCGTCTCCGGCTTGATCGGCTTGATCGCCGCCTCGGTTCCCGACGGCACACGCATGTTGGCCCCTGACGTGGAGTTCACGTCCCTTCTCTTCCCGTTCCTCGTGCAGCAGCACCGG
>Ga0224505_10000708_pt1 | contig 22418 bp, 18 predicted proteins | sample SF_Jan12_sed_USG_FD_169102 | JGI IMG/M metagenome (GOLD analysis project Ga0224505, IMG submission 169102) | Sediment microbial communities from San Francisco Bay, California, United States - SF_Jan12_sed_USGS_4_1 | ecosystem: Environmental > Aquatic > Marine > Sediment | place: USA: California... | reverse complement strand
CCGTGAGGATGTATTCGATGCTCACGCGGCCTCGGGTCGATCCCACCGAGTCGAGCAACCGGCCCCCGGGCGGGCACGCCTCGAGGCAATCGTCGCAGCCGTAGATGCGATCACCCACCGCCGCCCGGAATTCGGTGGGAATGGACCCCGGCTGCTGGAGCAGCGCGGCCAGGCACCGCCGGGCGTCGAGGACCCCCGGAGCGACGAGTGCCCCCGTGGGACATGCCGGGATGCACGCGTCGCAAGTGCCGCAGTCGCGACGCATCGGTTCTGATGCTTCGACGTGGGCGTCGGTGACCACGGTTCCCAACAACATCCACGGTCCGTGACCGGGTGCGATGACCATGGTGTTCTTGCCCCACCACCCCACGCCGGCCCGCACCGCCGCCGCACGATCGACCAGCCGGTTGTCGTCGCACACGACCTCGCTGCGATGGCCGGCGGCCTCGAGGGCCGCCGCGATCTCCCCGAGGGCTGAACGAAGCGGCCGGTAGTGGTCTCGTTCCGCAAAGCGAGCGATCCGACCAGTGCGTGAGACGGTCGCGGCCGGCGACCCGGCTTCCGGCAGATAGGCCTTGCCGCCCACCACCAGGCTGCGGGCCCACGGCAGCGATTGGGTGATGTCCGTGGACCTCTCGGGGTGGTTGAACGTGAAGGTGAGCCCTCCCGACATCCCCGAGGCCACCCGGTCTTCGATCGACGATCGCACCGTCGCGAACGTATCGATCCCGGCGATGCCCACCCTGTCCAGGCCCGCCCGGTGGCCGATCTGGGTGAGCCGTCGGGCCAGCGTTGACGGGTCGGTCGCGAGGTCCACGTACCGCAGGCTACCGCCCTTCCGCGGTGGCCATCAGCCGGTGGCGGCGGTCGGCGGTGGGTCACCCCGGCCCGGCAGAAGCCGGAGATGCGGCACCAGTCCGGCCTCGGCGAGTGCATCCATCGCCGATCGTTCGGCGTCGTCGACCTCGATCGGGCCCAACGCCACGATCGCCGTCACGACACAGTCGTCGCAGGCCGACGTGTTCTTCATGACGCAGCAGTCACAATCGATGAGCATGCCCGGCAACGTACCGACCGGGTGTGACAGAATCTCGACGAGGCGCTCAGAGCGGCTTGCGAGCCGCCAGGGCCTGATACACCACCGGCCCACCGTTCCAGAGCGCAAAGAACTCTCGTTCGACGATCTCGAGGCCGGACGCCTCGAACACCGACGGATAGTCATACACGGGGTACCACGGGGTGAGCCCCTGCAGGCGGGACACGGCGAAGGCGACCGAGTGGTGGGCGGCCGTGAACCACCGGGCCGGCAGCGAGCCCTGGGGTGTGGTGACGTCGGAGACGAGGAACCTGCCACCTGGTCGAACGAGACCGATGAGGTGTTCGGCCGCCCGGCGCATCCCGTCGGGGTCGAAACAGTCGAGGAAGAAGTTGGCGCACACGACGTCGTAGCTCTCGTGGTGGTCGAACATGTCGCCGTGGATGAGACGGGCCTCGAGCGCGTTCTTGGCGAGCCGGCTCCTCACGATCTCGATCATCTCCGAGGCGAGGTCGAGGCAGGTGACATCGGCTCCCTTGCGGACCGCCTCCACCGCTTCTTCGCCGGTGCCGACGCCCACATACAGCACCTTGTCCCCGGGCCCTATGTGCTCCAGCTGGGCCAGCTTGCACCGGGAGACCCGGCCGTTCGACCAGAACGCCGTGAGCCCGTCGTACACCTTGGCCATACGGTCGAATGTCCGAAGCGCCTTGGCGTCTGTCTGCCTGTCGGCCACCACAACCTCCCCTTCACCCTGGCCTCGCCAGGCTCACATCCGGTTCTTCCGATCGCCGGCGATTGACAGCGAGTCCCGCGACGGGACTATAGTTTCGCCGGTACATGTCGAGCATTCTCGTACTTCCGTAGCGCGCACGCCCCCAAGACCGGCGTGTGCGCTCGCATGACCCTCCCGACCGGGAGGGTTTTTCATATCCGAATCGACTCACTCGAGGCCAACCATGACCACCATGACCGGCGCACAAGCACTCATCAAAGCCCTGGAACACGAAGGCGTCGACATAGCCTTCGGTGTCCCGGGCGGCGCCATCCTCCCCGCCTACGACCCGATCCTCGACAGCTCGATCCGCCACGTCCTGGCACGCCACGAACAGGGTGCAGGCCACATGGCCGAAGGGTATGCCTGGGCGACCGGCAAAGTCGGGGTGTGCATCGCAACCTCGGGACCGGGAGCCACCAACTTGGTGACGCCTTTGGCGGACGCCCTGATGGACTCGGTACCGATCGTGGCGATCACCGGCCAGGTGCCCACCGGAGCCGTCGGCAACGACGCATTCCAGGAGGCGTACACGACCGGTATCACCATGCCGGCGACCAAACACAACTACTTCGTCACAGATCCCGACGAGATCCCCCAGCTGGTCCACGAGGCCTTCCACATCGCCTCCACCGGCCGCCCGGGTCCCGTGCTCCTGGACCTCCCGAAGGACATCCTCAACGCCACGACCACATGGCACACGCCGGTCGACCTGAGCCTTCCCGGGTACCGGCCCACCGTCGACGGCCACCCGCTCCGCGTGCGGGAGGCGGTCGAGATGATCGCCGCCGCCGAGCGGCCCGTCCTCTACGTCGGTGGGGGCATCATCAAGGCCAACGGGGCAGGGGAGCTCCGCCGGTTCGCCGAGCTCACGAACGTACCCGTCACGACCACCCTCATGGGCCGCGGCGCATTCCCTGACGCTCATCCCCTCGCCATGGGGATGCCCGGGATGCACGGAACGTATACCGCCATCACGGCCATTCAGAAGTCGGATCTCCTCATCTCGATCGGGGTTCGTTTCGACGATCGGGTCACGGGCAACCCCTCGACGTTCGCTCCCCACGCCAAGGTGATCCATGTGGACGTCGACCCGGCGGAGATCGGCAAAGTGCGGGTCCCCGAAGTACCAATCGTCGGCGACGCCAGGGCAGTGCTCGCCCAGCTGATCGAGGCGTGGGGAGAGCGGCCGACACCCGAGAGGACAGCCTGGCGGGAAACGGTACGCGGCTGGCAACGAGACCACCCCCTCCGCTACCAGCAATCGCCGGACGGCCCCCTGAAGCCCCAGTACGTGGTCGAGGAACTCCACCGCATCACCGGGGGCGACGCCATCGTCGTGGCCGGCGTGGGGCAGCATCAGATGTGGGCCTCACAGTTCTGGCAGTTCAACCACCCCCGTCGCTGGATCAATTCAGGTGGCCTGGGCACGATGGGCTTCGCGGTTCCTGCCGCCATCGGCGCGAAAGCCGGCATGCCAGACGAACTCGTGTACGCCATCGACGGTGACGGTTGTTTCCAGATGACAAGCCAGGAGCTCATCACCGCCGCCACCGACGGCATCCCCGTCAAGGTGGCGATCATGAACAACGGTGTCCACGGCATGGTGACCCAGTGGCAGCGCCTCTTCTACAACAACCGTTTCTCGGCGTCCCAGCTGGGAAACATGGTCGACTACGTCAAACTCGCCGAGGCGATGGGGTGTGTGGGCCTGCGAGCCGACAGCCCCGACGAGGTCGCACCCACGATCGAGAAGTCGCTGTCGATCAACGATCGACCCGTGGTGGTCGAGTTCGTGGTGGACCCCGAGGAGATGGTCTTCCCAATGGTCCCTGCGGGTGGTTCGAACGACGATGTCATCCTGGGGCCGACGGAGCGGGTGATCACGGCTGCGAGTGACCTGCCATGAGGACCGACCGGTCACCAGCCGCCCCACGTTGCGAAGGGAGCAAGCCGTGAATCACACACTGTCCGTTTTCGTCGAAGACAAACCCGGTGTCCTGGCGCGGGTGTCGTCGCTACTGGCTCGCCGTGGGTTCAACATCCACTCGCTGGCCGTCGGCCCTTCCCACGAGGACGGGATGTCGAAGATGACCATCGTCGTCGAGGCCCCTGAGCTCGAGCAGGTGAAGAAGCAGCTCCACAAACTCGTCAACGTCGTCAAGATCACCGAATTGGAACCCGACCAGTCGATCGAACGTGAGGTCATGCTGGTGCGGGTCTCGGCTGCGTCGGGACGCCGCTCGGATGTTCTGGAGATCGCTTCGATCTTCAAGGCCGTGGCTGTCGACGTCGGTCACAATTCGATCTGTTTCCAAGTGGCGGGCGAGCCTGCAAAGATCAACGACTTCCTCGAGCTGGTACGGCCGTACGGCGTGATCGATCTGGTCAAGTCGGGGCGGGTGGCGCTCGCTCGGGACACGAAGGGCAAACAGCCTCGGCTGCGCGCGGTCAACTGAAGGTAGGAAGGAAACTGATGGCCACGATCTACTACGAGAGCGACTGCAATCCCGACCTGATCCAGCACCGGAAGGTCGCGGTCATCGGTTACGGCAGCCAAGGCCACGCCCATGCCAACAACCTCCGGGAGTCGGGTGTCGAGGTGGTAGTGGGTCTTCGTGCGGGGTCGTCCAGCAGGACCGAGGCGGAGAACGCCGGACTCACCGTGATGGACATCGGCGACGCCGCGGAATGGGCCGATGTGGTCATGCTCCTCGTGCCGGATCAGCACATGGCGGGGATCTACGAGGCAGAGATCGAGTCCCATCTCCGACCCGGCAAGACTCTCATGTTCGCCCATGGATTCAACATCCATTTCGGGGCCATCGTCCCTCCCGCCGACATCGACGTGCTCATGATCGCCCCCAAAGGGCCGGGGCACCTGGTCAGGCGCACCTACACCGAGGGGTCCGGGGTTCCCGCCCTGATCGCCGTGCACCAGGACGTGACCGGCCTGGCCCACGACATCGGGCTGTCCTACGCGTGGGGCATCGGTGGTGCCCGGGCGGGTGTGTTGGAGACCACCTTCAAGGAGGAGACCGAGACCGATCTCTTCGGGGAGCAGGTCATCCTGTGTGGCGGCGTCGGTCACCTCATCCAGGCCGCTTTCGAGACACTCGTGAAAGCCGGGTATCAGCCCGAATCCGCCTATTTCGAGACGCTCCACGAGCTGAAGCTGATCGTCGACCTCCTGTACGAGGGCGGGTTGAGCTGGATGCGCTATTCGATCTCGGACACTGCCGAATACGGCGACTACACCCGGGGACCCCGCGTCGTCACCGCCGAGACACAGAAGGTCCTCGATCAGGTCCTGGCCGAGATCCAGTCGGGCGAATTCGCCGAGGAGTGGCTGGCCGAGGCCAGGGCCGGAGCACCCAATCTCCTCGCCCGCCGGGCGGCAGGACGCTCCCACCAGATCGAACAGGTCGGCTCGGAACTGCGCCAGATGATGCCGTTCCTCACCCCCAAGGTACCGCCGGCATGATCAGGTCTCTGGTCTCGGGCCACGAGGCGTCTGTGTCGACGGGCGGCCTTCTCGCGCTTCGGTAGCCGGGCGGGCGGCAGCGCCCGACCCGGCGTCCCGACCGAACCGACGACCGGAGACTGGAGACCCGACATGACCGACAGACTGATCATCTTCGACACCACCTTGCGCGATGGGGAACAAGCCCCCGGCATCGCGCTCACCCCCGACGAGAAGGTGGCGATCGCCCACCAGCTCGGAAAGCTGAGAGTGGACGTCCTCGAGGCCGGATTTGCAGCCTCTTCACCCGGCGACTTCGAAGCGGTGAGCCGCATCGCCACCGAGGTCCGGGGACCCGTCATCGCCTCGCTCGCACGCGCCCACCCCGATGACATCGATCGTGCGGCCGAGGCGCTGGCCGCCGCGGAACGGTTCCGGATCCACGTGTTCATGTCCACGAGTCAGATCCACATGGAGAAGATGCTGCGCATGACGCCCGAAGAGGTGCTCAAAGCCTCGGTCGAGGGCGTGAAGCGCGCTCGCCAGTACACCAACGACGTGGAGTTCTCTCCCCAGGACGCGACCCGCACCGACCACGACTTCCTCATCGAGGTGTGCCGGGCGGCAGTCGAGGCCGGGGCGACCACCATCAACATCCCCGATACGGTCGGCTACGCCACCCCGTCCGACTTCGTGGAACTCATGCAACGGGCATTCCGTGAGGTCAAAGGAGACCGGGACGATGTGATCATGTCGGTCCACTGCCACAACGATCTCGGACTGGCGGTCGCCAACTCACTGTCGTCGATCCACGCCGGTGCGCGCCAGATCGAGGGTGCCATCAACGGGATCGGAGAGCGGGCCGGCAACACCTCGATCGAAGAGGTCATCATGGCCGTGCGTACCCGACAGGACGTGTTCGGCGTTGACGTGGGCGCCGATACGACCCAGCTCTATGAGACCTCGCGGCTCGTATCTCGTCTCACCGGGTACCCGGTTCAGTACAACAAGTCGGTCGTCGGTCGCAACGCCTTCGCTCACGAGTCGGGTATCCACCAGCACGGAGTGTTGAGGGACCGCCTGACCTACGAGATCATGGATGCGGCGTCGGTGGGCCAGGTTGCGGGCCAGATCATCCTCGGAAAACACTCGGGACGGGCTGGGTTCGCCGATGCCCTCGACAAGCTCGGCATCGTACTCGAGGAGGACGCGTTCGCCCGGGCGTTCGAGAAGTTCAAGCAGCTGGCGGATCGCAAGGTCCAGATCGGTGAGGACGAGCTTCGGGCAATCGTGGAGGAAGAGGCCTACCACGTGTCGGGCGACATCGTGCTGCTCGGACTCCATGTCACCGGAGGCAACGACGTGACGCCGAGCGCCACGGTGGTGCTCAACGTGGCCGGCGCCACGAAGTCGTTCACCGGCGAGGGCGACGGGATGGTGCACGCGGCGTTCGCCGCCATCAAGGAGGGGTTCGGGATAGACGCCCGGCTCGTCGACTACCGGGTGGTCCCGGTGACGTCGGGAGCGGACGCCATGGCCGAGGTGAACGTGGTGGTGAGGGTCGGTGGTGACACCTTCGCCGGTCGCGCCCTCCACACCGACGTGGTCGAGGGATCGGCCGAGGCCTTCGTCGAAGCCCTCAACAAGGCCTCCTCCTGAGGTTGAAGACCCTGGGTTGTGGACCTCGCTGAGCGAAGTCCACAGCCCGCGGTTCCCCCGCACCCGGATCGGCGGGCGGGTACGATCGACCCTGCAAACGATTGCCGTCAGGTGGGAGGCCGCGTGAGAATTGGCTGGATCGGTCTTGGAGACATGGGCCAGGTCATCGTGCCCCGGCTTCTCGAAGCCGGGCACGAGGTCTGCGGGTGGAACCGGACATCAGGGAAGTCGGCACCGCTCGAGGCCCTGGGGATGACCACCGGCGCCACACCCGCCGAGGCGGCCCGCGACACCGACGTCGTGTTTTCGATCGTCACCGACGCGGCGGCCGTGAAGGCGGTTGCCCTCGGCGACGACGGCATCGTGGCCGGCCTTGCACCGGACTCCGTCTACCTGGACATGAGCACGATCGACCCCGACGTCAGTCGTGCCGTGGCTGCCGCCTTCTCAGCCGCCGGCAAGACGATGCTCGACGCCCCCCTCTCCGGCTCGCCGATCACGGTGGCCGCGGGAACGGCCTCCCTCATGGTGGGAGGCGACGAAGCCGCGTACCGGCGTATCGAACCGGTGTTGTATGACATCGGTTCCAAGGTCTCGTACATCGGCCCCTCGGGGACCGCCGCCCAGATGAAAGTAGCGGTGAACCTGACCCTCATCGTGGAGATGGTTGCGTTCTGCGAATCGGTCGCCCTCGCCGAGAAGGGTGGCGTCGATCGAGCCGTCGCCGTCGACGCGATGCTCAAGAGCGTGGTCGCGTCACCCGTGATGGGGTACCGGGGCCCTTTCATCCTCGACATGCCGGACAAGCCGCTCGCAGACGTCACTCTCCAGCAGAAGGACATGGTTCTGGCTCTCGAAGTCGCCAGACGGCAGGGTTCCCCGGCGCCACTGGGAGCCGTTGCCAACGAACTTCTCAACGCATGTCGAGGTATGGGTATCGACCATCGGGACTTCGTGACCGTCTTCGATGTCTACCGAATGATGGCGGGCGGCGCATGACGGGCCACGAACGGCTCCACCTGCGTCTCGACGAGGTGCCGCTCGTTGGCGGTCTCCGGGAGGAGGACGGCTGGGTCCAAATGCAGGTCCAGTTCTTGCTCGATCGGGCAAACACAGGACGTGACGACTTCCTCCTCGGCTGGACGGTCCTTCCACCGGGAGCGCGCCATGACCGCCACCTCCACGAGAACGCCGACGAGTTCTTCATCGTGCTCCAGGGCCAGGGACACATCTACACCGACGATGGCATGGCCCCGTCGACCAAGGGCGACGTGATCTTCACCCCGAGGGGCCGGTGGCACGGTTTCGACAACACGGGAACCGAAGACGTGACACTCGTGTGGGGGTGGAACGGTGCGGGCTCGCTCGAAGCCTCCGGCTATGTCGCCGATGACTGATCCTCGGGTCGCGGCCGGATTTGCAAGGCTCATCGAGACGCGGCGTTCGGCGCTGGACTCCGGGACAGGCTCTCTGGGCTGGAAGGCCGCCTTCGGAGCTCCGTCCTCGCGACAACTCCTCGACCTGCACGCGCCCGCCGTGGGGTACCTGACCGAAGCGACCCGGATCGTCTCCGGAGCGGCGGTCGACATCACTGATTGGGTCGCACCACTCATCGAGTTCGAGCTCGCACTCACGCTGGGACGGGTCGTTGACCCCGGCGAGCCGCCCGACGATGCCCGGAAGGCCATTTCGGCGGTGGGCCCGGCCATCGAACTCGCCGACGTGGATCTCCCCGTCGACCAAGCGCATCTCGAAGACATCGTCGCCGGGAACATCTTTCACCGACACGTCGTGTTCGGACGGACAGATCCTGACGGCGCCGGGTGTGACCTCGAAGGACTGCAGTTCACGGCCACCGTCGGCGACACCGTGCACAACGTCACCGATTTCGAAGAGATGACGGGTGACTACGGAGAGGTCGTTGTGACCGTGGCGCAGTATCTCGCCGGCCACGGCCTTGAACTCGGTCCCGGCGATGTCGTGATCGGCGGGTCGGTCGTCCCTCCCATTCGCGTGGCCGGTCCGGTCGTGGCCCACTACAGGCTGGGCGATGCCCCGTCGATCACCGTGGAACTGGTGTCCGGGCCGTCTTGAGCTTCGGGCGCCCAGACCGCCAACTCCAGCCTGAAGATGCTCCACCCATTCTCGTGCCGGTAGCCGAGGCTCCCACCCATCGCCTCTGCCAGCCGCCGGGAAACCGCCAGCCCGATCCCCACGGCGCCCGGTGCAGGCGTCCGCGAGCTCACGTAGGCGTCGAACATGGTCTCCACCACTTCCGCCGGTATCGGGGCTCCCGAATCGGCGACCTCCACGAACGCGGCTCCATCGTTTGTTCCAGTCCGCACGACGATTTCGGGACCGCCGTATCGCACCGCGTTCGTGAGCAGATTGCGAACGATCTGGGAAACCCGGATCACGTCGCCTGCAGCCACCGCAGGCTCGACCTCGGTGACAATCGCGGTGTCCCGCTGATCGAGGGCCGAGGCGGAAAGGGAAGCAATGCCGTGGAGCTCCACCCGCCCCCGACTCACGACGAGGCCACCGTCATCGCGGGCCGCCACCAGGAGGTCATCGACGATCGCGGCCATGTCCGAACTCTGACCGGCGACGATCCGTGCCATCTCGTGGTGTTCGTCGTCCTCCTCCAGGCCCTCTCGGAGCAGCGCCGCAAATCCGACGACAGATGCGAGTGGCGTACGGAGCTCGTGGCTCACCGTGGTGAGGAGATGATCACGCTGGGCGAGAGCCCTGGCGAGGCCGGCGTTGGCGGTTTCGAGTTCGGTGGCGTCGAAACCCGCAAAGGTGGTGATGTCGTGGCCGGGTACCACGGTGACGCGCAACACCCGGCCCTGGGATTCGATCCGACCCTCTACCGGTTGCCCTTCGGCACCCACCGCCAGATTCCTCAGGGTCCTCAAATGCTCGTTGGAGCGCTCGCCTGTCAGCAGACCATGCGAATCGCCGGACAAGCTCACCAGTCTTCCCGACCGGCTCAAGGTTCCGATCACCACCGGTGTGGCCATGAGGACCGTCGCCAGCTCACGCTCTCTCTCGTCGAGCCGGACCCGGAGCCGCCACCAAAGACCCGTGGTGACGCTGCCGCCCACCAACCCCGCGACGAGTACTCCGATCACCGCCGTGGTCGGTCCGTCCCCGACGATCTGGACCTCGTCCCCGACCAACCCGGCGAGGGCCGCAGCGGAGGTGCCGGCCGCAGCGAAGGCGGCCGATATCGGCGTCTTGCGCTCGAACACCCCGACGATGGCTGCGAACACCACGAGTGCCGTGCCCAGGCCAACGGCGATCGATCCTGACGCCAGGGTGGCGATGGCAGGGGCCGCCACCAAGTCGGGTATGGCGCCGGCGTAGGCGAGGTCAGACCGTCGGCGTGCGAGGCGGTGGAACACGAAGGCGAGAATCGCCACGATGCCCAACTGGACGACGACGAGGCGGCGGGGCGGCATCTCGACCAGGAAGAGACTGACGGCCACCGCCACGTAGGACAAAGCCCTCTGGATGTCGTGGGTCCGCCACATGCGGGCGTGTCGGAATGGGGGTCGATAGGTGAAGGCCTTCACGGCACTCCACACGCTCGCCCTGTCAGTCCCAGCAGGCGTCATCGGTTTTCCCCCGACCCGTAGACCGCATGTCGCAACGACGTACTCGCTGGAACAAGTTACCAACCGCTTGCAAGAAAGGTGCTCGAACCGATCAGGTCCGATCCATCTTGTCCTCGTCCCAGTAATCGAGACGGTCGAGCGGCATCACGACGGCCGTCACCACGTTCATCAGGTGAGCGATGATCCGGTTCACATACCTGTACAGCAGTGCCCTTGAGACCGCGGTTCGGGCGTCCGCCGTCGAATCGACCTGTTCGAGCATGAGCGCCTCGTACCGATCTCGTTCCTCGTCACCTGCGTTGAGGAATGAAGCGGCACCCTCGGCGTCGCGCTCGGCAAAAATCCGAGCCGCTTCGACGATGCTGTCTGCCAGCTTCGCCACGGACTGTTCGATGACGTCCTTTTCGGGCACCATGGACAGGTCGACTCCGGCATCGGCGAGGTCCCACATGTCTTTGGTGATGTCCCCGATACGTTCGATGTCCTTCGAGATCGACATGTATGTGAAGAGAAGTGGCGCGTCGGCTTGCGCGCCATGAACTCCACTGTGGACCACCAAGGCCCGCCGAATGGAGCGCTCGACCTTGTTGACCGACTTGTCGGCCTTGCGAATGGGTTTCGCGATGTCGTCGGGCGGGACGCGACGGAAGAGAGCGTCGGTCGCCATGAGCAGGGTCTCATGGGTCGTGGCGAGCATCTCCCCGATCTGTTCTTCGATCGCATCGACCTGGGAGTCGCCCCGGCCTTTGAAAAGTTCGAACACCATGTTTCACCTCACATCATCTCAGCACGGCGATCGTGGCCAGTGGCAGTACTACGAACAGACCCACAACATACCCTAGAACCCAGCCCTTGTTCTTCTGCGCCAACTCGGCCAGCCCCACGGCCAGGCGGATGGGGATGTTCCTCATCGCGGGCAAGGGATAGAACACCAGGATTCCGAAGAGGTTGAAGAGGGTGTGCACAAGGGCGATGGTCAGCCCCTCAGGACTCTCCGCCGCCACCGATGCGAGGAGGGCGGTGATGGTGGTGCCGACGTTCGCCCCCAACGTCACCGGGAAGGCGTTCTTGAGCGTGAGGATGCCGGCCCCCACCATCGGGATGAGAATCGAAGTCGTGATCGACGAGCTCTGAACGGCGACCGTGATCGCCATGCCCAAGACCATGGCCCCGATGCCGGCACCCTTGTCGAGCATCGTGTTGAGGGATTGCTCGATCCGGCCGGCCATCACCATCTTCATGTTCCGGGTGATCATCGCCAACGCCACGAAGATGAGCCCGATTCCCACCACGAGCAACAACGTGCCTTCGACACCGGTTCCCATGCCGGCACCCTCGAGGGCGTCCTTGATCACGTCCACCGGATAACCGACGGCCTCTTTGATCGGACTCGACGACGGCGCCGCTCCCGACAACGCGTCCTGTCCTCGGAAGACCTCTGTCAATGCTGCGGCCGATTTGGACAGGAACCCCGTGGCGAGCTCCAGGGGGAGGGCGATGGCTACCGTGAGCAGGTTGAAGAAGTCGTGGACCGTGGCCCCGGCGAACGCCCGCTTGAACTCCTGTCCCTGGCGGATGTGGCCGACCGAGACGAGCGTATTGGTGACTGTGGTGCCGATGTTCGCCCCCATGATCATGGGAACCGCCGACGACAGCGGCAGGACTCCACCGCCCACCAGTCCAACGATCGTGGATGTCGTCACCGACGACGACTGGACGAGCACGGTGGCAAGGACGCCCGCAAACAGGCCCGCCACCGGATTCGAGATGTTGGAGAACAGGCGCTCGCTGGCATCGGCGCCGAACGCTTTGATGCCGGACTCGAGCGACTTCACCCCGACCAGGAACAGGTAGAGCAGGCCCACGACGGCAACAATCCGGATCCACTTGGGAAGGGAACGCCCCTCTTCGACATTCAGCGCGGGTGTGTCCACGGCCAGGGACGTTAATGGAACAGAAATGCCGCTGTCAGTTTCGGCCCACCCTGCGCCGAGGTCGAAAGTCCCTTTCGGAATTCAGTCTCCGGTTCGGGCTTCCACCGGGACCGCCGCCCGGGCGGTTCGTTTGGCGAAGTAATAGATCCGCTTGAGGTTGGCGATGAAGTCCATCTCGAGCCGGTATGCCTCGAGCCTCTGCGGCTCCTCGGCCACGAGGCGTGCGGCCTGATGAGCGGAGGCGGTGCGTTCCAGGCTGTTGATCTCGTTCTTCATGGCCGACACCCTTTCGGCCGCTTCTCGATTGCGCTGGGTCACCGCCACCATCGCCAGGTCGACGGCCTCCTGCACGGCGCGGTGGAACTCGGCGAGCACAACCTTGGTCTCATTCGAGACGTGTATGCCCTCCTCGATGCGCGCGAAACCGAGCGCCGTGAGGTTGGTTTCGATGATGTCGCCGATCGATTCGAGGTTGTTGGTGGCCTCCATGAGGCCCCACAATTCGTCCGATTCCCGATCGGAAAGCTCACCCTGACTGATCTGACCCAGGTAGGTGATGATGTGGCCGTAAAGGGCATCGACCTCGTCGTCTTGCGCCTCGACGTCACTCAGCGACGAACGGGTCCCCTCCAATACAGCGGGGAAGACATCGCCGAGCATCGACCTCACACGATCCGACATTCGCAGCAATTCCAAGCGCGCTCGGTCCAGCGCCAGCGACGGCGTTCGGAGGAGTTCGCTGTCGAGGTATTTGGCCCGGATGATGGCCTCGTCGGCGGCAGCCCGATCGGGGACGATCCGCTGGACCAACAGGGCGATCTGTCGGGTGAATCCGATGAACAAGAGCACGTTGACCACGTTGAACACGGTGTGGGCGTTGGCGATCTGGCGGGGCACGTCGCCCGATTCCGACCCGAGCAGTCGCGCCAGCGGCCCGATGAACGGAATCCAGATGAGTACCCCGACCACGTTGAACAACACGTGCACCATCGCTGCCCGAGAGGCGTCGCGAGGTTTTCCGAGCGAGGCGAGGACGGCGGTCACGGCGGTTCCGATGTTCGCACCGAGGATGAGTGCAATACCTGCCTCGAGACTGATGAGCCCTTGACCTGCCATCACGATCACCAGACCCGTGGTGGCCGACGACGACTGGATGAGGGCGGTGAATGCGGCACCCACCGCAATCCCGAGGAGCGGACTCTCCAGAGCGATCATGGCGTCGATGAAGGGTTGGAACTCGCGGAGGGGACGCATGGCGTCGGACATCACGGCCATGCCGTAGAAGATCAGGCCGAGCCCCATGACCACCGCGCCCTGGGACTTCCTGTCGACGTTCTTTGAGAGGATCGACATCGCAAATCCGACTGCCACGAACGCCAGTGCGTACTTCGTGACCTGGAAGGCGATGATCTGGGCGGTGATCGTGGTGCCGACGTTGGCACCCATGATCACACCAACCGTCTGTTCGAGGGTCATGAGTCCGGAGGTGACGAAACCGACCACGAGGACTGTGGTGACCGACGAGGATTGGATGACCGCGGTGACACCGGCGCCAGTGAGCGCTCCCATGAAGCGGTTGGCGGTCAGTCGTTGCAGGATCGTCCTGAGCTTGTCCCCGGCAAGCAGCTTGAGCGCGTCCGTCATCCGGTCCATACCAAAAAGGAACAAGGCCAGTCCCCCGAACAGCGTCATGACGAGTACGGGGAAGTCCACCCCTCCACCCGATGATGAGACCTGCTCGACCGCCAGAACCATGAATCCCTCGCTGACCTCGGATGGCGGTCGAGCCTAGTGGTGACGGCGGTCGACCGCTCGTATCAGCGGGTGACGGCGAGCACCACCAGCGGGAGCACCACGAAGACCCCGCCGACGTAGGCGAGCACCCACCAGCGGGATCGCTGCGCCAGTGACGCCAATCCGGTCGCCAGCCGGATGGGGATACGCCGGATCGACGGAACCGGGTAGAAGACGAGAATCCCAAACACGTTGAAGAGCGTGTGCACGAGCGCGATCGTCAAACCTTCGGGGCGTTCGGAGGCGAGGGACGCGAGGAGTGCGGTGATGGTGGTTCCCACGTTGGCACCGAGCGTCAGCGGATAGGCGTTCTGAAGGCTGAGAACACCCGCCCCCACCATGGGCACGAGAATCGACGTGGTGATCGAGGAACTCTGAACTGCCATAGTGATGATCATTCCCACGGCCATCGCCCCGACTCCCGCCCCCCGGTCGAGCACGGCGTTGAGCGACTGCTCGATTCGCCCCGCCATGAGTTTCTTCATGTTCGAGGTGATGAATCCCAATGCCACGAACACGAGCACGATCCCCACCACCAGCAACACGGCGCCGGTCACGCCAGTTCCGGCACCGGCGTCGGCGAGCACCGATTCGAGCGCCTTCACCCCGATGGCGACCGCTTCCTTGATTGGACTGGATCCGGTGACGGCGCCAACCGGCGCACCTCCTCGGAGAGCTCCTGTGAGCACACGGGCCGACTCGGAGAGGAAGCCGGTTGCGAGTTCCAGCGGCAGCGCCACGATCACGGTGAGGATGTTGAAGAAATCGTGAACGGTGGCCCCGGCGAACGCCCGCTTGAACTCCTGCCCCTGGCGGATGTGGCCGATTGACACGAGCGTGTTCGTCACGGTCGTGCCGATGTTGGCGCCCATGACCATCGGAATGGCCGACTCCAGGGGTAGCACCCCACCGCCGACCAATCCGACGATGGTCGACGTGGTCACCGACGACGACTGCACCAACACCGTGGCAAACATCCCGGCGAACAGGCCGGCGATGGGGTTGGCGACGTTGGAGAACAGTTCGTCTCCCGACGTCTCACCCAAGGTTCCGATCCCGGCTTCGAGGGCTTTCACACCCGCGAGGAATACGTAGAGAAGACCGACCACCGCCACGGCCCGGATCCACCTCGACATGGCACGGACCGACGGTCCCGCGGATGGATTGTCCACTGCGTGCGGACGATAGACGGTTCCGCGACTCCTGCAGTCCGATTCGCGGTTCGCGAGCCGGACCTATCCTCCGTCTCATGTCGGATCGCTCATATCGAATCGCAACCATTCCCGGTGACGGCGTCGGCCTGGAGGTCACCCCCGAAGCCACCAAAGCCATCGACGCCGCCGCCGCCAGGTTCGGCTTTACAGTCGACTACTCGGACTACGACGTCGGCGGAGGTCGATATCTCCGCACCGGTGAGGTGCTACCCGAATCGGTTCAGGCCGAGCTGGCAGAGCACGCCGCCATCCTGCTGGGCGCCGTCGGCACGCCCGATGTTCCACCTGGGGTGATCGAGCGCGGGCTCCTTCTGAAACTCCGGTTCGATTTCGATCAGTACGTCAACCTGCGGCCTGTGAAACTCTACGAAGGCGTGCCGACCCCGATCGCCGGCCTCACACCGGACCGGTGCGATCTGACCGTGGTGCGCGAGAACACCGAGGGTCTCTACGCCGGCGTCGGCGGATTCTTCAAGAAGGGGACGCCCGACGAGATCGCATCTCAGGAATCCGTCAACACCCGCAAGGGCGTGGAGCGGGTCCTCAGATACTCGTTCGAGCTCGCCGCACGCCGGCGCCGCAATCTCACGGTCGGCCACAAGACGAACGTGCTCAACTTCGCCGGTGACCTGTGGTGGCGAACCGCCCAGGAACTAGGGGCCGAGTATCCCGACGTGGCCCTCGATTACGTCCACGTCGACGCCGCCTGTCTGTATCTCGTGAATTCTCCCGAGCGATTCGACGTGATGGTCACCGACAATCTCTTCGGCGACATCGTCACCGACCTCGGCGCTGCCGTTCAAGGAGGCCTGGGCCTGGCCGCGTCGGGCAACATCGATCCGGAGAAGCGCTACCCGTCGATGTTCGAACCGGTTCACGGTTCGGCGCCCGACATAGCCGGCAACGGCTGGGCGAACCCGGTGGCCGCGGTGTTGTCGGCGGCGATGTGTCTCGATCATCTCGGAGAAGCCGAAGCGGCCGTAGCGGTCGAGGAGGCGGCCGCTTCGGTCCTTCCCGAACTGGCCACGATGGGTGGGCCCGACATGGGTATGTCCACCTCGCAGATCGGCGATCTGATCGCCGGGCGAATCAGCGGCTGATCGCCGCCTCGAGATCGAACCAGAGGTCGTCGACCGCTTCGAGCCCAACGCTCATCCGGATCAGACCAGGCGGAAGGTGGCCGGAACCTGGATAGCCGGATCGGCGTTCGGCCGTGGTTTCGACGCCGCCGAGACTGGTGGCATTGACGACAAGTCCGAATGAATCGCAGATGCGATCGGCGAGTGCATCGTCCCCGACCCCGAACGACAGGACGGCCCCCATGGTCCGGAGTTGGGACGCCGCGATGTGATGGGTGGGATGCGACTCGAGACCGGGGTACCACACTCGCTTCACCGAGCCGTGCCCTTGTAGCCGCTGCGCCAACTCTCCTGCGGAGGACGCGGACCTCTCGAGGCGAACGCCGAGCGTTCTCAGACCCCGCAGCGCCAGAAACGCCTCGAGTGAGCCGAGGGATCCTCCCGCCAGCTCACGCCGTGTTCTGAGGTGTTCGACGTGGCCGGCCGCATTCGCCACCACCACTCCGGCCACCAGGTCCGAGTGGCCGCCGATGAACTTGGTGGCCGAATGCACGACGAAGTCGGCGCCTGCGCCGAGCGGCGTCTGACCGATCGGCGTCGCAAATGTGGAGTCGACTGCGACGACGGCGTCTCGGGGCCGGTTCTCACAGATCGCCTGGAGGTCCAGAACCTCGAGGAGGGGGTTCGACGGTGATTCGACCCACAAGAGGTCGGCGGGTTCGTCGAACCAGTCGGCCATCTCGCCGGCGGTCCTGACCTTCCAACGACCGTTGGCCTCCCCCACGGCCAGCAGGGTTGCGACGCCGTGATACAGATCTCGACCCCGGACCACGGTCGCTCCGATCGGGACGAGGTCCAGAACGGCGCTGACAGCGGCCATCCCTGAAGAGAAGGCCACCGCTTCACCCCGCTCCAGCGTGCCGATGACCGATTCGAACGCAGCCACCGTTTCGGTGCCGTGGGCGCGGGCGTACCAGAGATCACCGCCGGGGAGGTAGTTCGACGCCGCCGACACGGGATGGTTGAGCGGCGAGCCTGGTGTCACGGGCCTGCCGGCCGAGATGAGCGTTGTTTCGGGATGCGTCACGCCGTGAAGGGTACGCTCCCGCCGATCAGCCGAAGCCTCGCATGAGGAAGGTGGCCATCTGCTCGCGGGTGACGGCGTCGGTCGGACAGTATTGAGTGCTCGAGCACCCGACGGTGATCCCCGACTTGGCGAGCGCCTGGATCTCGGCCTCGTACTTCGAGTTGTTGTCGTCGGTGAAACGATCCGTGCCGCTGGCGGGGAGCTTCAATGCTCGAGTGAGGAACACGGCCATCATCTCCCGGGTCATCGGGGCGTCCGGGCAGTACTTGCGGGTTCCGCACGGCTCGGCGATGCCGGCGTTGGCCAGGGCCTGGATGTCGGACTCGAAGATCGAACTGTTGTCGTCGTCGTAGGAGTTGCCTCCCGACGAGCTGAGCCCGAGCGCCCGGCGGATGAACGCCGCCATCTGGCCCCGGGTGACTGTGAGCGTGGGGCAGAACTGATCCGAGGAGCAGCCCTTGGTGATGCCGGAAGCGGCCAGCCATTCGATGGAGCCCTCGTGGACCGAGGAATCGTCATCCCAGAAGGTTCCGTTGTAGGAACGCGGCGCAGTCGATTCCATGAACACCTCGGCGACCCACACGGTGTTGTTCTCGACCACGACTCCTACCCCCACGTGGGTGTAGCCGGAGTTGAGGATGTTGTCCCGGTGGCTCGGTGAGTTCATGAGGGCGGTGTGGGCAACCGACACCGATGAGGCGTATGCGACGTTCTCTCCGATCACTCGCCATCCGGTCGTGACCGACCCGAGGTCGGGGTTGTGGAAGAGCTCACCGGCGTCGGCGATCGCCTGGGCCTGGCTCTGGGCACCGGCGTTGAGGTCGGCGTGTTCCACCAGCGGTGACAGCCCGCGGGAGGTCCGTTCGCCGTTGATGAGGTCGATGAGCTGGTCGGCGTCCGAGGTCGCCGCCATGGCGGCCATCGGCAGCACCAGGATGAGGAGAAGGCAGGCCAGCGCGACGGCACTCACCTTCCTGGCTGGGGTGTTGATCATATGACTAGTTACTCCGTGTCCCTTTTATCTAGTCACCGAAGCGGGCACTGTAGGACATAACCAGAAAGCCGGCAAACGCGTCCTCTCACGAATCGAAAGCCCTGGTTAAGAAGACGGCCATCTGACCCCGCGTCACCGGATCATCGGGGCAGAACAGGTCGCTGTCACACCCCTTCGTGATTCCCGCAGCCGCCAGGGCTTCGATCGCCGGCTCGAACGGTGATCCATCGTCGTCGCGGAAGCTGTCGCCCGTGCCCGACCCGTACCCGAGGACCCTGCTGAGGAATGCGGCCATCTGACCTCGGGTCACCGGATCGTCGGGACAGAAGCGCCCAGGGGCACACCCGGCAGTGATCCCGGCGGACGCCAGAGCCTCGATCGCTCCCTCGTACACCGAGCCATCGTCGTCGGCGAACCGGTTGGTCGACCCTTCCTCGAGCCCCACAGCCCGTCCCAGGAATACGGCCATCTGACCGCGGGTCACGGGATCGTCCGGACAGAAGCGGCCATCCGCACACCCGCTCGTGATGCCCATGACGGCGAGCCGTTCGATGGCGGCTTCGTACGGCGACCCGTCATCGTCGAAGAAGACACCCTCGAACTGTGCCGGCTGGAGGTCCTGGGATGGTGCCGGGGGCGGAACATCGAGCATGTCGGCGAACACGAATGCGACGTAGATCGCACCGCCCACCTCCACGGTTCCGATCCCCACATAGTCGTAGGCGGGGTCGATCACGTTGTCCCGGTGGCCGGGCGAGTTCATGAAAGCGTCGTGCAACGTGGGCGCCGAGTACCCGAAACCGACATTCTCGCCCAGCTTCGCCCATCCATCGGCGAGCACGGATCCGAGATCGGGATTGTGGAAGAGGTCGCCATACTCGGCCATCGCCACGGCCTGCGCCCTGGCGCCTGCGACCAGTTCGTCCATCAGGGCGAGCGGCGGCACTCCGGCGCCGGTCCGCTCGGCTTCGAGCAGGTCGTAGAACTCCTGCTCGAGCGGGTTGAGATCGCTGGGCGAGGCGAGCGCCGCCGTCGGGAGCGCCAACGCAGCCACCATCGCGACTACTGCTGTCACTCCCCCGAGGCGTTTGCTCCGCATGTTGGCGACATCGGCAAAACGCGGGCAAAAACTTGAGCGGCCGTCACGACCGCCGGAGGGTCAGGGCAGACGAGGAGGCGACGTTCGGGGAAACTCCCCGAATTCGGGGACGCCCGGGGGGTTCCGCTCGACGATCTCGAGGATCTCGGACACGGCTCGCGCCAGCTGCGGATCGGAATCCGCCTCGTGGGGAGCGATGGCAACCTCGATATCGGGATCCGTGCCGTAGTTCTCGACGTCGAAGCCGACGTCCGTGAACCAGGTTCCGAACTCCGGTTGAGTTGTGATCGTTCCGTCGACGAGCGCGTGCTGGGGCCAGATCCCAACGACTCCTCCCCAGGTCCGAGTCCCGATCAGGGGACCGAGCCCGGCCAGCTTGAAGGTGTGCGAGAAGATGTCGCCATCGGATCCTGCCATCTCATTCGTGAGGCAAACCATGGCACCGGTCGGGGCATCGGTCGGGAACGCGTACGGCTCCCTCCACCGGGTCACGCGATAACCCAACCTCCTTCGGGCCAGCTTCTCCAGAAGGAGTTGACTCACGTTTCCACCACGGTTGAACCGGACGTCGACGATGAGCCCGGCCTTGTCGACCTCACCCCGCCAGGATCGGTGGAATTCGGCGAACCCAGGCGCCTGCATGTCCGGGATGTGGATGTATCCGACGCGACCGTCGGTCATCTCGGCGACCGCCCGCCGGTTCGACACCACCCAGTCCCGGTATCGCAGACCGAACTCGCCCGAAAGAGGTGTCACGATCACCGTCCGCGGCTTGCGCCGTCCCGACGCCACGGTGAGCCTGACCGGCCGCCTCGCCTTGTCGACGAGCCTGCTGTCGGGTGAACTGGTCCGGGAGAGGGCGACGCCATCGACGGCGAGGATGCGATCGCCGACCGAGATCCCGAGCCCGGGCTCTGACAGCGGCGAACGCGCACTGGGATCCCACGGATCGCCGTCTGGAATGCGGGTGATTCGCCACGCCCCTCTCGACCACTGGAGGTCGGCGCCGAGTCTCCCAACACTCCAGGCTGGTTCGGGCCGGTAGTCACCGCCGAGTTCGTAGGCGTGGCTCGTACCCAGCTCCCCCTGCATCTCCCACATGAGATCGCTGAACTCGGATCGGGAAGCCACCCGCTCGACGAGGCCGGCGTACCGGTTGTGGATCGCCAACCAGTCCACGCCAGACATGTCCTCGGTCCAGAAATGGTCTCGCTGTAGCCGCCAGGCCTCTGAGAACATCTGACGCCATTCAGAGACCGGCTCCACGTCGATCGTGAACCTGTCGAGATCGATCCACCCGGATTCGCGGCCCGGAGCGTCCTTGCCGGACTTGTCGTCCTTCCACCCCATCGGGACCACCCGCAGTCGCCGATTCATGCGGATCGCCACCACCTTGGCGTCACCGGACACCCCGAACTGTGTCACTCCCTCGGCGATCGTTTCGAGCTTGTCGGACGAGAATTCCCACATCTGGAGCACGGCTCGCGGCGTCTCGTCGTCGGAAAACGAGACGGGTCGAGCGCCCTCGACCGGCCATGCGGTGAACAACGCCTTGCCTCTGGTCAGCGTCAACCCCCGATACCGGCCGGGAGCAATCGGGATGGCCCGCACGCGGCTGGAGAGCGAGTCGAGATCGATGTCCACCTCGACGGGCTGGGTGGGCTGGTCACCATTGGGATTGGCACCCGGCGCACGGGGCGGCCGGACGGCAACGCCGAACGGCGAGGGCTCCGAGGCTCTCAGCGTCACGACGACTGGGATGGTCGACCGGGGGAAGCCGTAGTCGTGAAACACCGTGTCGGCCACCGGGTCATACACCCGGGACGACAAGAACCCGAGGTAGCGGCCATCGGGATCGAAACTCGGGGAGTGGTCGACGAACTCCGGTGCGCCGACGACATGAGAGCGTCTCGTCTTGGAGTCGTACAAGTGGATGTTCATGGTCGTGCGGCTCGTGGCGGCCCCGAAAGCGAGCCATCGACCATCGGGCGACCACGCCGTACCGCCGATCCAGGTGTGTGGCGATCGATGGATCATCCGGGCAGACCTCCGACCGAGATCGACGATCCACAGTTCGTGACGATGATTGGTGACGGCGACTCTCGCGGCGCCGGCCGTTGACGGATCGAGCGTGCGAATCCGTCCGAGGTCACGATCCATGACCACCTCCTCGAACGGCGGCTCGACCCGGTCCACGACGAGCCGTTCTTCTCCCGATTCGTCGCTGACCGAGACGATCCTCTCGCCATCGGACAACCACGCTGCGAGACGCCGCCGGTGATGGCTGCCCGTCGTGACGCGGAGAGGCGCCGACTCCCACAACGGGGCCACAAAGGCGGCGCCGCGGCCGGTGAGGGCGATCGAATGGCCTTCCGGGTGGAGATGGATGGACTCGAGGTTGCGCCCGATGCGGACCCGACGGCGGTTGAGTTGGGGTCGCGCCGAGCCCACCGATACCTCGATCCGGTGACTCTCGTCCGATTTCGGGTCGAAGACCCACAGATCGGCCCCGTTCTGATACACGACAGACACACCGTCGGTGGCCGGAAAACGAACGTAGAAATCCTCGTGGTGCGTGTGTCTGGTGAGCCCGCGCCCGGCCGGGGTCACCGAGTACAGGTTGCCTGTGCCTTCGTGATCGGAGAGGAAGTAGATCCGGCGGCC
>Ga0224505_10000707_pt1 | contig 22440 bp, 20 predicted proteins | sample SF_Jan12_sed_USG_FD_169102 | JGI IMG/M metagenome (GOLD analysis project Ga0224505, IMG submission 169102) | Sediment microbial communities from San Francisco Bay, California, United States - SF_Jan12_sed_USGS_4_1 | ecosystem: Environmental > Aquatic > Marine > Sediment | place: USA: California... | reverse complement strand
TGCGGCGAAATATTTTCAAAAAGTTCTGACTGTTGCTCCAACGGGACCGGTAACAGGGACGAGTAAAGCCTGGCTTCAAGTCCTGCAGGAACCCATTTCCCCAGGGCAGAAGGGATGGTCGGAATCCGTGTTGACTGCCCCTGCGATTGCGGAAGCTCACTCATCGTTGGCGATGGCAACCGACCGCCTGGTTCGAAACTTGCTTGATGAACAGGTACTGCTACAACAATTCCATGCCTCCAAGGATGGTGAGTCAGAGGCGATTGAGGCGTTGCAGCGGGAGTTGGCGGAGCGAGATCGCAGAATAGAGACACTGCTCTCTAAGAAAGATTCGACAAAGGTGTCGGCTGATCCAGTCGCGATGCAAAAACAGCTTGCGGAACGAGACAAGAAGATTGAAGAGTTGTCTTCTCAGCTTGACGCGTTGAAACGAATCGATCAGGAGATGCGTGAAAAGGTTCGGCCGATCCGTCCTCCCCTGACGACGGTTCCTACTCCCAATCCGGAAACAACACCCTAAATAAAGACCAGAAAGAAATGGTGATCATGGAGTCAAAAGGCGTGGAACGAGAGAACATTCTTGTGATCGATGACGATGAAGGATTGCTGCATTTGTTGAAAATGCGGCTATCTGCCATGGGATTTTCCGTCACCTCCTGCACGACGGGACAGGAGGCGGTTGAGGCCACGAAAAATACGACGTTTAATCTGGCCATCACTGATCTTCGTCTCCGAAATGAAAACGGTTTGGACGTGACCGAATCATTGCTGCGAAATCAGCCTGGATTACCGGTCATCATCTTGACGGCCCATGGCAGTATTCCCAACGCCGTGGAAGCGATGCAACGTGGCGCGTTTGGGTATCTGACGAAACCATTTGATGATAAAGAGCTCAAGGAGACAATCGATAAAGCGCTCTCGCAGCAGCGGATGAGTCGTGAGATCGATCGACTGAAATCGTTAGTGAAGGAGTTGTACGGGCTAGAGAATGTCGTGGCGAGAAGTTCGGCTATGCAACGGCTCTTCCAACAAATCGGTCAGGTCGCCGAGTCAGACGCGACCATTCTGTTGTTTGGAGAAACCGGTACCGGTAAAGAGGTCATGGCTCGCGTCATTCATGCGAACAGTCGACGGAATAAAGGTGCGTTTGTGGCGCTCAACTGTGCCGCCATTCCGGAAACGCTGTTCGAGAGCGAGTTGTTCGGGCATGTGAAGGGCGCCTTCACCAGCGCTCATGGGGCGAAGCGGGGACTGTTTCAGATGGCCCATGGTGGGACGCTCTTTCTTGATGAAATCGGCGAAATGCCGATTTCAATGCAGGTGAAATTGTTGCGTGCCGTCCAGGAACGGGAGATCAGAGAGGTCGGATCCGAGACATCGGTCAAGGTCGATGTGCGCATTATTGCGGCGACGAACAAAGATCTGGGCGAAGCGGTGAAAAATGGGACATTCCGCAATGATCTCTATTATAGGATTTCGGTCGTTCCTCTGTTCATTCCGCCATTGCGTGAGCGGCGAGATGATATCCCGTTGCTCGCTCAGCATTTCCTTACGCAGAGCGTGAAGCGATCCAATAAGGATATCAAAGGATTTACGCCCGCCTCACTGCATCGCCTGATGATCAACCCATGGCCAGGGAATGTACGCGAATTGGAAAATGCGGTGGAGAAGGCGGTTGTCATGTCGCAGCAAGAAATGTTGACGCCGGATTTGTTTCCGGCCGTCAACGCGTCAGCTGAGTCGCCGCTGAAACCGCTTACAGAGGCGAAAGAGGAATTTGAACGCACCTATCTGAAAAATGTGCTGCATTTGACCGGGGGCAATATCTCACGTGCCGCCCAGTTTGCCGGGCGCTACAGGGCTGACTTCTATAAAATGTTGAGAAAGTATGGGCTCCATCCCTCGGTCACAAAGGGGAAACCTGACATAGAGGTCGAGGGGTTCGAAGACGAAGAGCATTTGACGGAAGCAGAACGATAAGAAGACGAAAGCTGAGTGCGGTCCAATGACTTCGGATGTCTGCACTGAAGCCAATTAATGGCAGGTGTCATCCCTATGCCATGCGGAGTCCCTCCCCATTGCGATGGTCTTTGTTGGTGCTTTCTGAGCGAGAAGGCCTTCGCCGAGATCGATGTCTCCCGCTTCTATTGGTGAAGATCGCCCGGTACGATGTTCCCTGTCAAGATTAGTAGATGCTTTTACTCACCTCATTTGAATATCCACTTTCATTTCCCGCCATATCAAAGGCCGTCACGACAAAGTAATACGTTGTCTTGGGTTGAAGACCTGTGACTTGGTACGTCGTCACATTTTTTTGAAGCAGAGCGATTGCGTTTTCAGGTCCATATTTTCCTCGGATGGTTGATCGGTAGACCTTGTATCCCGCCAGATCTGTTTCGCTATTCGGTTTCCACGTCAATGTTGCGAACGGCCCGTCGACGGTTAGCCTGATCGTTACGGTCTTGATGATGGCTCCACTGGCTACTGTAAGTGTAGTTTGGTTTTCCCCCGGTTGTGCTTTTGAGGTATCCACACTGGCGGTGATCGTTCCGTTGTTAGACCCAGAGGTCTGACTGAGCGAAAGCCAGGAAGCGTTCTTGGTGGCCGTCCAAGATCCATTGGATTGCACCGTGATGTCCTTGCTCGATGGGTTCGAACCTTGGGTTGCCGTAAAGGCAAGGTCACTTGATGAGAGGGTCAAGGAGCCAGTTGCGAGCGTCAGCGTTACGCCGACAGTTTTTGTCATGTTTCCGGCAGTCACGGTAATGGTACCAGTATGGGGCGTACCTACCAGACCTCCGAGATTCACACCTGCGATAATTGTGCCGCTACCAGAACCGGAGGTCGTGCTTAATTTGATCCATGCCGCGTTGGCGCTGGCCGTCCAGGTACCATTTGAGGTGACAGTTACAGGCTGATTGGCTGGATTAGAGCCGCCTGATACGCCGGTATAGGTCAATGATGACGGGCTTAGTGTGATTGAGGTGAGCGGCGGTGTCACGGTGAAGGTGACGGGGATCGACACCGGTTGTGCACCGGGGGCACGGAGGGTGATGCTGCCGGTGTGGGTGCCGGGGCCGAGGGAGCCCAGGATGGGGGTTACGGACACGGTGCCATTGCCGGTGCCGGTTGTCGACGAGAGGGTGAGCCAAGCGACATTGTCACTGGCGGTCCAGGTGAGCGTGCCTCCACCGGTGTTGCGGATGTTCAGCGCTTGGGGGGGCGGGTTGCTACTGTTCTGTTGCGCGGTAAACGACAAACTGGGGGCGCTGACTCCAATGGCCGGTGGGACTGGCGGCGGTGTCACGGTGAAGGTGACGGGGATCGACACCGGTTGTGCACCGGGGGCACGGAGGGTGATGCTGCCGGTGTGGGTGCCGGGGCCGAGGGAGCCCAGGATGGGGGTTACGGACACGGTGCCATTGCCGGTGCCGGTTGTCGACGAGAGGGTGAGCCAAGCGACATTGTCACTGGCGGTCCAGGTGAGCGTGCCTCCACCGGTGTTGCGGATGTTCAGCGCTTGGGGGGGCGGGTTGCTACTGTTCTGTTGCGCGGTAAACGACAAACTGGGGGCGCTGACTCCAATGGCCGGTGGGACTGGCGGCGGTGTCACGGTGAAGGTGACGGGGATCGACACCGGTTGTGCACCGGGGGCACGGAGGGTGATGCTGCCGGTGTGGGTGCCGGGGCCGAGGGAGCCGTTCATAGGACTGATGCTCACAATGCCACTACCGGTGCCTGATGCAGGGCTTAGGGTCAACCACGCTGCGCTTGTTGTAGCATTCCAGTTTAATATTCCTCCACCGTGGTTGCTGACGGTCAGGAGTCGAGGAGGAGGTGCTGAGGTACCTTGCTGAGCACTAAACGAGAAGCCTGAGGAGTTCAGTGCTATGACAGGCGCTGGATCGGATGGTGCGACAAGTTGTCTCAATGTCGGCATTCCGGACAGCAGTCTCGATTTGGGTGTCGGCGATACTGTGGAGGGAGGGGTAGCCTCGGCTGCCGCGAAGGCAACAGGGATTGATACAATTGTCGGCTCAAATAGGCTGGAAGCAACGCAGAATCCAATGGGGAACAACAGCAATTGCCGAATATTCTGGCGCATTGATGGGATCCTCCTTGCGAGTCCATCGTGAAGCGAAGGATTCACGATGAGGCCGGATGTGGAGCAAGTCGAGTGCCGTGCTTCATGGGGAGATGCGCTCGGAGGGGTTGCTACGTGGATTTAGAGTATTTTCATGCAGTTGAATGAAGAATGGCGCCTATGGCGAGTACGGCGATGTCAGGTAGTCCTACGGAGTGAAGAGAAAGATGCGGCTCTCATAATTGTACAGGCAAGAAAATGGTTTAGATATGCTGCGTAACCATATGAAAGAATTTTGAATTATCGACTGTCGGGTGGTCGAGATTATTCAGATGGCATTGATATATCTAAGGGAGGTTTGATGAATTTTGAGTTTCCGGCAGCGATCAGACCAATTCCCGGCGGTTGGTTTTCTAACTTATCGGAATCGAGCAGTATCACGGACCGTGCAGTTGCGAGAGTAAGGTAGTCGACATACGGCGAGAGGAATGCATCTATATCATCTTAATTGAAGAAGTTAATTGAGAAAGCGAGTTTTCCCAGGTTTACCTGCCGTGCAGTTCAATGCTGATAACTCAAGACGTCGACCATCAAAATCTGTTTCATAACTGGTTTTGGACGGTTCCGTGAGGACTATGGAATCCTGGTTCATTTATCCCTGCACTGCAGGCCGTTTTTCATCATTACCTATTGGATTACAAACTGGGAGTATGTCATGTAAGAGAACGGAGACTGTGGGCATAACGAGAGGATGTCCGTAAGAAAGTCCATCCAGTTCTTGACGATCCAGAGCCCTTCTGCCATTGTTAGATGCATTTCCACCGTGACTCATGTCTGGGAGGGTGTGAGAAGGATATGAATAAGCCTCAAAAAACGCGATCTCTTGCAGTTGTCGGATTGGGCTATGTTGGTCTTCCGATCGCTGTGGCATTTGGAAAAATTGGCCCGGTGATTGGTTTTGATATCAACAAGAAGAAAATCGATGAATTGCAGAAGGGGATTGATCGGACTGGAGAAGTGTCGAAAAAGGATCTTGGTGCCACCCAGGTACGGTACACCTCAGAGCCAGCCGATCTGAAATCCGCGAACTTCATTATTGTTGCAGTGCCCACACCTATCAACGACGCGCTGCAGCCAGATCTGACCGCGTTGCAGAAGGCCTCTGAACTGATAGGGCGAAACTTGTCCTCGGGGTCTATCGTGGTGTACGAGTCAACCGTCTATCCTGGTGCAACCGAGGAAGTCTGCTTGCCTATTTTGGAGAACACATCGGGCATGAGGGCTGGAGTTGATTTTAAGTTAGGATATTCGCCGGAGCGAATCAATCCAGGAGATAAAGAACATACGCTTGAAAAGATTATCAAGGTTGTCTCGGCGCAAGATCAAGACTCTCTGGACATTGTGGCGGACACGTACGCGCTCGTCGTCAAAGCGGGCATTCATCGAGCCTCAAGTATCAAAGTGGCCGAAGCGGCCAAGGTGATTGAAAACACCCAGCGAGATTTGAATATCGCATTGATGAACGAGCTGTCGTTGATCTTTCATCGACTGGGTATCGATACCAAGTCGGTTCTTGAGGCTGCGGGGACAAAGTGGAATTTTCTTAGGTTTTCGCCAGGCCTTGTTGGTGGGCATTGTATCGGTGTGGATCCATATTATTTGACCTCAAAGGCCGAATCGGTGGGATACCATCCCGAAGTCATTCTTGCCGGCCGTCGTATCAATAACGGGATGGGAAAGTTCGTCGCTGAGCAAACGATGAAATTGCTCAGCCAGCTATCACGCCCGGCGAATGAATTGCGGGTAGGCGTGCTTGGTTTGACGTTCAAGGAAAATGTGCCGGACCTCCGTAATAGCAAGGTGCCCGATATCATCCGTGAGCTTCATGAATATGGCGTACAGGTGCTGGTCCATGACCCCATTGCCGAGGAAGAAGAGGCGATGGCCGAGTACGGTATTCATTTGGTCGGGTGGGACGCGATGAAAGACCTTGATGGGCTGATCGTTGCCGTCGCACATACGCGGTTTTCTGATTTAGGTCTCCAGGCCTTATTGACGCCGCTCCGGAGCCGGAATCAAGGCGTGCTGATCGATGTTAAGAGTGTCTTTAATCCCGCTCAAATCCCTACCACTCTAAAATATTGGCGATTATAAGAACTGGCCTGACAGATCTGCGATAAGGCAATCCAGTAAGTATCCACAGAATCTTCTGCTTGCATTGCATTGAATGAGGAGGGATAGGTCCTCCGGTCTCGCCTTCTTCAATTTCCGGTCTTTTCCTTTGAGCCCATTTTGATCCGTAGTATAAGAAATTGATGGGATGAGGGCCCTCCCTCGGCCCACTACAATTCATTCCGTATGAGTGAGGTGTTGTGACTCGTCATCGGAACGCGTGTCTATATCCTTGCCGTATATGCATTGTGCTGGGTGTGGGCGCCTTGTGGATCACAGGTTGTTCACTGTTTGTCTCGCCTGATGTGAAGCGTGGAGATCAGCATCTGGCCGCAGAGCGATGGGAAGAGGCGAGTCTTGCCTTTAAGCAGGCACTAAAAGACGATCCGTTCAATGCTTCCCTGCAGGGCAAATATGCGTTAGCTCGCGGACGTGTTGCTGCAGGGCATGCGGAGCGAGGCCGCACGCTCCTCAAAGAAAAGCAGGTTGATCTTGCGCTGGAAGAATTCGAGCGCGCGCTTGCGATCGAACCCTCAAGAGCCGACTATCAGGCAGGATTTCAAGAGGCGATTCGTGTGAAAGAGTCCCGGTCTCAGTTCCGCGAAGCTGAGCGATTGGCACAGCTTGGGCGAACGGAAGAAGCCCTGAGTAGATTGTCTCGATCGGTGGAGCTCGACCCCACATACCAAGAGCCGTTAGAGAGTATCAGCCGTCTTGCTGAGGCACAACAAGCCCGTACGCGGGCCGAGCGTTCGAGGCAGCCCGTCACGCTGAAGTTTAAGAATGCCGGCATCAGAGAAGTCTTGGAAGGTGTGGCGAAGGCTGGTGGGTTCACCCTGGTGTTCGATAAGGACGTCCGGAACGACCCGATATCAATCTCCGTTCAGGAGACACCGTTCGAAGATGCCCTGCAACTGATTCTCAATAGTAATGGCTTATTTTCCAGGCAGGTCTCGCCGACCGTGTTGGTGGTCAGCCCTGATACCAAGCAGAAGCAGGAACAGTATCAGGATCTGATGATCAGAACATTCTATCTGTCGACGGCCAAAGCGAAGGATATGGTGCTCTTGCTCAAGAGTATGCTGGATTCAAAACGGATGCACGCGAACGAACAGCTGAATACCATCGTCATCCGTGATCAACCAGAGAAATTGGAACTTGCCGAAAAGATTATTTTAGCCAACGACCGATCCGAACCGGAGGTGCTCTTTGATCTGGAGGTGCTGGAAGTCAACCGGACAAAAGAGCAGAAGTATGGACTCAACTATCCCAAACAAGCCGGCGCTGGGTTAGTGGCGACTGGGTTCGGAGGACCATTGGTGGCCGAGGCTGTGCACATGACGTATCGGCAACTGACCGACCTCGGACCGAGCAACTATCTTTTTAAGCTACCGACCACGGTGTTGCTGGACTTCTTTAAGCAACAATCTGACGCCAAGACGCTCGCGTCACCGAAGGTCCGCGTTATGAACAACAAGAAGGCGGAGATCAATATCGGGGATAAGCAACCGATTTTGCTTTCGACCACCAATGTGTTGCCAGGACAAGCTACAACCGGAGCCGTTCCGACGACGTCGACGGTTACATCGATAGAGTTTCGAGATACGGGCGTCAAGCTGACGGTTGAGCCTTCGATCCGACTCGGGAATGAATTGTCGCTCAAGATGAAAGTCGAAGTGGTGCGAGTTGGAGAGAAGGAGATCCTCCAAGATGCGCCCCGCATTCAGCAATTCAAATTTGGTAACCGCTCGGCAGAAACGACGCTGAGCATGCGTGATGGGGAGACGATTGTTCTCGGCGGGCTTCTGCAAGAAGAAGACAAACGAACAAGAGTCACCATGCCATGGATCGGAGATTTGCCGCTCATCGGAAAGCTGCTGAGCTCATTTGAGACCAAACGTGTCACGACCGAAGTGATCTTGACTATTACTCCGCATATTGCTCAACCGGCGCTTCCCTCAGGGGGCAGCAATCACGCGTTTTGGTCTGGCACCGAATTCAATTATGCGACTCACCCCATCTTTCCTGGTTCCTCTAGACGACTTTCGACGCTGGTGGGAAGTGACAGTGGAGCAGGATTCTCTCGCGATGGGATTGTGGATAGGGGGAATGGACAGCCGAGTACGGGGCGCGCACTCGCTCAGTTGGCGACGCCTGGCCCTCAGCTCGTTATCAAGCCGGAAGACTCCATTGTCCAATTGGGTAAGGAAGTCACGCTCTCCATCCTAGATGGGCAAGTCCGCCCATCAGACGAAAGCTCGTTTAGGCTGGAATACGACCAGAATGTGTTGCAATTCACGCGATTGAACGATGCAGAGTTGGTAAGGAACGGCGAAGCTGTCGAGGACGGCAGTGAAAGTGAAGTAGGCGCCATCATGTTCCGCCTGGCTCGTCCAGCTGGACGAGTCCCGCGAACCGTGGGGGTCACCTTCTATGCAAAGGCGCCAGGAGTCTCTCCAGTTCGTGTGGAGCTGTTGGATTCCAGTACCCCAGCGCAGTCGTCACATGGAGTTGTGGGGGCAGGTGTGGTGCGAGTCCGGTGAGAGACGCTGGTCTCACATTGGTTGAGATCCTCATTACGATGACGATCATGGCGATTCTGGCGTCGGTTGCGATGCCACTGAGCAAGGTCTCGACGAAACGAATGCAGGAGATTGAATTGCGTCAACAGCTTCGAACAATTCGAAGCGCCATTGATTTGTTTAAGTTGGAATGGAACCGTGATGGGGATGTGTTGCTGGGACCTGCCTGTGTGAAAAATAGATTGGTGTGTAAGGAAGTTTCAGGTCAGTACGGTTATCCCAAGTCTCTTGAGACGTTGTTGGGAGTCAAACTGACGGGAGAAGAGGCCACTGTTCGGGGTACGACGATGAGACGGTACTTACGGAACCTGCCGATTGATCCATTGACCGGGAAGGCCGACTGGTTGTTGCGGTGTTACAAAGACCAGCCGAAGCCGATGAGCTGGTGTGGTGAAGATGTCTACGATGTCCTGACGCAAAGCGAGGCGGTCGCAATTGATGGCACCAAATATCAGGATTGGTAGAGCAACCGGATGGCATGCAAACGGTTTTACGCTTGTCGAACTCATGATTGTCGTATCCATCATCGGCATTCTCGCGACCATCGCGGCGCCGTCTTACCAATCTTCATTGATCAAGGCGAGAGAAACCGTATTGCGGCAGGATCTGTTCACACTGCGTGAAGTGTTGGACCATCATCGGGCTGACCAGGGGAAGTATCCACCATCGTTGGATGGGTTGGTGGCGACGGGATACCTTCGAGCCCTTCCCATAGATCCATTTACGAACTCCTCGAGTTCCTGGCAGGCGATGAGCGATCCGACCGAGGGGGGTATCGTTGATGTGTACTCAGGATCAGATCGTATTGGGACCAACGGGATTCCCTATAACAAGTGGTAGTCCACAGATGAACTTCGATAGGGGGACATTCCAATGGAGCAACGCATGGAGGAGCCTTGGCATTGGGCTCATTCTGCTCAATGGCGTAGCCTGTAGTGCGTTTGTACCTCGTGGTGATCTGAAGGTGTCGGATCTTCAGCTCACGGTCGATGTGCTCAATGCATCGCTCGAAGATGCGCAGCATGGAATGGCAGACTTGCGTGCAGAGGTCGAGGTACAGACTCGGGAGTTGGCCGAGACTCAGGTGATTCGGGCGCAGCTCGAAGGGCGAGTCCGAGAAGCGGAGCACCGATTGAGCGAGGCTCGCCAGGTGATTGGTTTGCAACGGGAGGAGTTAGCTCAGTCACGGGCTGAGCGAGACCGAATGACACGGACAGGAGTTGTCCTCCAGAGTCAGCTCAAGCAGCTGCGGAAACAACTGTCAAGGATCGAGCGACAGACATCTGGCGGTGTTTCTCCAACGATCATGGATCTTCCTGCAGGGCAACCGGTGAGTTTAGTGCCGGTAGGTTTGAAAGAGGCAGTATTGTTCGACGATGCTCCAGAGGGTCGTCGAGCCCTTCCGCAATCGGACGAGGCAATGTCTGATGCAACTTCAGTCGACCGAGGGGGAATTCTCGCACATCGGTTAGTCCCGGCGACGCACACACGAATCATGATCAAGCATGGAGACACGCTCTGGAGCCTTGCCCAACGGCATCGTACTTCTGTGCATCAGCTCATGGCCCTTAACGCGCTTGCCACTGATTATATTCAAGCGGGTCAGAGTCTCTGGTTGCCGGAGTCGGTCGCCGATGAATCCGAATACGAGCGAAGGTAGTCATCTGGGGGAAGGATTCGCCCATTGGCGTTAGAGGGTCGGAGCTATGGCAGTCTTTGCATACCGAGTGGCACGATCTGACGGATCCATGATCCAAGGCTACCTGGAAGGGGAGGGAGAAGCGGCCGTTCGTGCCAAATTGGAATCACAAGGGCTCCTGGTTTTCACGCTCCACCGCCGTGGGGCAACCTCCACGCAAGCCGGACGATCGTGGTCATTCCGTGGGCTTCCTCTCGGGCAATTCATGATCTTTAATCAAGAGCTGTTGGCGCTCATCAAGTCCGGGTTGCCGATCTTGCGAGTTTGGGAGTTGTTGATCGATCGCGCAGGGCATCCAGGGTTTAGGCAGGTGCTACGCGATGTGAAGGAAGACATCCGAAGTGGGGCATCTGCATCCGACGCCTTGGCCAAACACGCCTCATATTTCACGAACCTGTATGTGTCGACCATCAAGGCTGGGGAGCAGTCGGGCAATCTTGCGGAGGTGCTGCAGCGGTACGTTGCCTATCTGAAGCAAATGATCGAGCTTCGTCAAAAAATGACGAAGGCGATTTCTTATCCGATCTTTCTCATCGTGATCGGCGTGGCCGTGATCGGTTTCTTGGTGGCCTATGTCATGCCGACGTTCGTTTCCGTATACGGAGAAACAGGGAAGACTTTGCCATGGGCGACACAACTCTTGTTGCAGTTGGTTGCACAGGCAGAGGTGTGGGGCGTAGCCACGATAATTGGCTTGGGTGGGTCGATGCTTGGAATTCGCACCTATTATGCCACGTCTGCAGGGCAGCTGATGATCGATCAGTTCATCTTGAAGTTGCCACTGGTGGGATCAATAGCAGTCAAACATCACACCGTGCAGTTCACGCGGACATTGGGAACCATTCTTGCCGGAGGAACCCCCCTGGTGGAGGCCTTACAAGGTGCACGGGCAGCGGTCTCAAATCGTTTCATATCCTCTATTTTGGCTGGGGCGGTTGAAGAAATTCGACAGGGGGCAACATTAGCCGATGCGTTGGAGCGTTGTCAGGTGTTTCCCAAGCTTGTGATTGAAATGTTGTCGGTCGGTGAGGAGACGGGGTCACTGGAAGCCATGCTCAGGGATGTGGCGGAGTTTTACGAAGCTGATCTGGATACCAGACTGGGCCAGCTTACGATATGGATGGAACCGGCTTTGTTGCTTGTGATGGGCGTTGTGGTAGGAGGGATTGTGATCGTGATGTACCTTCCGGTGTTTCAAATGGCGGGAGCCGTGGGCGGATAGAGTGAGGGACCGTCAAGGACGGAGTGGGAACCTATGATGTTTCGGGAGCTTGCGCATGTCACGTAGTCTTGCTCGGCCCTCTCTGACGGAGGTGTTGGTCAGTCAGGGCATGCTTCCCAGGCACAAGGTGGAAGAGACGCTCTCCCGTGTCAAGGGAGTCCCGGCTGCCTTAGGGAAGGCATTGATCGATGACGGACTCCTGTCAGAGGACCAGCTCGCCCATGCGCTGGCCAGTCAATATGGGCTGGTGTATGAGCCGCTGACGAACTTTCGGGTCGATCCTCAGTACTATGAGTCCATCTCGATCAAATGGATGCAGCGTGTTCCTTTTGTGCCTCTGCATGAGCAGGCCGGGGTAGTGACGATTGCTGTGGCGGAACCCCACAACCTGCTTGGATTGGACGAATTGGAACTGTTGATTGGAAAACCGTTGGAGATTGTGATCAGCTCCAAAAGTGCCATCATGGCGGCACTGGAACGCAGTGAAGGATCAAGTCAAATCCTTCGCGAGTTCGAAGCGGAATATCGATCGGTCTTGGTCAAGGAAGATGAGCGAGGGGAAGAGGTACTCGCCCTTGATCATGTGGGGGAAGACCAAAGTCCGACGGTCAAACTGCTGGACTCAATCCTCCTCAACGCCATGCAGCGCCGAGCGAGCGACATTCACATCGAGGCGGCGAATCGTGTGACCAACGTCAAATTGCGCGTCGATGGGATTCTTGTTCCGGCCATGGAGCCGTTGGATATTCGCTTGCATGCCTCACTGGTCTCTCGCCTCAAAGTCATGTCGGAACTCGACATCGCGGAGCGTCGTATTCCTCAAGACGGAAGCTTCCGTATGAGGCTGGATCGAAAAACGGTGGATTTTCGCGTGTCCATCTTGCCGAGCGTCTTCGGAGAGTCCGTGGTGATCAGAATATTGGATCGGGATTCCATTGCGACCGGTGTCTCCGACTTGAAACTTGACCGGCTTGGTTTCAATCCGGACGATCTGAAGCGATTTCGCAAATCGGTCACACGCCCCCATGGCATGGTGCTGGTGACCGGGCCGACTGGGAGCGGAAAGACGACGACGCTGTATGCCGCTATTTCTGAAATGAATACGGTGGAAGACAAGCTGATCACGATCGAAGATCCGGTCGAATACCAGCTGTCGGGCGTGGTGCAGATTCCGGTGAATGAAAAGAAGGGGCTGACGTTTGCCCGAGGTCTTCGGTCCATTCTCCGTCATGACCCGGATAAGATTATGGTCGGCGAGATTCGGGACGCCGAGACCGCGCAGATCGCCATTCAGTCTGCCCTGACAGGGCACCTGGTCCTGACGACGGTGCATGCCAATAATGTCTTTGATGTCATCGGGCGGTTCGCGTCGATGGGGATCGATGCCTATAATTTTCTGGCCGCGCTCAATTGCGTGCTGGCTCAACGACTGGTTCGAATCCTGTGCCCGTCATGCCGGGCTCCTGCGAAAGCACAACAGAGCCTGATTGAAGAGTCAGGGCTGGATTATACACAGTATAAGGACACGCTGTTTTACGAAGGAGCCGGCTGTCCGCAATGCCATGGGACTGGATACCGAGGGCGCAAGTGCATCACGGAGTTTCTGGATTTGACAGATGAGATCAAGGAAATGATTCATGCGGAACGGCCACTCTCGGAGATTCGATATCGAGCGGTCACCGATGGAATGATTACGCTTCGGCAGTCGGCTCTCAAAAAAGTGTTGAATGGCGAGACCTCGCTTCGAGAGATCAATCGTGTCACGTTCAGCGAGGAAGGTTAGCGAGATGTGGAATTGGATCAGATACCGACCTCAAGGCTGCTTGAAATTCGGTGCCGACTCGCTCGGATGGGCCGAGCGTGAGAGAAATTGGTGCGGACGCCTTTGCCAGAGATACGTACTGTCCCCTCTCCCAGCAGGAGCGGTGAAGCCTTCACCGCTGACGGACAATGTGCCGCAACCGTCGACATTGGCTCCACAGGTTCGCGCCTTAACGGAACCCGAAGCGAAGCATCGTATCGGGCGAGGAGCCTTGTTGTCCGAGGTTCCTCGGCGCATTGCGGTCTTACTTCCTGACACGACGGTGCGTACGACAGTGCTGTCCCTTGATCAGGTTCCGAGCCGACGTGAAGAGCGCGAGGCATTGATTCGGTGGCGGTTGGGACAAGAACAGATCTTCCCGCTGAATAACGCGAGGGTCGTGTCGCAGGTATTCGGCAATCATGGGGAAGGGGTCGAGCGGCGGTATACAGTCCTGGCGGTGGCCATTCAAGAATCTGTCCTCCGGCAATATGAGTCACTCTGTGAATCTGTTGGTTTAATTCCCTCGGAGGTGGGGATCACCAGCTTGCGGCTGGTGGATCTTTGGAAGAGGGTGTCACCGGGAGCAGGCTGGTTAGGTCGTGATCTGTTGTGGATCACGTTATCCGATCGATCGTTGACAATCATGGTCTTTCAACAAGGGCAGGTCGTCTTCTACCGCTGCAAACTGCTGGGGGAGAACGCGGTAGAGGGACTGGCCACGGCCGGTTTGCTGAACAGGGTGCTTGACGAATGCCGTACTTCTCTCGATGTCTGTCAACAACAGCACCCGTCTCTCGATATTCATGACGCGGTATTCTGCGGTGATGGAGAGATCACCTCGTTACAAGCAGAGCTTCAGGAGCAACTTCAGCTTGCTGTCCAACAATTCGGGTGGAACTCGATCAAGACGCTGGGGTGGGAGACGAGAGGGAGTCAGCAAGGCATGGCCTCACTGGCGGCAATAGCGGGGGTCTCCTAGCATGGCCGTGAGCAGGTTGTGGAACAGAAGGCTTATTGAATCCCTTGCGCAGGTGCGATCACTGAGCCGTGCCGGTCGGCAGTTCGAGATCAACGTAGCCAGTCGGTATCGGGTAGGTATGGCATCCTATCGGACCTGGTTGGTCGGCGGTTGTATTGCGCTGCTCTTGAGCATTGCCTGGAACATTTGGCAAGGGGTCTTGGTCTATGAGGAGGGGCAGACCATTGAAGCTGAACTGGAACGAGTTCGCCAACTGGATCATACGGTGATGGCCGAGGCCAGGAAGGAGGGGATTGACCTGTCCGACGGCGCGTTGAAGCGATTGTCCTCCGAGGTCGATTTGGCGAATCAGCTGCTCATGAAAAGGACCTTTTCCTGGACCACGTTTTTGTCGGAATTAGAGCAGGTGATCCCTCCTCGCCTTGCGCTCACAAGCGTTCGTCTGGATCAGTCTGCCAAGACGGTTCAGCTCACCGGGACTGCGGTGAGTCTGGAGGATATTACAGCCTTTACCGTTGGCCTGCAAAATCATGCGACCTTCAAGGATCCAGTGTTGGCTCAGCATCGAGTGGGGTCAAGCGGGCTGGTAGAATTTGATGTGACGGTGCAATACCGGCAAACCGGAGTCTGAAGCATGCGAGAGCGTCTCATCGCTGTGTGGCAGCATCCCTATGCTCCGTTAGTACCGTGGGGCGGTATGGCGCTGGGCCTGTTTCTGGTGCTGATCGTCGTGCAACAAGCGTGGTTGGCGGATCTCCAAATCAAGCGGCAAGAGTTGGAAGCAGAACGAGTCACGGCGCGGCAGTCGCTGCTGCAGCACCGAGAAGCAAGGAGGGCCACGAAAGACTTGACTCACGTCTGGGCATTGCTTCCTGGTGAGCGAGACTTTGGTTCATTGGCGTTGGGGATTTCGGATGAGGCCAAGCGTGAAGGGGTGGTGTTACCGGCGTTGTCCTACAAGACCGAACCGACCACTGTTGCTCGAACGACCAAAGGGTTGTTACAGGGAGCGATGACCGGACGATACGAGGATCTCCGACGATTCATTCATGATCTGGAGACCGCAGATGAGTTGTTGCTCATTGAAGATCTGGAGTTACGTAGGACCGGAAGCACACAGGACGACGCTTTGACCTTTACGATCAAAATAGCCACCTATCTGAGAGCGGATCACGAAAAACAAGCTGTACCAGGGGCGATCAACTAGCCATGAATGGGAAGCAGAAAGCGATGGTGGCCGGTTCGTTGATACTGGTATGGGCAGGATTGGTGGTTTCGCAGTGGAACCTGCTCGAAGAGCCGGCGCGTGTTCCGCTGACGAATATCACAGGCCCTGCGACAGAAGATCATCATATGGAAGGAAGAGGGGGAGGGCTGCACGTCAATCTGAGTGTGCTGAAGGCCATAGCGCTGCAACGTGACGCCACCGACATGGTGCCTCGAAATATTTTCACCATGGCAGTCGTCGAGGAGACACCTCCGGTGAGCCCTAATGGAGCCATAGCTAATTCGGAACAGGCGCCGTCACCGGACATCCTCACGGAACAGGGGGGCGTTGTCGCGTCGCGGCAGTTCAGGTATCTGGGGTTCCTGCGCATAGGCGATGGGCCACAGAGTAGTAAATCGGTGGCGGTGCTTCACAAGGATGACGATGTTCTGGTACTCAAGACAGGTGATCGCATTGACGATCACCTCGTGCTCAAAAGGATCACCCCTGAGAGTGTGATGGTGCAGGATTCTGGTACGCAGAGAGAACAAACGGTCGTGTTGTCGGAAGGGGAAGAGGCGGAGGTTCAGGAGTGAGACAAAGATGCGGCGTCTTGCATCATGGTTGAGGGGGAGTGAGACCGGGTTTTCCTACCTGATGGTCATGATGGCTGTGACCCTTATGGGGCTTCTCATGACTGTTGCCGCGAAGCAGTGGAAGACGATGGTTCAGCGGGAACTCGAGATGGATTTACTGGTCAAGGGCATGGAGATTCAAGCTGCATTGGCCCTGTACTCAGCGACGGCGAAGGCAGGAAGGGGCATGCCAGGGGAGATCTATCCACACACGTTGGCTGAGCTGACACGGCCTCCTAAGCCGTTTCTCAGGAAAGTGTATCTCGATCCGGTAGGACACGGCGAATGGGAACTGGTTCGAGCCCCGACGGGCGGAATCATGGGAGTTCGGAGCAAGAGCAAGCTCAAACCCATCAAACAGAGCAACTTTCCATTGGCGGTTCGTCATTTCCAGGGCAAACCCACCCACTATGATTGGGTTTTTCAACATCCCAGTCCATCTCAGGGAGGGGGATTGGCAGCGACCACACCTCCGGGATCGGGTCCGGTACCCACAGTGAACTAGGTTCTCGATGTAGGACAATCAGAATATTCACGCACTGGAGAGTTTAGATATCTCCAGATCAACGAATATGGCCTTTCAGCTGCGTTGAAATTAACGAGTGACCATGCTGGTGTCAGGACTCAGTGTTTGCTAGATTGGCGCAGGCCTAGGTACAATCATCAGCTGTCGAGCGGGGAAGCGTGGAGAGGTGCTCGTGTGTTTGGGGGACTAGTTATACCGTAGGAGGATTGTGAGACATGCGTATCTTGATCACAGGCGGGGCAGGATTTTTGGGAAGCCATTTGGCTGAGTCTCTTGTCGGCCAAGGGCATCATGTCATCAGTATGGACAATCTGAGTACGGGCAAAGTAGAGAACATCGCGCATTTGATGGGAAACGAGTTGTTTTCCTTTGTGAAGTACAACGTCTGTGATTATGTTCATGTCGAGGGACATCTTGATGCGGTGATGCACTTTGCCTCTCCCGCGAGTCCTCAAGATTATCTCGACATGCCGATTGCGACGATGAAGGTCGGCGGGCTGGGAACGCATAAGGCATTGGGGTTGGCGAAGGCAAAAGGCGCGCGGTTTCTCCTAGCCAGCACCTCGGAAGTCTATGGGGATCCTCTGGTCAATCCGCAACCGGAGGGCTACTGGGGAAACGTCAATCCTATTAGCCCGCGCGGGGTCTATGATGAAGCCAAGCGTTTCGCCGAGGCCATGACCATGGCCTATCATCGCTATCATGGCCTCGATACAAGGATCGTCCGTATTTTTAATACATTCGGTCCCAGGATGAGACCGAATGATGGCCGCGTGGTTTCGAATTTCATTGTGCAAGCTATCCAAGGGAAGCCGCTCACCGTGTATGGCGATGGCAAGCAGACCAGAAGTTTCTGTTATGTCGATGACCTCGTGCGTGGCATCATTGCTCTGCTCTTTGTAGATTCCGACAAAACGGTTGAGCAGCGAACCGACCGGAAATCGTTTTTTACCAAGCAGGAGTCCGAACAAGCCAGCAGTGTTCACGATCCCGTCAATATCGGGAACCCGAGGGAACTGACGGTGCTGGAGATCGCCAAGGAAATTCTGAAGTTGACGCGTTCGTCGAGTCACATTACCCACCATCCGTTGCCGGCGGACGATCCGAAGGTGAGACGACCGGATATTACTCGGGCGAAGATGTTTCTGAAGTGGGAGCCTCAGGTCGAGCTGGAGGATGCGTTAGGCAAAACCATCCGATACTTCCAAAAGGCATTAGCTGGTTCCTGAACAACGATCGTGGAGCCCGTGATGCTTCTGACTGGCCGGGCTTGATCAGCAGTTCCGGTAGGAGGCCTTCTCTGATAGCGCACGGTCGTGGAACGCTTGACCTGTTTCTCGTCCACGCGGTATTGTCTCCATCTTCTCCAAACGTCAGCCATTGATGTGATACATGGAAACTTTGAGTCGACCGGTTTCTGAACCGGACAGTGAAGAATCCAAGCCGTTGCCGACGGTGGAATATGTCGTCGACCTGGTGTCCAAGGCGAAACAGGCGGCCAGACGGCTCGCAGCGCTGCCGACGTCGACCAAGAACCAAGCACTTCTTGCTATGGCCGACGCGTTGGAAGCGAAATCGGACGAATTGGTCACGGCAAACGAGCAAGATCTCGAGGCTTTTGGGACTGCCGATGACAAGAAGGCCATGGCCGATCGCTTACGCTTGACGGACAAGCGGATCAAGGAGATGGCGGCTGGAATTCGCGAGGTGGCGAAGTTACCTGACCCTGTGGGGATGATGTCCACCATGTGGACAAGACCCAACGGGATGCAGGTGGGACGGGTCCGTGTGCCGATCGGGGTGATCGGCATCATCTATGAGTCGCGCCCGAATGTGACGGCTGATTCGGCGGCGCTCTGTCTCAAGTCAGGAAATGTCTGTGTGTTGAGGGGCGGCAGCGAAGCGATTCATTCCAATACGGCGATCGCAGCCATTCTGTCCGATGCGTCACAAAAAGCCGGTATTCCACCGGGTGCGATCACGTTCGTCGATCGTGCCGACCGTGAGGTTGTGCCGGTCTTGCTCAAGCAGGATCAGGCTATCGATTTGATCATTCCCCGTGGCGGCGAATCGTTGATGAAACTCATTGCGCAACACTCGACCATTCCCGTGGTCAAACATGATGCGGGTGTATGCCATATCTATGTCGATGCGGCAGCCGATATTGCCATGGCGGAAGCGATTTGCCTCAATGCGAAAGTGCAGCGCCCGTCAACCTGCAACGCTATGGAAACGCTGCTGGTTCACCAGTCGATTGCGCGGACCTTCTTGCCAATACTGGCAACTAGCCTCCGGGCAGCCCATGTTGAAATCCGCGGCTGCGCCAAGACCTGTCAATTGATTCCGGAGGCCAAACCAGCCGTCGAGAAGGATTACGGGAAAGAATTTCTGGATCTCGTCTTAGCCGTAAAAGTCGTCAAGAACATGGATGAAGCCATGGAGCATATCGCGCAGTATGGCTCCCAACATACCGAAGCGATCGTCACATCGGATTATGGGCGCTCCATGCGATTTCTCAAAGAAGTGGATGCGAGTGCTGTGCTGGTGAATGCGTCCACACGCCTCAATGACGGCTATCAATTCGGTCTCGGCGCCGAGATCGGGATCAGCACTTCGCGGATTCACGCGCGCGGCCCGATGGGATTAGAAGAGCTGACCTGCTCAAAGTTCATGGTCTTGGGGAGCGGCCAACTCCGGGAGTGAATGTCATCGGATCCCATTGCATGTGCCCTGTTCACGCCAGGCCACCTCGAATTTTACTCCACCCGTGCACTCGCTGAATCTTTCCATAAGGTAGGCGCATCCGTTCAAACGTTGCCGACCGGGCATCTGGTCTTTTATCGACCTGATGGCCGACGGTTTCTTGCCACCGATCCTAGCGGCCACCCTCTCCATGAGTGCGAATGGGAACCGAACGAACTTGGAGTCGTGTCTCTCAAACGTGCTCGAGTCAAACTGGATTGGGGGGGCTGGGTCGGGATAGTGCCTGCGGGATTGGTGAATGAAACCCGGGTGAATCTGGCCACGAGGCCCAATTGGCAACGAACCACCCCGGAGGATCTTCGTGGTATGGCAGCGAGAGCCTTACGGGTCCCCATCGAAGAGGTACGGTGGTTTTATCGCGATGAAGATTTCTCCATTGATCCCACTGGGCTCGCGACGATCCGTCAGCGAAAAGATGCCTTGTCTGTGTTGGATGATGGCAGGTTTGAAACGGCGCGTTTTATGTCCTGCATGGGGGCGATGCACTGGGAGGAAATCGATTTCCTTCCGGTCGTCGAGTTGTTCAAGTCGCTGTTACCCGGAACGGGCTCCGCAGTGTTGGAACTCATTCGCGGACTCTATGACGATCAGCAGAGAGGGCGCTCGGCTCCTCGACCGTTACGGTACCGTGGGATCCCTCCCTATCCATCTGAGCCGGCCTTTCGGTTGTTCAGCGCCTTTTTTACGCCTCAATCATCCGGGGGCGGAGAGCCCTACGTCGATTTTTTGAATCCTGGGAGATCACATGTCGTCACCTGGTTGCCCGCCGATCATCCTCCGGTGCGCTATGTTGATGAACGTCAGGAGGTCTGTGTCACGGTGAAAGATGGGGTGGTGCAAAAAGCGACTCTGGAAACCGATACGGCAGGCTTTTCATACGTCAATCCATTCGGCCGTCGCGTGCTTCCGCTTGATCGCAGTCTGCGGATCGAGGGGCAGCGGATGATCCTTAAGGATCGTGAGCAGGAAACGATCCTCTCCTTGCCGGCTGGGCTTCAGGTTCGGACCTCACCTGCTCCCGAGAGACCACTGAGTCCCGTCGACTGGCGTACGGTCTTTGTGCCGGGGCCTCCGAGCGTTCACCCGCATGACGCGTTTGGAGCGGTGCTGTTGTATCCGGAAGACCAGACGGAGATCAGCGAACTCGCAGCACAACCATTTGTCGCCGACTACCTGGATGATCTGGGAGAGCAGGACCGCGAGATTGGACGGATACGATCACAGGCGGAACGAGTGCGTATTGTGAACGGGGATGCAGTCATTTCTACCTGCGTGCTGTTCGACCGGCCGCGAGACTATACGGTGAGCGTTCGCCACATGGCCTATGCTCAGCGTCAGGCCCAGCAGCTCTGGGCTCAGTGTGCTGAAATCAATCGATGGGACTGGCTCCAACGAATAGGCATGGGCGCCGACGAGGTGCCGGAGGCGTCGATTACTCGTCATGGCCTGTTTGATCTGCTGTATCTCTGGCTGTCCTATGACACGTTTGGTTCTCTACCGACAATGAGGACAACCCTCGCAAGGGCAGGCCAAACACTAAGGCGGGGAGGCGATGCCTTCGTGGTCGGACCCGCCGACCTACAGGCGGCGTTGGCCTCGGAACTGTGGCAGGTCTGCTGGAGTGAATCAGTGGCAGCGCTGCCGACGTTCACTATGCACAAAACGATCTTGCCCAAGGCCAGGGTAAAAACAGGGCTCACACTGTTCCATCTCAGGCGGTTGTAAATCCATTCCGAGAAAGAGCTCTCGGAGTGTGGCTGGATAGACCGGTTTCCTTCGTGAGAACCGCTGGCTTGTCAGGGATGAGTCTTGTAGAATTCGGATGGTCTATCCCGCACTCGTTCGTCCAACATGGTGATGGAATGAGAGCGTGGACAATTGATGAAGGAGGAAGAGTATGCCGAGCGTGCTGGATAAGGTGATTGAGAGAGAATTGCGAAAAGAGTTGAAGGATGCATTGGGCAGGTTTGAACAGCAGCTGCGACAGTCCGGCGTGAGTGATGACAATATCAAGAGCCGGCTCCGGGGCGCCAAGCAGTTTGTGGCGTTTCTCTATGGGCGATATCTCGGATAGTTGTATCTCCTTCGCCTTGATTGTAGACGAGACCTGTCCGTAAGGCGCGTACTGCATACCAGTTACGATAGGACGGTAGGGCCTCTACAGAATGTGACGTCCGCCATGGGACGGAGTGTTGGGTTGAATCATTGACCGGGTCTGGTGTGTGAGGTGGTTTACCTGCTCCAAACTAGGCCGGCTAAGCCGAACCCTGAATTCTGAAGTGGAAGCCGGAACCGCCACCTACAGTTGCCAAACCTGCGTTCACACATCATCGGCTTTCCTGTCCTCATGATGCGGCGAGAGCCAATCCGAATCGCATGGGGTGTGAATCCAGTCCGTCCGTCTGATGGATTCCGTGCCCACATCACAACTCGGGTTTGTTGTGGACGTGTGGCGACAGCATGAGCGATCAATCCAGGGCAAGGCGAGAAATAGAACGTGCAGAGGATCCCATCACCTCCGAGGCCTACCCCTGTTCCAATCATCGAAAATAGTTGGCCATTGCCCACCTGTCTCCTAAGATGGCTGCATGCCGGCTGCTGCGGAGACCGCGTCTTCCGATCAATCTGATCCCATCCCATTCTCGTCCCTGGTGGATGAGTCCGACACAGGCTTGCTGAGCCTGCTGATCATTGCGCAGTACTATGATCTTCCTGCCGATGGCTCGCAGCTGCGGCACCAGTTTGCCCAGTCCGGGCAGAGGCTGTC
>Ga0224505_10000706_pt1 | contig 22487 bp, 24 predicted proteins | sample SF_Jan12_sed_USG_FD_169102 | JGI IMG/M metagenome (GOLD analysis project Ga0224505, IMG submission 169102) | Sediment microbial communities from San Francisco Bay, California, United States - SF_Jan12_sed_USGS_4_1 | ecosystem: Environmental > Aquatic > Marine > Sediment | place: USA: California... | reverse complement strand
CGACAAGATCTTTCCCGGATGCAGATTGCTCGATATCCATGAATACCTGCTTGAGCGCGACGTCAGCCTTTCCGGCATTAGCGGCACACGCTACATGTACCATGATCCCTGCCACACCCCGATGAAAACCCACGCCCCGCTGAAGGTGGTCAATACGCTGATGGCGACGCCGGTAACGCTGAACGAACGTTGCTGCGGCGAGTCCGGTACGCTGGCCGTGACGCGTCCCGATATATCGACACAGGTACGATTCCGCAAAGAAGAGGAAATGCGCCGCGGCGCGGAAAAGCTGCGCGCGGACGGCACAACAGACAAAATAAAGATACTGACCTCATGCCCTTCATGCCTGCAGGGGCTGGCACGCTATGACGCGGACACCGGTGTCGAAGCAGACTACATCGTTGTCGAAATGGCCCGACATCTGCTCGGCGCGAGCTGGATGGAGGATTACATCGCCCGTGCCAATAACGGCGGGATCGAGCGAGTGCTGCTCTGATATGACCGTGGAATTTCACACGCCGCTGATCGCGTATACTGTCGTGAATCGACGACAGGTGACGCGGATCGGCGGGATGTGACAAATTTACTTGTTACTTCATCACTTTAACCAAAATAATGCGTACCCATTCTGAAACGGATACGCTATGGCCACCGTCTTGAGCGCTACACAAGGCTTACTCAAAATCGCAACTCCTGCCGCTGCGCGGGATTTCATTACCCAGCTCACCGCCATCACGCCGGCGCAGCGTCAGACGCAGTTGCTGATGCAACTAAAGCTGCTCAGCGAAGCGAACGTGGCCGGTGGCACACGTCTTCTGGTCCTCGAAACCCTGCGCGACACGGTGCTTGAAGCACAGCATGCCCGCAGCAGGGAATACTGGGGAAAACCGGTCCCGTTTGACGATGATACCCGCGAGATTTTTTCACGCAGCGTATCGCTATGGATAGCGCTAGCTGACGCTTACGAATCACTGATTTCGGACATGGTCGACGCCGCGCCGGAACTTGCCGAGCACGCCGAGCTGGTCTGCTACCGCGCGCTGCGCTGTGCCGGTTTTGCGATGATCGCGCACAATCGCGCGTATTACGCGGTGCCCGGTATTCTGTGGGAACAGGCGCACCGGCTGTACTCATTCGCCGAAAGCGCGGATGTCACCGACACACCCGTGTCCGAGGGTGGCGGCCAGAGCACCGTCGGCCTCGCCTACCTGCAGATCGTGCTGGCACAGCGGGCAAACCCGGATTCGATGTCGCTGCTGCAAATGAACACCGTGGACCGCGCGCTGGCGCAGTGGGCCGGACTGGGTGTGCTGGCAAAGGACCCGGTCGTTGCCGACCGCAGCAAAGCACTTGCGGTTGATCTGGACTCCGCGTGTGGCGCATGCCGGGTACAGGATCTCAAAGGCGACAATCTGCGCTACCTCGATCTCGAGAAAATCGGTGACCGGCTGCGGGCCACGGCGATCGCGCTGAAAACGCAAAGCCCTGACAAGCTCGGTCTCGGACCGGTGCCACGCGAGCTCTGCGAGAAACTGATGCTCAACCTGCACGCGCACTGGCTGGCGCCGGGCACTGCGCGGGAAGATGAACGCAAACCCATGGCGTTCAATGTGCTGTTGTCCGCAACGCTTGCCGCAATGCACTACAACGTCAGCGGCAAGCCGTTTGCGCCACCGGATGCGGGATTGTCGTCGCGCGCCAAGTTTGACATGGCCGGTTTCCAGCGGGTCGACGGCCCCAGAGTAGGTGATGCGTCAGTGCGCAGTCGCACGCTTGAGACCTGGGCCGTCGTCAACCAGAGTGCGGCAGGCATGCTCGGCATGTGTCACAAGCCCAACGACTCCACCCGGCTGAACCATAACCAGCTGCTGGGCCTGGTGGCGCCCAACGGCAATACCTATGTGGGACTGGCACAACGGCTGAGCATAGATGCGGATGGCGTAATCACACTGGGCTTTCGATTGCTGCGCGCCAAGATCCAGGCCGTCGCTGCCCGCGTATCGAACGTTGATGCGCCTTACGACCGTGCACTGCTGCTGGGTACCGGACCCGAGAATGAACCACCGACCATCGTGGTCAGTCCCGGCACGTATGCGCCCAGCCGCATTCTCGACATGCACGATGGCAAACCGAACACGATACGGCTTACGGCCCTGATCGACAGTGGCGCCAATTTCGAGCGCGCAACGTACACTGCCGCTTGAACGGGCGACGCCAAGCGCAGTTGCGACCGGCGCGGACCTGTACTCGCCGGATTACGCGGTTGCGCGCGCGCGATTTCGGAACGCCGCGTTGCGCGCCGGCGCCACTCTGGACGCTTTGCCGATTGCGGCACCGGGGCCGCGTGGCGAAACACTGACCGTTGATATTGCGTGGCTGGGCGCACGCCGGCCGCGGCACGCATTACTGCATATCACCGGCGTACATGGCGTCGAGGCTTTTGCCGGCTCCGCCACCCAGCTGGCGCTGCTTGCTGCGCCACCACCACTGCCCGCGGACGGTGCACTGGTCTTCGTTCACGTGCTCAACCCTTACGGCATGGCCTGGCTGCGCCGCGCCAACGAGCACAACGTTGATCTGAACCGTAATTTTCATCCCCGGCAAGACACATGGACGGGCACACCGCCGCTGTACAAACGCCTCGATGCGCTGCTCAATCCCGCTTCGCCACCGGCACGCGACGCGTTCGCGCTGCGCCTGGCCGTTGCCGGTCTGCGCCATGGCGTGCGTGCGGTCCGTCAGGCCATTGCATATGGACAGCAGCGTTACCCGCGCGGACTGTTTTACAGCGGATCGGAACTCGAGCCCGGCCCGCGGTTGTTTATCGAGTGGCTGCAGTCACAATTGCATGCGGCCGAAACGCTATTTGCGATCGACATGCACACCGGACTGGGTGCGCACGCGACGGACACGCTGATCGTCGAACCGGGTGTCGGCCTGACGCCGCCGCCTTTGCTGAGCCGCGCGCTGCAGCGCCCTCTGGCCGGCAGCAGCACGGCGCCTGCGGCCTATTCCGTCCGCGGGAGCCTGGGCGCCGCACTGCCACACCTGCTGCCCGGCGTAAAACTTGAGTTTGTGCTGCAGGAAATCGGCACCTGGTCGCCGCTGCGGGTGCTGCGGGAATTGCGCGAAGAGAACCGCTGGCACCATTATGGCGAAGGTCACCTGGACCACTCCTCAAAACGCCGGGTACTGGAGGCATTGTGCCCGGCATCGCCTGCATGGCGCGAGGCCGCCGCCATGCTCGGTGCCGACCTGGTTTATCGCGCTGCAGCGTGGACCTTCCGGGAAAATATCCAATGAGCTGCGACCTGTGCAATTCACCCGGCGGTACCGTACTGTGGCAGGACGCGCGATGCCATGTCGTGCTGGTGGACGAGCCGGGTTATCCCGGATTCTGCCGCGTCATCTGGAATGCGCACGTTCGTGAAATGAGCGATCTCGATGCGGCGGACCGCGCGCATTGCATGCATGTTGTCTTCGCGGTGGAGCGCGTGCTGCGCAAGATCGTGAAGCCGGACAAGATCAATCTGGCCAGCCTCGGCAACATGGTGGCGCATGTGCACTGGCACATCATCCCGCGATTTGCCGACGATCCGCATTTCCCGCAGCCGGTCTGGGCGGCGCGCCAGCGTGCGAATCCGCCGGCAAGGCCGGAGCTTGATCCCGCAACGCTCGCGACGGCACTCGTGGCGGCATTAAAAACTGAATTAAAACAACAAGTTATATAGTCTTTTATGCCGTGCGTGCCGTAACCGGGGTCACACCGACGGCCTCACCGGCCGTGATGCGGCCGGCCGGAAACACCACGCTGAAACAGCTGCCCTTGCCGGGCTCGCTGCTCACCACCAGCCGCGCAGCATGGCGATTGACGACATGCTTGACGATCGCCAGACCCAGTCCGGTACCGCCGGTTTCGCGCGAGCGCCCGCGATCAACCCGGTAGAAGCGCTCTGTCAGCCGCGGTACATGTTCGGGAGCGATCCCGATACCGGTATCACGCACGGCAAAAACGGCACCGCCATCATCCGCCCCCCGCCACGACAGCCGCACTTCACCGCCCGCCGGCGTATAGCGTATGGCATTGCTGACCAGATTGCCGAACGCGCTGCGCAGTTCATCCTCGGCACCGTTGACCCACGCCGTGCTGTCCAGCGACAGCTCGAGCTTGTGACGTCCCGCCGACAACGCCAACGCATCATGGTGCAGCGCGCGGACGATATCCGGCACGTTGACCGGCTCCTCGCTTACGGGATTGCCTGCCGATTCGAGGCGCGAAAGCACCAGCAAATCCTCAACCAGGCCCTGCATGCGTTTCGCCTGATCGCGCATCAACGGCACCGAACGGCGGATCAGCCCGATGTTCGGCGTCTCCATGTCCGCCAGCGTCTCGAGAAAGCCGCCGATTACCGTCAGCGGCGTGCGTAATTCATGCGACACATTGGCCACGAAATCGCGGCGCATCGTTTCCACGCGCTCGCGGTCCGTGACATCGCGGCTGATGATCAGCTTGCGGTCGGCCTCATAGGGAATGATCAGCACCGACAGAATCAGGTCGCCGCCGTGCGTACTGCGCAGCGTCAGCGGTTCCGCATAACCATCGACCGCAAGCGCTGCGGCGAACTGCGGCTGCCGCACGAAATAAGTAACCAGTTGACCTGCATCGCGCTGCGGATCAAGACCGAAATGCCGTTCAGCCTTCGAATTGCACCACTCAATACGGTCGCCGCCATCGACAATGATCAACCCGTCGGGCAAGGCCATGCCGGCCTGGCGAAAGTCATGCAATGTTGCCGTCAGCAGTGATTCGCTGCGTCTCTGGCGGCGCAGCAGGTGGTATAACGCGGCAAACACGTCCTCCCACAAACCCGAGCTGACGGGCAACGCCTCCGGTCGCGGGTCGGCCAGCCAGCGAAAAAGCCGTGCCTGGTGGCGCACATGGTGGAGCAGCATGAAAAGCAGCATCGCCGCAAGCACGCCCAGCGCCACAGATGACCCGGCTGTCGCCCACAACAGTGCGCACACACCCGCCGCTGCGGCCAGACGCATCGCCCACTGCAACCAGATGATGTTCACCCGTGCGCCCATTTCATCCGGAATTATCGCACGGTGATGCGCAGCTCAGCCTGCCGAAAAGCGGTATCCGGAGCTGCGCACGGTCTGAATCAGCCGGTCATGGCCGGTCGGCGTCAGCGCCTTGCGCAGTCTGCGGATGTGTACGTCCACCGTCCGCTCTTCAACGAACACATGATCGCCCCATACCTGGTCCAGCAACTGCACGCGCGTAAAAACACGTTCCGCATGGGTCATGAAGAAATGCAGCAGGCGGAATTCGGTCGGACCCAGCTGCAGTGACTCGTCTCCGCCGGACACGCGGTGACTTGCCGGATCGAGCCGCAGTCCGGCAACTTCAACCACATCATCCGTGGTCTGCGGCGAACGCCGCCGCAGCACCGCCTTGACACGGGCATTGAGCTCCCGCGGCGAAAACGGCTTGGTAATGTAATCATCCGCGCCTGTTTCGAGTCCGGCGAGCTTGTCCCTCTCATCCGCGCGCGCCGTCAGCATGATCACCGGTACGGCCTGCGTCCGTTTGTCGCTGCGCAGCCGGCGCGCCAGTTCGACACCGTTGATGCCGGGCAGCATCCAGTCCAGGACGATCAGATCCGGCAGTTGCTCGTGCACCATTTTTAGGGCCTGCTCCGCCGAATCCGCGCGCAGCGTACGATGCCCGGCCAGCTCCAGATTGCAGGCGACCAGCTCCTGTATCGCCGGTTCGTCTTCAACCACCAGTATTGTTGCGGCCATTCGGGCTCCACGCGTAATTACACGCCACGATATTATGACTTTCTTGTTACCGCACCATGACAGGCCCGGGAAAGAAATCCATAACCAATTGTATTTAAAAGATTTTATTACGCCGGGGACGGCCTCGGTTATGATGCGTTTTTCATGCAGGCCCGACTCATTTTTCCGGAATAACCCACATGGCAGGACTCAACAAGGGTGTGCCGCAGCCCACTGAAATCACTTTGCACCAGGCCTCGCGCGCGCTGGAAATCTCCTTTGCCGACGGCAAGACCTTCCGCCTGCCCTGCGAGTTCCTGCGCGTATATTCTCCGTCCGCCGAAGTGCGCGGCCACGGCCCGGGGCAGGAGGTGCTACAGGCGGGCAAGAAGGACGTGACCATTACGGCGGTCGAACCCGTCGGCCAGTACGCAATCCAGTTGCGCTTCTCCGATGGACACGACACCGGTATTTATTCGTGGGACCTGCTCTACGATTACGGCATGCAGCTGGAACCGATGTGGCAGGAGTACCTGCAGCGCCTGCAGGACGCAGGCATGTCGCGGGAAAAAGCGTAACGCCGCACCGGCACTACGCTTAAAAGGCACATATGAAAACCACCGATTTCGGTTTCCAGAAAGTCCCGGAAGACGAAAAAGCGCGCAAGGTCGCCGACGTCTTTGACTCGGTCGCCACGCGCTATGACCTGATGAACGACCTGATGTCGGCGGGCCTGCACCGGCTGTGGAAGCGTTTTGCCGCCGAGCAAAGCCTGACCCGCCCCGGGGAACGGGTGCTCGACGTGGCCGGCGGCACCGGCGATCTGACGCAGTTGTTCGCTCAGCGCGTCGGCCCCCGGGGCACGGTCATCATCACCGACATCAACGGCCCGATGCTGCGTCGCGGCCGCGACCGCCTGCTCAATCGCGGCCTGATGATCCCGGCGGTCCAGTGCGATGGGGAAAAGCTGCCGTTTCCGGACGGACATTTCGATTGCGTCTGCGTCGCGTTCGGCCTGCGCAACATGACGCACAAGGACCTTGCCCTGTCTGAAATGCACCGCGTGCTCCGGCCCGGCGGCCGCTTGCTGGTGCTGGAATTTTCACGGGTCTGGCAACCGCTGGCACCGTTATATGACGCCTATTCGTTTCAGGTGCTGCCGCGGCTGGGCAAGCTGGTGACCAATGACGCCGACAGCTATCGCTACCTCGCCGAGTCGATCCGCATGCATCCGGACCAGGAAACCCTGAAACAGATGATGCAGGATGCGGGGCTGGAGCGCGTCGAGTATTTCAACCTGGCTGCCGGCGTGGTTGCGCTGCACCGCGGGTTCCGTCTCTGACCCGGCTTCAGTGCTGATTCACAAGGGTTTTGCGGCAGGCGCCGCATACCGCCTTCAATGATACCGGTTATTATTTTTCTTGATGCTCGCGCGTCCGGCGCGTCGCTATAATGCGCGGGTCCAACCAGAACCGGAGTTCGTCATGAAAAGATTTCTGACCGTGCTGATTGCGGTGTTCGGATTATCGCTGATCGCGGTTGACGCCGATGCGCGTCGCATGGGTGGCGGCAAGAGCATCGGCTCACAACGCAGCATACAGCAGGCGCCCGCCAAGGCACCGGCACAGCAACAGTCCCAGCAAGCCGCCGGCACACCGGCGCAACAACCCGCAGCAGCCGGCAACAAGTGGCTGGGCCCGTTCGCCGGACTCGCGATGGGCGCCGGCCTGATGGCGCTGTTCATGAACAACGGTCTTGCAGGTGGCCTGGCAGGCCTGCTGCTGATCGCGGCCATTGCCGGCATTGCGTTCATGGCGTTTCGCGCATTGCGCGGCCGCACCGCAGCGGCACCCATGCAGTACGCCGGCAACACGTCCGCCGAACCCGCCGCCTTTGGCGGATCCGGTGCTGCCCCGCATTCAGTAGCTGCAACCATGGCTGCCGGCGCACCGGCTGCAAATCGCTGGCCCGCGGATTTCAACGCCGACGAATTCGTCCGGCACGCGCGCCGGAATTTCGTGCGCCTGCAGGAAGCGCATGACGCGCGCGACAGTACCGCACTGGCCGATTTCCTGACACCGGACGTGCTCGCAGCCGTGCAGGAGCAATGGCAGGTGGAAGGCAATGTGCAGGGCAAGACCGATGTGGTCACGCTGGAGTCGGAAGTTCTGGACGTCGTCACCGAGGGCCTGCTCTACATCGTCAGCGTGCGTTTCTCCGGGCTGATCCGCGAAGGTACGGACACCGAACCGCAGGCCTTTGCCGAGATCTGGCATCTCGAAAAACCGCTGCGCGGTTCGACCGGATGGCTGGTTTCAGGCATCCAGCAGGGTTGATCTGGCGGACGGCCTCCGGGCCGTCCCGACACCATGTTTGACGCACTCGCCGGCGCACCGCTCAACCATCTGCTCCGCGCCAATGACTGGGCCCGTGAAGCGCTGAAACCGCACGCGGGCAAGGTTGTCCGCTTCCTCTGCCCGCCCTTTGATACCCGTCTAGCGGTGCTCAACAGCGGCGAGGTCGCGCCTGCTCCGGCCGGCGCCACACCCGACCTGATCCTGACGCTGTCGCCGGGGCTGATGATGCGCATTGCCGCACGGGACGAGACCGCGTGGCGCGACATAGGCATCGACGGCGATACCGCCTTCGCCACAACCATCAACCACCTGTGGCGCCATTTGCGCTGGGATGCAGAAGCGGATCTGTCCAGGGTCTTCGGCGACATCGCGGCGCACCGTATGGCCGAGTCCGGACGAGCGCTGCAGCGCTGGGCGCAAATGAGCGGCGAGAATCTGGCCCGGTCGGCCGCAGAGTACTGGACCGAGGAACAACCGCTGATTGCCGCCAGAACGGATATCGCGCGTTTTAATGCGGACGTTGATCAACTCCGCGACGATGTCGCACGGCTCGAGAAACGCATCGCCCGACTGATTCCGCACTGAGCGCAGTCCCCCGCGCAATTTCCTGCCGAGTATGCGGCCGGTTAGAATGCGCGGGTGCATCTATTCCGGTTATTCAGAATCCTCCGTGTAGCCTTGCGTTTCGGGCTCGACGAGTTCCTGCTCGGGCATGAACGTGTCCGCACGCTGCGCGTAATGGTCAGCACGCTGCTGTTCTGGCGCGACCTGTCGGCACCGCGCGCGGTACGACTGCGCCATGCGCTCGAAACACTGGGGCCGATTTTCGTCAAGTTCGGCCAGGTGCTGTCGACGCGACGTGATCTGATTCCGGCCGACATCGCCGAGGAGCTTGCCAAGCTGCAGGACCGTGTGCCGCCGTTTCCGGCCGCAGATGCGCTGCGCATCCTGAATAAAACGTACGGCAAGCCCGTCGAGCAGATATTCTCAAGTTTCACCAGTGAACCGGTCGCCAGCGCTTCAGTGGCCCAGGTGCATCTGGCACAGCTGCCCGACGGCACAGACGTCGCGGTCAAAATATTGCGCCCGGGCATTGTCACAGTCATCGCCGAGGACGTGGCGCTTCTGGACACGGGCGCAATCCTGCTTGAAGTGCTGTGGGCGGACGGCAAGCGCCTCAAACCGCGCGAGGTCGTCGCCGAATTCGCGCGCCACCTCGAAGACGAACTCGACCTGATGCGCGAAGCCGCCAACGCCAACCAGCTTCGGCGCAACTTTGTCGATTCGCCGCTGCTGTTAGTGCCCGAGGTGCACTGGGACTACTGCTCCACCGGGATCATGGTCATGGAACGCATGCACGGCCTGCCGGTATCAGCAGTCGCGCAGCTGCGGGAACAGGGCGTGGATATTCCGGAACTCGCCCGCAGCGGCGTCGAGATATTCTTCACGCAGGTTTTCCGTGACGGTTTTTTTCACGCCGACATGCATCCGGGCAACATACTCGTCGCCCCGGACGGCCGCTACGTCGCACTCGACTTCGGCATCATGGGTACGCTGACCGATGTCGACAAGCATTATCTGGCGCGCAATTTCATCGCCTTCTTCCGCCGCGACTACCGCCGCGTCGCCGAAGTCCATGTCGAGTCCGGCTGGGCGCCGCCGGGCACCCGTGTGGACGAATTCGAAACGGCGATCCGGGCCGTGTGCGAACCGATATTCGACAAGCCGCTGAAGGAAATCTCCTTTGGCAAGGTGCTGCTGCGATTGTTCCAGACCTCGCGCCGCTTCAACATCGAAATCCAGCCGCAACTGGTACTGCTGCAGAAAACGCTGCTCAACATCGAGGGCCTTGGCCGCGACCTCGACCCCGATCTCGATCTTTGGAGCACCGCCAAGCCGTACCTTGAGCGCTGGATGTCGGAGCAGGTGGGCTGGCGCGGGCTCGTCCGCCGCATCGGTGACGAACTGCCGTTCTGGAGTGAGCTGCTGCCGCAAGTGCCGCGGCTGGTGCAACAGTACCTGGAACGGGATCGCGAAGCGGAATTGCGCGCTGAAATACAGGCGCTGACGCGGGTGCAGCGCCGCATCGCGTGGCTGCTGGGCGCCATCGCCGCTCTGCTCGCCGCCATGGTCATCCGGCTCCTGCTTTCGTAGGTAACCGGCCGGCGGCTATAATCCGCCACCAAAAGGGAGCGCCGCGATGCTGTTGACTTTCGTGATCCTCTATCTGCTGGCGTCGATCGCCATCGGCATCATCGCCGCCATGCGCGTGAAAACCGCACGCGATTTCATTGAAGCGGGACGTTCGCTGCCGTTCTACGTCGTCACCGCGACAGTATTCGCGACCTGGTTCGGTTCCGAAACCGTGCTGGGCATCTCCTCGACATTCATCAAGGACGGACTGGGCGGCATCGTCTCCGACCCGTTCGGCTCCAGCCTGTGCCTGATTTTTGTGGGCCTGTTCTTCGCGGCAAAACTCTATCGCATGAACCTGCTGACCATCGGTGATTACTACCGTGTGCGCTACAACGCTGTGGCCGAGGTGCTGGTCAGCGTCGCCATCGTCATCTCCTACCTCGGCTGGCTGTCGGCGCAGATCGTCGTCATCGGCCTGGTGTTCAACGTTGTCACCGGCGGTTCGGTTTCCATGGAAATGGGCATCGTCATCGGCGCCGTGGTCGTCCTGATCTACACGCTGTGGGGCGGCATGTATTCGGTCGCGTGGACCAATTTCGTACAGATGGTGGTCATCGTCGCGGGGCTGTTCTACATCGCGTGGATCGTTGCCGACAGGGCCGGCGGCATCACTGCCGTGGTAGCACACGCCGATGCCGCGGGTAAACTCGAGTTCTGGCCGAAACCGGAGACGCGTGACGTGCTGGCCTTCATCGCGGCGGCGATCACGGTGATGTTCGGTTCGATCCCGCAACAGGATGTGTTCCAGCGCATTAATTCCTCGCGCACCGAGAAAATCGCCGTTTATGGTTCGGTGCTCGGCGGCACGCTGTATTTTTTCTTCGCTTTTGTGCCGATCTTTCTGGCTTATTCCGCTTTTCTGATCGACCCGGCCATGGTCAATGACCTGATGAACAAGGATCACCAGATGATCCTGCCGACACTGATTCTGCAGGAGACGCCGCTGGCGGCGCAGGTGATATTCTTCGGCGCATTGCTGTCCGCCGTCATGAGTACCGCGAGCGGCACCCTGCTTGCGCCATCGGTCACATTCACCGAGAACATCCTCAAGCACATCCTGCACAAGGACTTTACCGATCGCGAGATGCTGTGGACCATGCGCGTGGTAGTGGCCTGTTTTGCAGTGATCGTCACCGTGTTCTCGCTGAACACCGAAGCGACGATCTATCAAATGGTGGTCGGCGCCTACAAGGTCACGCTGGTGGCCGCCTTTGTGCCGCTGGTGTGCGGCCTGTACTGGCGCCGCGCCACCACGCAGGGCGCGCTTGCAGCAATCCTGACCGGTTTCCTCGTCTGGCTGCCGCTGGAAATCGCGCTGCCCGATGCACTGGTGCCGCCGCAGCTGGCAGGCGTACTCGCCAGCGCGGCCGCAATGGTTGCGGGCTCACTGTTACCGCAATGGTCGGGATTCGCGCCGCGCCGCCGCGCGTCGTGACGCCGTCGCGGGCCCCGGCGCGATGATGCTGCGTGCGGCCCACATCAAGCCAACCATCTTCGCGCTGCTTGCGGTCAACGCGATCGTTTTTGCAACGAGCGGTCGCGCATCCGAGGGACTCGATGCGCTGGCGTGGTTCGCGCTGCTCGCGCTGTTCGAGATCGAGACCCGCCGGCCGCACTGGACGCGCATTCGGCGCTACGCCGTGGCACTGGGGCTGCTGCGGCTGGCGGCAACCGCAGGCGTCACTGTGGCCGCAGTGGCTTACCTGCGCGAACGGGAGTGGATAGATGCGGCCAACGCGTGGCTGTGGATAGGCGTCGTCATCGTGCTCGAGTTCGATGTGCGCGCGCCCGCGCTTGCTGCGCGGTGGCAACGGTGGCTCACTGGTACGTCCATTGTCCTTTACGTCGCCCTCGCAGCCGTAGCACTGACCTGGTTCGCGCTGGGCGAGTGGCTCGACGGCTACGATGCCGCGTTGTGGATCGCAGCGTTCGCGCTGATTGAAATGGACCTGCTCAAACTGAGCAGTGCCGCCGGAACCGAGAGCGCGCAGTTACGCAGCTAGTCGTGTTCTTCTATTTGTAAGCACTGCGAAACGCATCGACAAACCGCGCCAGATCATCGCGCGCCAGCCGGTTGATGCCCGCGGCCGCCTGGCGCCCGCCGCCGGTGGGAAACTGCAGACACAGTGTTTCAGCCCCTGTCGGGTTATTGCGCGGCGCGCGCACACTCACCGCGTAGCCGTCAGCACGGGTCACCAGCACCGCGTGCGCCCGCTGCGGTTCGGACTGCGCGAGGCGATTGCCGAACACCCCGTTGACACGCCGGCTCCAGGACGCGTCGGGCAGGATGTAGAGCGCGGCCGCATCCGAGGCAAACTCCGGCTGCAATTCCTCGGCGCACGTCAGATCCTCGGCTGCCGCCTGTTTCAGCACTTCAAACACCGGCTCGTCAAACATGAAATGCCGCGGGTCGCGGTAGGGTGCGATGGTGCGGTACAGATCTTCCGGAGGATAGTGCAGATCCTCGACGGTCTCGCCATAGGCGTTGTAATTGATCGCTTCACCCAGCTCGTGCAGACGTGCGAGCTCAGTGTGGTCAAGCTGCAGCGGCTGCGCCGCACGGATTGCGGACTCCACCAGGTTGTCGCCAAAAGCGGCAACCACCGCCCACAGCCGGTGCTTGCCCGACAGGTGGCGATCCACCAGCAGACTGGTGCACATGTCGGGTGCGGTATCGATGTGGGCGTCAAACGCGGGATGCTGCGGGATTTCGCCGGCGGCGTGATGGTCAAAATACTGTATCCGGGCACCCTGCTCCAGTGCACGCCGCACCGCGGCTGCGTTGCTGCGCAGTGACACGTCCAGCACGGTCAGGCTATCCCCTGCATGCGCCGCGATGCGCGCCACGAGACCGGTGTCGCGTTTGACGCCGGTCACCAGCTCGGCGTCGCGCGGCGTCTCCAGCCGCAACTGATGCAGCGCGCAAATGCCATCGGCGTCGCCGTTGAAGATATCGTAGAATTTCATGGATGCTGCTGGATTCTCAATCGGGATATCAATTCTCATCCGCGCCGCGCGGTTACCGGTTGGCCGGGATGGCGGCGTCAGCTTACAGTCTGGTCATCATCTATGCCAGTTTGCAGCCGTTCACCGACTGGCGCGCGCTGTCTGCGCCCTTTGGCAGCTTCTTGTTCGACGCGTGGCCGCGCTGGATCACCGTCGAAGACATCGCTTTCAATTTTATCGCATATGTGCCGCTGGGTTTCCTGCTCACGCTGTCACTGTGCGCCCGCTGGCGCACCCGCACGGCGGTCGTGTTCTCGGTCATTGCCTGCACCGCGCTGAGTTTCGTACTTGAAGCCGCCCAGCAGTATCTGCCCGCGCGCTTTGCGTCCTACATCGATCTCCTGGTCAACAGCGGCGGTGCCATCCTGGGCACGCTGATCGCGCCTCTGTTTTTCCCGCAACACCGGCTCGGCCATGAAGTGGTGCAACTGCGCAGCCGCGGATTCGTCGAAGGACCTCGCGGCGATGCAGCGCTGGTACTCGCCGGACTGTGGCTGATTACGCAATTGTATTTATCGCCCGTCACGCTCGGAAACGGAGATCTGCGCGAAGGGCTGGGCCTCACCGCACTTTTCGATTACGCACCGGGCGGTTATCTGCTGATGGAAGCCGCTGTCGTGATGCTCAATGTCGTCGCGCTGGGTCTGTTGCTGGCCAGTGCTGCGCGCGAAATCCGCTGGGGCTACTGGCGCGCACTGACGATGATCCTCGCCGGAGCCATCGCACTTAAAACCGCAGCGGTGCTGTTGATATCGCGCGCACCCAACCCCTGGAGCTGGCTGACCCCGGGCTTCGGCGCCGGACTCGCCGCCGCGCTCGCGCTGCTGCTGGTGCTGACCCGGCTGCCGCACCGCGGCCGCGCGGCGGCGGCGCTCTTGGCGCTGATTGCCGCCGTCGTGCTGGTCAACAGCATTCCCGAGAACCCGTATCGCCCGGCGCCGGTTTATCTGCTGAGCGGCCGCATCAGTCATTTCCTCAGTTTTTCCAGCATGCTTCATGCCCTTTCCGACATCTGGCCGTTCCTGGCCATGTCGTTCCTGCTGTTCGGCCTGTCCGGACGCAACAATGCCAACCACTGACCGAAACCGGATGCGCCCAATGAAACGCAGCACCAGACCCCGCGCCACCATCACCAGCCTGCGCAACGACCTGCGCCGGTTTGCCGCCGCCCGCGACTGGCAGCAGTTCCATACGCCCAAGAACCTGGCGATGGCGCTCAGCGTCGAATCCGCCGAACTCCTGGAATGTTTTCAATGGCTGACACCGGAACAGAGCGCCAAGCTTGACGCACATGACCGGCGCGCAGTCGAAGAGGAAGTCGCCGACGTGCTGCTCTACCTGCTGCGCCTGACTGACGTGCTGGATATCGATCCGCTCGCGGCGGCACAGCGCAAGATGAAACTCAATGCACGCAAGTATCCGGTCGCGCTGTCCCGCGGTTCGTCGCGGAAATACTCGCGGCGTTGATCCCGCGGCGCGCCGGTTATAATCGGGCCTGCGGCCTTCCGCCGCACACCCCCCCATGAGCTATTACAAACACCATGTATTCTTTTGCTGCAACCAGCGCGAAGCCGGCGCCCGTTGCTGCAACGACCACGGCGCGCAGGACCTGCGCGATTACGCCAAGCAAAAGGTCAAGGATCTCAAGCTCTCGGGCGCAGGCAAGGTCCGCATCAACCAGGCCGGCTGTCTGGACCGCTGCGACGAAGGTCCGGTGCTGGTGGTGTACCCGGAAGAAGTCTGGTACACCTATGTCGACCGTGAAGACATCGACGAGATCGTCGATGAACACCTGCGACATGGCCGTATCGTCGAGCGGTTGAAAATCTGAACAGCATCTGCCCCGTGGGGAACGCCGGGATCTGACGCCCGCCGGACCCGGGGCCAGACCATCCATGTTTTTTTACTTACGCTGATCCGATGTCCAAAACCGAATCACGCCCGATGTCACCATCCACGCTTGAGCGCCTGGTTATCGCCGGTCCTGCCGGCAATCTCGAGACCGATATCAACGATCCGGGTAAGCCGCGGCGCGGCATCGCGCTGATCGCGCACCCGAATCCGGTGCAGGGCGGCACCAAGGACAACAAGGTTGTCACCACGCTCGCCAAGACCCTGTTCGGCCTCGGCTACGTAGCCGTGCGCCCGAACTTTCGCGGCGTCGGCGCCAGTGCCGGCACGTTCGATGAAGGCAACGGCGAAACCGAGGACCTGCTCGCCGTCGCAAATCACGTCCTCGCGCGTTACGATCATCTGCCGCTGCTGCTGGCCGGATTTTCCTTCGGCGCCTTCGTGCAGACCCGGGTCGCGCAGACATTGACCGCAGAGCGGCTGATCCTCGTCGGTCCTGCGGTCAACCGCTTTTCTGCGGCCGCGGTCCCCGCCGACACGCTGGTCGTCCACGGCGAGGTCGACGACGTGGTGCCGCTGGCGGACGTCATGAACTGGGCACGGCCGCAGAACCTGCCTCTGGTGGTAGTGCCCGGCGGCGAACATTTCTTCCACGGACGGCTGCACATCCTCGCGAGCATCGTGCAGCGGCACTGCGCGTGAACGCACCGCCACTCACCGCGTCCGGACTGCGCAAGTTCTACGGTGCGCATGAAGTCGTCTGCGGCGTCGATTTTGCGCTGCGGCCGGGCGAATGTTTCGGCCTGCTCGGTCCCAACGGCGCCGGCAAAACCACAACGCTGCGGCTGTGCCTGGGCCTGACCGAACCCGATGCGGGCGATATCAGCGTGCTCGGCCGGCCGGTACCGCAACAGGCGCGTGAAGCGCGGCTGCGCATCGGCGTCGTGCCGCAGTTCGACAACCTCGATCCGGATTTCACCATCCGCGAGAATCTGCTGATATTCGGCCGCTACTTCGGCACCAGCGACCACGAACTGAATGCGCGCATCCCCGACCTGCTCGATTTCGCGGGACTCGCAAGCCGCGCCGATACCCGCATCCAGACCCTGTCGGGCGGCATGAAGCGGCGGCTGACGCTGGCACGGGCACTGATCAACGATCCCGAACTGGTGTTTCTCGACGAGCCCACCACCGGCCTCGATCCGCAGGCGCGCCACGTGATCTGGGAGCGCCTGCGGCAATTGCTCAAACGCGGCAAAACACTGCTGCTGACGACGCATTTCATGGAAGAAGCCGAGCGGCTGTGCAGCCGCGTTGCCATCATGGATCACGGCCGCATCATCGCCGAGGGCGGACCGCGGGCACTGATCGCGCAGCACATCGAGCCGCAGGTGGTCGAGGTCTACGGTGAGATCGCACCGGACTGGGCCGAGCGCTTCGGCCGCAGCCATGCCGAGCGCTGCGAAATCACCGGTGAGACCATTTTCTGCTACACCCACGATCCGGCGCCGCTGATTGCCGATCTCGATGGCCGCAGCGACCTGCGTTACCTGCACCGTCGCGCCAGTCTTGAAGATGTGTTCCTCAAACTCACCGGCCGCGAGTTGAGGGACTGACATGGCCGCAAGAGCATGACCATAAAGCACTGGACCCCGCCGCAATTCAGCCTGCGCTTCGTGCACGTGTGGCGGCGCAACCTGCTGGTGTGGCGCCGGCTCGCGATCCCGTCGATGCTCGGCAACCTCGCCGACCCGCTGCTGTACATGTTCGGCCTGGGTTACGGCCTCGGCCGCATGCTCGACGACGTCGGCGGCATGTCGTACATCGGCTTTCTTGCCGCCGGCATTGTCTGCTCGAGCACCATGATGAGCGCATCGTTCGAAGCCATGTATTCCGGATTTTCGCGCATGCATGTGCAGAAGACCTGGGATGCGATTCTCAACGCGCCGCTGACGCTGGACGACGTCATGCTCGGCGAACTGGTATGGGCCGCGAGCAAGAGTTTTCTGTCCGGCTGCGCGGTGCTGATCGTCGCCACCGTGCTCGGGCTGGTGCCCTCACCGCTGGCGCTGGCAGTGATCCCGCTGATCTTCCTCACCGGCCTCGCATTTTCCGGACTGGGGCTGATCATGACTGCGCTGTCGCCCAGTTACGATTTTTTCATGTACTACTTCACGCTGTGCGTGACGCCGATGATGCTGCTGTGCGGCGTGTTCTTCCCGCTCGACCAGCTGCCGGCCGCCGCGCAGGCCGTCGCACAGTTGCTGCCACTGACGCACGCCGTCAGCCTCGCCCGGCCGCTGGTTGCCGGCGAAATACCGCCGACCTGGCTGCTCAACATTGCGGTGCTCGCCGCGTATGCCGTCGTGAGCTTCTATATCGCGCTGGCACTGACCCGGCGCCGGCTTCTGCAGTAACATTGCGCCATGCTTTGGGTCAAAACCTTCCATCTGGTATTTGTCATTTCCTGGTTTGCGGGGCTGTTCTATTTGCCGCGCATCCTCGTCAACCTGGCGATGGAGGACAACGACACCGCACGCGCACGCCTGCTGCTGATGGGCCGCAAGCTCTACCGCTTCATGACGTTGCTCGCGGTGCCCGCACTGATCTTCGGCCTGTGGCTGTGGCTGGGTTACGGCATCAGCGGCGGCTGGATGCATGCCAAGCTGGTGCTGGTGATCCTGCTGATCGGTTACCACCACGCCTGCGGCAGCCTGCTGCGCAAATTCGAGCAGGGGCGCAACAGCCGCTCCCATGTCTGGTTCCGCTGGTTCAATGAGATTCCGGTGCTGATTCTGCTGGCGACGGTCATCCTCGTCGTGGTCAAACCGTTTTAGGTTTCATGCACGCCATACTCGCCACTTTGCGGCTGGCCGCCGTTGTTCTGGCCGCCGCCGCGCTGCCCGCGACCGCACAGGCCACCGGCGCGCGCATCATCGTGCAGCAGTCGCCGCTGGCCGGTTTCCAGTATTACGAAGGCAAGGGGCTGTGGGAGATGATGCGCGTGGGCGATACGCTCACCCTGGTGCGCGAACCGCAGAACAGACACGATGCCAACGCTGTGCGCGTGGAGTGGCGCGGCGAAATGCTCGGCTACGTGCCGCGGCGTGAGAACAGCGACGTCGCCCGGCAGATGGATCATGGCGCGGCGGTAAAGGCACGCATCGTGCGCCTGACCGAGGCGCGCAACCCCTGGCAGCGCATCCGCTTCGAAGTCTATGTCGACCTCAAGCCGGTCGCCGCGGCGGCACGCTGACATGGAACAGTTTTTCGCAACCTGTCCGCGCGGCCTCGAAGGCGTGCTCGGCGAAGAACTGACCGCGCTCGGCGCACAGGACGTGCGCCCGGTCGATGGCGGCACCGGCTTTCGCGGCCCGTACGCGCTGTGTTACCGCATCAACCTCGAAAGCCGCATCGCCAGCCGCGTGCTGTGGCGCATCGGCCACTGCCGCTACCGCGACGAGAACGACATCTATGCCGCGGCGCGCAAGCTCCAGTGGACACAGTGGTTCAGTTCGAATGAAACCATTCGCGTCGAAACCGCGGCGATCAAAAGCCCGCTGCAGAGCCTGGATTTCGTCACGCTGCGCGTCAAGGATGCCGTGTGCGATGTGCTGCGCGAGGCCGAAGGCAAACGCCCTGATGTCGACACGCGCGCGCCCGATGTGCGCATCCACCTTTTCCTCACCGCAGATGAGGCCGTGTTCTACCTCGACACCTCGGGCGATCCATTGTTCAAGCGCGGCTGGCGCAGCGCCACCGGCGAGGCACCGCTGCGCGAGAATCTCGCCGCCGGCATCCTGAAACTGGCGGGCTGGACGCCGGAGCAGACGCTGCTCGATCCGATGTGCGGCAGCGGCACCTTCCTGATCGAAGCCACGCTGATGGCGCTCAAACGCGCGCCCGGCATGAACCGGCGTTTCGGTTTCGAGAAACTGCGCAATTTCGACCACAAGGCCTGGGAAACGCTGCGCACACAGGTTGTCACACAGGAAAATAAATCAATAAAATCAATTAGTTATGGGTATGATCGGAGCGGCGATGCGATCGCGCAGGCGAGGCAGAACGTGGCCGCGCTGGGGCTGGAGCCCTACATTGAACTCAAACAATGCAGCTTCGAGGATTCCAAACCACCGACACCCACCGGCGTGCTGATCACCAACCCGCCGTACGGTGTGCGCCTCGAAGAACTCGAAGTTCTCGCGGCGTGGTACCCGAAACTCGGCGACATCCTCAAACAGCGCTACAGCGGCTGGACCGCCTATATCCTGACGGCGGATTTGCGCATCGCCAAGATCATGCGATTAAAACCTTCGCGTCGCACGCCGCTCTTTAACGGCGCGCTGGAATGCCGGTTGTTCAAATACGAACTGGTGGCGGGGAGTATGCGGAAGGTTAAAGAGGAATCTTAACGCTTTGCGTAACCGGTCGGTCTACCGCTTAGCGGTGGACCGGCCCGAGCGAGCGTAGCGAGCGGGTTGACGCAGTTGTTAGGCCGCGTTTGCGAGAGTTTCCCCGATGCTTCCAGCCTCACGTCAATTATCAATTAGAAGATGCCCGAAGTAGGCAAAGACGCCAATTGCAACGCCCGTGATGAGTTGCGCGTGAACGAAATATGACATCTTTCTCAGGTCCCGAGGCGTACGGCGCCAGGACAAGAACAAGCCGAACAGTCCCTGCCATAGAACAAGTGCCAGAACTACGGGAAAAAATAGAATATCAGTTCGAAGTCCCATTAAAGCGATATGGACAAGGACAAGTGCGACTGCTGCAACACCGAAATAGATATGGCTTCGATCCAAGTAAACGACGAGATGACCGAGATAGCTCGTACTAGCCGGAGCCGAATAGTCTGGCAAGAGGCGTCGCGCTAGCGGACCTTTACCCATGACAAGCTTTATTGCTGTCCGAACGTAGATAAACACGAAGACCCAAAGGGCAACTTCACCGACGCCTTCACCAACTTCTGAGAGGAAGGTCTCTCTTTCTGGAGATGGCGGATGCGACCACAAAACATATCCATAGTATGCGACCGAAAGCAGTAACACCGCCGCGCTATATGCAAGGAAGGTCTTGAGGCCTTTACTCATCTGATCCCGTTTCTCAGCGGCCTAACGTTGGAAGCCACGGGCGACTCCAGCGCGGCGAAGCCGCGGTGAGGCGTCCCAGTGGGCTGAGTTGTTATGTTTCAAGCCTTTGATCATGCACAACTCTACAATCATGTTTATCCGCTTCTTTATACCAAAATTTTGCTTTTTCGAGATCACTACCACTATAAAATGTAGCAAGGTCATTGGCAGCAAAATAGCAATTTGCCTCGTACGCCTTTAATAATAGCTCTTCTGCTTTTTCTACCGACTTCTCATGAACCGGATGCCAATGACCGAAATAGGTGCTTGCGAGCATACGCATTGCTTCACCATCACCGTCTCTCGCCAGTCTTTCTAATTCTTGCTTAGCAAGTACCGCTAATTCTTCACTTTTCGCGAGATCAGTAGGTATTCTTTCTACAGGATAAGCATAACCCTCTGTTGAATAGTAGCGCGCCGACAAGTCTAACAAAGCCAACGGATGCCCTTCCTCAACTAGTTTAGTTAATAACGCAAAGCCCTCTTTCGTGCGGCCGGCGCGCTCTAATTCAGAAACTTTGAAATATTCCTCGTTATTCATTTTTAAGAAACATAACTAGTAGTAGTTGACATTTTTAGTTGCCAAATTTAGGTGACATTTTTTGTTGACGTTTTGCACCAGGCTGATGCCCATCATATGTCGGTGTCACGTCATCCTCAACCCCGCCGGCGCGTTGACCGGGTTATCGACCAGTCAATCCAGGCAGGGGGATCCATGGCGGCGGATGAGTTCAGCCCGGGCGTGGCCGCGCCCAAACCGCGGCTGCTGCAGCAGGTACGCGATGCCATCCGGCGCAAGCATTACAGCCCGCGCACCGAGGAAAGCTATGTGCACTGGATCCGGCGCTTTGTCCATTTTCACGGCAAGCGTCATCCGCGCGAAATCGGCGAAGCCGGGGTTACCGCGTTTCTCAACCACCTCGCACGAGACCGCAGGGTCGCCGCCGCGACACAGAACCAGGCCTTGTCCGCGCTGCTGTTCCTGTATCGGGAGGCGATGGGTCAGCCGCTGGCGTGGCTGGAGGGAGTGGACCGCGCGAAACGCCCGGCACGCACACCAACGGTGCTCACCCGGACTGAGGTGACACGGATTCTCGAGCAGCTCGCGGGCCCGAGATGGATCATGGCCGGCCTGCTCTACGGCGCAGGGCTGAGGCTGCGCGAGTGTCTGAAGCTGCGGGTCAAGGACGTTGATTTCGGCTACGGGCAGATCATCGTCCGCGATGGCAAGGGCGCCAGGGATCGCGTCACGATGCTGCCTGCCGCCGTCATCGAACCGTTGCAGCAGCATCTCGTCCGCGTGCGGTTGCTCCATGACCGGGATCTGGCTGCGGGGTATGGCGGGGTTGAACTGCCGACGGCATTGGCGGTGAAATATCCGCGGGCCGCGCGTGACTGGGGCTGGAAGTTCGTATTTCCGTCGTACAAGCTGTCGGTCGACAAGGCCACCGGCGAAATCCGGCGCCATCACGTCTACGAGAACTATCTGATTCGCGCGGTGAAGCAGGCGGCGCGGGCGGCAGGCATCACCAAGCATGTCAGCTGCCACACCTTGCGCCACTCCTTCGCCACGCATCTGCTCGAAGGGGGTTACGACATCCGCACGGTGCAGGAACTGCTGGGCCACCAGAGCGTTGAAACCACGATGATCTACACCCATGTCATGAACAAGGGCGGCCGCGGCGTCAGGAGCCCGCTGGATCGCGCGGAGGAACGGCATTTACCGGGTGGCGTAGCGTAGGTGCGTCAGGGGCGTGAATGCCGCAGGTCAGCGCACCAGGTAACCCGCATCCAGCGCACTGATGTCCGGACAGCCGATCAACGCCAGCAGCCGATCGATCTCGTCGCGGTAGATTTCAATCGCGCGCGCAGCACCCGCTTCACCCGCGACCGCGGTGCCGTAGAGCGTGGCGCGGCCGATCATCACCGCGTTCGCCCCCAGCGCCAGCGCCTTGACCACATCGGCACCACGACGAAATCCGCTGTCGACGATCACCGTAGCGCGGCTGCCGATGGCCTCTACCACCTCCGGCAGGATTTCGATCGGGGCGCGCGTGCTGTCCACCGCGCGGCCGCCGTGGTTGGACACGATGACGCCGTCGGCGCCGCAGTCCGCTGCAAGTTTCGCATCTTCGGCGCGCAGGATGCCTTTCACCAGCAG
>Ga0224505_10000704_pt1 | contig 22505 bp, 22 predicted proteins | sample SF_Jan12_sed_USG_FD_169102 | JGI IMG/M metagenome (GOLD analysis project Ga0224505, IMG submission 169102) | Sediment microbial communities from San Francisco Bay, California, United States - SF_Jan12_sed_USGS_4_1 | ecosystem: Environmental > Aquatic > Marine > Sediment | place: USA: California... | reverse complement strand
GCTGGACCGACCTGATCGACGCCATCCGCGAAGCCGACCTGGTCGGCCGCACCTTCGTCTGATCGGCCGCCCGACCGCAGCTCAGCTCAACTCAGCGATCGATCACCAGCGGCACCGTGTTCGGGCCCCGGACCTGGCCGCCGTTCCACACGACTTCGGCGTCCTCGGCGAGACGGAACGACGGGAACGCGGCGAGCCATTCCTGCAGGCCCACGAGCAGCTCCATGCGCGCCAGGTTCGAGCCGAGGCAGCGGTGGACACCGAGGCCGAAGGTGGCGTGGCGGTTGACCTCCCGGTCGAGCACGGCCACATCGGGATCCTCGAACACCTCGGGGTCGCGGTTGGCGGCGGGGAAGGGCAGCAGCACCCGCTCGCCAGGAAACAGTGTGTGGCCGCCGACCTCGACCTCGCGCGCCACGATCCGGGCCATCGTCGCTGGCGAGTAGAGGCGCAGCAACTCCTCGATCGCCGTGGGCAACAGCTCGGGCTCGAGCACGAGACGCTCGCGATCCGAAGGGTGGGTGGCGAGGTGCCACAGGCTCGACCCCAGCGAGCTCCACGTGGTGTCGATGCCCGCCAGCAACAGCACGTAGAGGATGCCGATCATGTGCTTGCGCTCGACCGGCTCACCGTCGACGTCGGCGTTGATGAGGTAGGTGATCAGGTCGTCGGGCGGGTTCGGGTCGGCACGGCGCTGGTCGATCCGCTCGGCGAAGTAGTCGCGCACCTCGCGCGACGCCTCGGCCATCACCTCGGGCTGGGTCGGCCCGACCTTGAGGATCCGCACGACCCAGTCGGTGAAGCGCGCCTCCTCCTCGACGGGGACGCCGATCAACCCGGCGATCACCCGCACCGGGAGGTGCTGGGCGTAGTCGACGGCCGCGTCGGCCCGGGTGCCGCCCCGGGCGACGACATCGGCGATGAGGTCGCGGGCGATGTCGCGGGTGATCGGCGTGAGCCGTTCGACGACCTTCGGCGCCAGCGCCGGGAGCAGCAGGCGCCGGATCGGACCGTGCGCGGGTGGATCGAGCGTCACCGGCGGACCGATGAACAGCGGGCCCTCGCCGGGCTTGGGGCCCGTCACGCTGACGGTGACGGACGAGAAGTGGTCGCTGTCGCGGGCGATCGCCTCGATGTCGTGGTAGCGGGTCGGCATCCACTGACCGCCCCAACGCTCGGTGTGGGCGACCGGGGTCGACTCGCGGAGCCGGGCGAAGGTCGGGAACGGGTCGTCGATGAAGTCCGGGTCGAAGATGTCGAAGTCGACCTCCGGATCAGCCGACGTTCGTAGCTCGGTCGTCTGGCTGTTCGACTCGGCCATGCGGACACCCCCCAGCGTCGATGGTGGCCCGAGCCTAGCCCGTCCCCTGGCCCCTGGCGCCGCCGCGCGAGAACCTCAGCGCGGCGGCCTCGATGGCCATCGCCGGTCTCGCCATCGCCCTCGACGAGTTGCAGCGGCGGGCAGGGGGGTTCCGCTCACAGATCGCGGCGAAGGGACCCCGCGGCCCCGAGCGAGGGCCGCTCGCCCGGGAGCCGACGCCGGGCACGCGGCCGGGGCCGGAGCCGGGGCCGGGGCTCGAGCCGGTATCGAGGCAACCCGACGAGCCCGCTCCCGCATCGCCGGAGATGGCCAGCAGCGCCGGCTCCCACGGCTATTCGAGGACGCTCGCGCCCGAGCGCCTCAACCGCTCGGACGCCAGCTGAGGCACGACCTGGTCGCCCATCAGGTCGAGCACCTCCCACAGCACGGCGTCGGGCAGGCCGCCGAGGTCGAAGAGCAGGTAGTGCGTGTCGAGACCGAGCAACTCGTTGACCCGGCCGATCCGCTCGACCACCTCGGCCGGGCTCCCGCAGATCGCGGGGCCCGACAGCAGGCCGTCGTAGTCGAGCGGCCGGCCGAAGCCGCCCCGGAAGTCTGACGCGTACTCGACGTAGTGCTCGAGGTACGGCCGCCACCGCTGGCGCGCTTCCTGGCTCGTTCGGGCCACGTGGCAGTAGCTCGGAAACGCCAACCGGATCCGCTCGGCGTGGCCGTTGGCAGCCATCCGTTCGCGGTAGCGCTCGATGATCGGCAGGTAGTCCTCCGGGTAGCGGAACAGGCTGGGCATGACCAGCGGCAGGCCGAGCTCGGCCGCCAGGTCGCAGGAAACCGTCGACAGGCCCCCGCCGATGTAGATCGTCGGGTGCGGTTGCTGGATGGGCCGCGGCTCGAGGCGGACACGCTCGAGCGGTGAGCGGTAGTGACCGTCCCAGGTCACCTCTTCCTCGGTCAGGAGGCGGATGACGAGGCGCAGGTTCTCTTCGAAGCGCGGGCGCAGCTCGTTCACGTCCTCGATACCGAACGCCGACATCGTCGACTCCATCACACCGCGGGCGAAGGTGATCTCCGCCCGACCGCCCGAGATCACGTCGAGCATGGCGAGGTCCTCGGCGACGCGCAGCGGATCGAGGTTGGCGAGCAGCGTCACCGCCGTCGCCACCCGGATGGTGCGGGTCTCCGACGCGATCGCCGACAGCAGCAGCAACGGCGCCGGCAGGATGTAGTGGCTGAAGTGGTGCTCGCCCAGTCCGAGGTGCCCGAACCCGGCGGCCTCCGCCCGCAACGCCTGGTCGATGATCTGGCGGTAGCGCTCGGCCTGAGTCGTCTGCTCGCCGGTCAGCGGGTCGGAGAGGTGATCCGCCAAGCTCAGCAGGCCCAGAGAGGTCATGGCTGACGAAGCTACCGTTCGGCGCCGGCCCCGGCCTCCCGGCCATACTGCCCGCATGGCTCAGCTGAATGGCACGTGGAAGCCCGAGTTCATGGCGGTGTACCGCGCGTTCGAGGAGAACTTCGCCTCCCGGAGCGAGGTCGGCGCGTCCCTGCACGTGACGGTCGGCGGCGAGACCGTCGTCGACCTGTGGGGCGGCACGGTCGCCGATCCGGCCCGGCACCCCGACGCCGCGCCCTGGCAGGAGGACACGCTCGTCACGGTGTTCTCGTCGACGAAGGGCGCGACCGCGATCGCCGGCCACGTGCTCGTCAGCCGGGGCGAGCTCGACCTCGACGCGCCGATCGGGGAGGTGTGGCCCGGCTTCGCCCGCAACGGCAAGGAGTCGGCGACGGTGCGGATGCTCTTCGACCATTCGGTCGGCGTGCCGACGTGGCGTGACAAGGTGCCCGTCGGTGCCGTCACCGACTGGGACGAGATGGTCCGCCGGCTGGAGGAGGAACCGCCGTTCTGGGAGCCGGGCACCCGCAACGGCTACCACATGCTCAGCTTCGGCTGGTTGGTGGGCGAGCTCGTCCGGCGTACGTCGGGCCGCTCGCTCGGCCGGTTCTTCGCCGACGAGGTCGCCGGGCCCACCGGCGCCGGGCGGGATTGCTACATCGGCCTACCCGAATCCGAGCACGGGCGCGTCTCGAAGGTGATCCCGTTCGTCCCCGACCGCGATTCGCCCTCGGCGTTCACGGCCGCGATCCGCGCCGACCGCGACTCGATCAGCGCCAAGGCGTTGTTGAACCAGGGCGGTTTCAACCCCAACGACCCGGCGTGCTGGTCGGCCGAGATCGGCGGCGCGGGCGGTGTGGCCAACGGCCGGGGCCTGGCCCGCATCTATGCCCCCCTCGCCAACGGCGGCGCCGACCTCGTCGACGCCGACACGCTGGCCCGCATGGGCGAGGTGGCCGTGGCGACCGAGCTCGACGCGACCCTGCTCCTGCCCACGAGGTTCGCGCTCGGCTTCATGAAGTCGATGGACAATCGGCGTCGCCGTCGGGGGGACCGCGACTCGGTGATCCTCGGGTCGGCGGCGTTCGGCCACGTCGGGGCCGGCGGGTCGATCGGCTTCGCCGACCCGGACTGTCAGATGAGCTTCGGCTACGCCATGAACCGCATGGGCGAGGGCATCCTGCTCAACGACCGGGGCCAGGCGCTCGTCGACGCCGTCTACCGCTGTCTCGGCTACCGCGGCAATGCCTCGGGCGTCTGGAGCCGCTGAGCCCACGAGCCCTGCGCTCAGGGCGAAGGTTCGATCCCGAACCGCTCGCGCAGGATCGACTCGAGCTCGTCGTCGTGCAGCTCGCGTTCCGAACGCTCGGTGCCCTCGGAGACGATCAGGCGTCCGGCCGAGACGGTGATCCGTCCGGTGGGGGTCAACAGGCTGCAGATCGTGCGTGCCACGAACGGGCTGTCGGGTGAGCTCTGCTGCCATTCGTTCATCGCCGCGAACTCACGCAACTCACGCGGCCGAGGATCGACGCGGTAGCGCACCTGCCACCCGTCGCCTCCGTCCTCCTCGTAGGACCACTCGTCGCCGTCGCGGACGACGCGCACGCGCCGCATCCCGTCGGGCTGCTCGCGCTCGTGCACCAGCGGCAGCGGAGCGCTGGACCCATCGCCGAAGCCGACGTCGACCAGCGCCGGCACGCGCTGGCCGTCCGCCTGGACCACCAGTGCCAGATGGTCGAAGTCGGGCCCGAAGCCCCCCTCGCGTCGCGCGACCCGCGCCGACACGTACTCGACGCCGTACCCGAGGGTTGCCAGGAGCGCCCCGAACGCGGAATTGAGCTCGTAGCAGTAGCCGCCCCGCCGCCGCTCGACCACCTTGTCGAGCACGGCGTCGAGCCCGAGGACGATCGACACGCCCCAGCCGATGTCGAGGTTCTCGAAGGGGACGCGTTGCAGGTGCGTGAGCTGCAGGGTGGCCAGCGAGGCCAGGTCGGGCCGGGACGGACGCGCGGCGCCGATCCGGTCGAGGTAGCGCTCGACGTCGCGGTCCGCCAACGTCGGGACCGGAACCGGCATCGTCGCGCTCAACGTCGGCGGTGGTCGCGCTCGAGACCGGGCTGTTTGGGGTGCGGGTAGGGATGGTGGACCTCGTGGGTCACGTGCGGGATCTCGGCCATCTGGGCCCGGTAGGCGCGGTACAGGGCAACCTGGGCGTCCTCGGCCGCGTAGTTCAAGGGGTCGCCCTCGCGGCCACCGCGCCGGGGGCCCGGGTGTTCGAGATGCCAGCGCACCACCCGGCCCACCGCCTCGACGGCGGGGACGGCATCGCGATAGCCGAGGTCGGCGCGCAGCCGGTGCAGGTCGAGCAGCTGGTGCAGCGGCGCGCTCTGCAGGGGCAGCAGGTCCATCGTCGACCAGGCCAGGTCGGCGGGGACGCCGACGATCTCCATGTCCCAGTCCATCTCGGCGCAGATCAGCTGCACCCACTGGGCCAGCGTGAACTGGGCCTCGTCGCCGCAGTTGTAGATGTTGCCCGCCGATGCCTCGGCCTGATCGACGGCGAGCAGCACCGCGCGGGCGACGTTCTCGGTGTAACCGCGCGAGATCACCGCCATGCCGCCGTCGGGCAACACGATGTGGGCCCGGCGGTCGAGCGCCCGCTCCATCACGGCCCACACGGAACCCCCCAGCCCGGTGGGTCCGTAGACGACGGGGTAGCGGAACATCGTCGCCGCGTAGTCGCCCGCCGCGTGGTGCTCGAACACGGCGTCCTCGGTGAGCCGGATCAGGTAGCCGAAGCGGAACTCGTCCTCGCCCGCGACGCGCGGCGCGTCCTCTGGCGTGGGTATCGGCATGCCCGGGGGCCAGTTGGCGTCGGCTGCGAACATCCCCCGGTACGAGGGCGGTCCGCCGATCGCGATCAGTCGCGGCGTGCGCCCCACCATCTCGTCGGCGATGTAGCGGATCCGGCCGTAGGTGGCGACGACGAGATCGAAGCGGCGGTCGCCCAGCGCGTCGCGCAGCGTCTCACGGAAGTGGGGATCGCCGATGATGCGCTCCACGTGAGCGGGGATGAGCGGCGAGTCGTGGGTCCCGCGGTGCAGGATCGTGACGTCGTAGCCCCGCTCGATCAGACCGTTCACGAGCAGCGGCCCGGTCGGCCCCGTCCCCCCGATCACCAGCGCTCGCATGGGCCGGAAGGGTAGCCCCCGCCGGGCGGCCCTCAGGACCGGTTGACGACGAAGCTGTGGAGGGTCGCGGCGGCACCCGGCGCGGCGAGCAGGTCGACGCGGATCTCGTCGACCGGGCCGAATCGCTCCTCGCCAAGGTCGAGGAACACGGGACGCTCGTCGCCCAGACGCACGGCGAGCCATCGCCCGTCGGCGAGGGAGGCGACCTGGAAGAACGCCCGAGCGGAGGGGCCCGGGCTCGGGCCGAGGGCCACGAACTGCGGGTACTCGGTGCCGACCTGCTGCTGGATCGCCCATCCGCCGTCGAGGTGGATGAGCGGCACCGCCCGTTGGTCGGCGCCCCGCAGCCCGTTGGTCAGCAGCAGCCCGGTCGAGCTGTTCTCCGCCGACGCCGCGACCGCCACCTCGAGATCGATCTCGAGGCCGTGCAGCGAGTCGAGCCCGAAGCGGGCGCCGGGGACTGCGAGCTGGCGGTAGTCGGTCGGATCGGCCGCCATCGTGAAGGGCTCGTCGGGCTCGACGAGGGGCGTCGCGTCGATCGCCGCGGCGGCGTCCGACGTGACGAGTGCGCCCAGCGTCGCCCAGAAGGCCGGCTTCGGTTGCCGGTTCGCGTCGAAGATCAGCGGCGCCTCGCCGCCGCCGAGGTAGGCGAACTGCGGTTTGGCCAGCCAGCTGAACGTGTCGACGTAGCCCCAGAACACGATGCTGGGGCAGTTCGCCGAGGCGAGACAGGCGCCGACGATGTCGGCGTACAGGTCGGCCTGGAACTGCGCCTTACCGGCCGCATCGCCATCGAAGTACGTCAGGTTCACGTCCAGCTCGGTGATGTGCACCGGCAGACCGAGCTCGCGGTAGCGCGCCATCTCCGTGCTCATCTCGGCCCTGGTCGCCACGACGTCATCGCCGACGCCGATGTGGACCTGGCTGCCCACACCGTCGATCGGCACGCCGGCCGCCTGCATGGCGGCGACCATGGCGAAGGTCTGGTCGGCCTTCGGGCCCGGGTACTCGATGTCGAAATCGTTGTAGATCAGCACGGCGTCGGGGTCGGCCGCCCTGGCGAACGCGAACGCCTGGCGCACGTAATCGTCGCCGATGATGCGCTGCCAGAACGTGTCGCGGAACCCGTCGCTGGCCATCGCTTCGTTGACGACAACCCACTCGTCGACCTGCGGGTAGGCCGCCATCGTCCCGGCGATGAGTGTCTGCATGATCCCGAGGAGCTGGTCGCGGGTCCAGTCTCCTTCCGAGATGACCGGTGCCATGCCCTCGTGCCAGATCAGCGGATGGGCCCGGACCCGCAGCTCCTGAGCCTTGGCGAACGCGAGCTGCGACTGGGTCTCGAGCAGCGCGGCGCGCGGGTTGGCGGGATCCGACGGTGTGAACAGGTGCCAGAGGTAGATGTCGGAGTGGCGCGCCACGAGGCGCTCGTCGACCGGCGAACCGACCGCGAGATCGACCTGGGAGACGCCCATCTCCACCCCGGCGCGCCGGCCGGCGTCGGCGAGCGAGGGCGCATCGAGCCCCGCCTGCTCGGGGGCACCACCGGGGGCCTGCACGAGACGCAGCTCGTGCAGATCGACGATCGAGCGGGGGGCGACCAACGCGCGGAAGCGGACGTATTCGGCCCCGCTGCCAGCGAACGCGGGTTCGCCGAGATCGACCGTGAGGATCTCGCCGTCGCTCCGGGTCACCTCGACCGACGAGAAGTCGGCGGCGAACGACACCTCGAAGCGCTCGCGCCGCGCCTCGCTCGGCTCGAAGGTGTCGGAAACGGGGAACTGGTTGCCCTTCTGGAACCGGACCCCCCAACGGTCGACCTCGCGCACCAGCAGGATGCCGCGCAGGTTCTCGCCGACCTGGTCGTTGGTCAACACCAGGCCGCTGGCCTGCGTGGCCCCTGCCCCCGTCCCCGGCTCGACCTCGAGCTCGACGGTGAGGTCGAGCGCCGAGACCGGGTAGAGCGCGGTGCCGTACAGGTTGTAGGCCTCGTAGCGGTCCGTCATCGGGTCGTAGCGAAGAGGCGTGTCGGGAACCACCGCCGCCCACCGCGCCGTACCGTCTTCCTTCACCCCGAAACGGCCGGGGGGCGATTCGGCCGGAAGCTCGCTCGTCGGGGTCGTCGCCGAGGCGCTCGACAGCGTCGACGACGGCGTCGTGTCGGTCGTGGTCCCCGAGGCGGACCCCGCCTCGGAGTCTTCGCCGCCACCGACGAGCAGGGCGACGACGACGGCGGTGAACAGCACCGCGAGGGCCACGGCACCGCCGGCAACTCGCTTCCTGGTCAGGTTGATCACGGGTCGGGTCGAACCTCCGGGCCTTCGAGTGTAGGGAAGCGGAACGTCCAGCGCCCCCGCTGATGAGCGATTCCCCAAGCCGGCGGCAGCGGGCGGGCCCGCCACGGTGGGGTTCCGCCGGATCCTCCAATTACCATCGGCACCCAAGGACCTGGACCCAACCACGAAGGGAGCGGTCATGACCGTCATCGATGATCCTCGGCAGGCCGTCGACAACAGCGACCTGCTCGCTGGCATCAAGTTGATCGACGTCGACTCGCATCTGTCCGAACCCCACGACCTGTGGACGAACCGGGCTCCCGCCAAGTACCGCGACCTCGTGCCTCAGGTGAAGGAACGCAACGGGCGCCGCGTGTGGGTGGTCGACGGCGACATCCCCATCGGAGGGCTCGGCGCCGCGTCCGTCGTCGCTCCCGACGGTGGCAAGATGCTGGGCACCGGCTTCATCCGGCTGGACATCGACATGGTGCACGCCGCGAGCCACGATCCCGTCGCCCGCGTCGAGATGCTCGACGTGCTCGGCCTGCACGCCCAGGTGATGTACCCGAACCTGGCCGGGTTCGGGAACCAGAACTTCATGAAGGTCGCCGACGCCGATCTCCGCCTGGCCTGCGTGCAGATCTACAACGACGCGATGATCGAGATGCAGCAGATCTCGGGGAACCGGCTGCTGCCGATGGCGCTGATGCCGTGGTGGGACATCGACGCGTCGGTCGCCGAGACGATCCGCTGCCACGAAGCCGGCCTGCGGGGTGTCGTCACCTGCTCGAACCCGCAGGACGCCGACCTCCCCGACCTGGGAACCGACGCGTGGGATCCGTTCTGGGAGGCGTGCATCGCGACCGAGATGCCCGTCAACTTCCACATCGGCTCCTCCGCCCGCGACATGGACTGGTTCGGTCAGGTCCCGTGGCCGTCCTTCAACGGCGAGCAGAAGCTGTCCGTCGGCTCGGCCAACATCTTCATGGGCAACGCCAAGGTCATCGGGAACCTGATCTTCGCCGGTGTGCCCGAGCGCTTCCCGGCCTTGAAGTTCGTGTCGGTCGAGTCGGGCGTCGGATGGATCCCGTTCTTCCTGGAGGCGCTCGACTACCAGATGAGCGAGACCGGCCCGAACCTGCGTGACAAGGTGCCGCTCGCGCCCTCCGAGTACTTCCGGCGGAACTTCTTCGGCTGTTTCTGGTTCGAGAAGCAGAGCCTCGCGCACGTCATCGACACGATCGGCGTCCAGAGCATCATGTTCGAGACCGACTTCCCGCACCCGACGTGTCTCTACCCCAAGAGCGACGAGCGGGTGCGCGACGCCATCAGCGGCCTCGACTTCGAGACGCGCAAGGCGATCCTGTCCGACAACGCCGCCAAGCTCTACAAGGTCGACGTCTGACCGTCGCCCGTTGACCGTCGCCCGCGGGCGGAGGTCCACACCCCCGACGGCCGACGGGGCGGTCCGCGAGGACCGCCCCGTCACGCGTCCGAAGCCGGGCCCCGACCAACAGGCTGGGCGCCGCGAACGGTCAGCCGAACCAGCCGGCGACGTCGAAGACCAGGTCGACGAAGCCCGCGTGGTTGTACGCGCTGAGGTCGCCCGTGGCCGACACGGTGACGACCGTCTGGTTGGCGCGCTCGCAGCCCGGACAGGGGTTGTGCAGCGACGCCAGCGGGCGGGCCGCCCCGGCCGGGTAGACGGTCACGTAGCCGAAGTCCGTGGGTCGGGTGACGGTGACGTTGACGAGGACGGCCTTGGCCGACGCCGAGATCTCCGCGACGCCGGTCAGGCGGTTCGTGCGCACCGTCGCGGCCGGGATGGCGCCGGCACCCTCGCGGGTGTCGTGCACGCGGGCCGGGGTGACCGGGTGGAAGGCCAGCCCCTCCTGGGCGCCAGCATCGAACCAGCCCATCACGTCGACGACGACGTCGGTCGCCCCGCCGTGGTTGTAGACCCGTACCTTGCCGCTCGCGTCGACCTTGCTGATGACGGTGTTCGGGACGATCTGGCCGGCCGTGAAGTTCAGCGCCGAGGCCAACGGTCGCTCGCTTGCCGGCGGGTAGACGGTCAGGTACCCGTCGCCCGTGGACGCGACCGCGGTGACGTTCAGCACCGCGGCGCGCATGTTCGCGGCCGGAACGCCGAGGGCGGCGGCGACGTCGACGTCGACCGTGCCGCCGGCGGCGACCGTGGCCGGCGGTTCGCGCGTGTCGAGCGCGCGCACCGGGGTGACCGGGTGGTAGCCGCCGCTGGCGCCGGTGCCGCCGTAGTAGCCGACGACGTCGACGACGACGTCGGCCTCACCGGCGTTGTTGTAGATCGACACCTGGCCGCTGCCGAGGACGGTGGTCACCTGGTTGGGGACGATGCCTCCACCGTCGGAGTTCACCGACGAGGTGGGCGGCTTGGTGGTGCCCGTCGCCCACACCGTCAGATAGGTCGGCTCGCTCGCGTCGACGATGGTCACGTTGAGCGCCACCGCGTAGGCGTCGGCGGGAACGCCACCGCGCCCGGTGACCGCCAGGTTGCGCGTGACCCGGGCGCCGAAGGGCAGCCGATCGACGTCGCGCGTGTCGAGCAGGCGGGACGGCACGACCGGGGCGAACCCGTAGCCTTGCATGGCCGGGGGCGGGGGGCCTCCCACCGGAGCGGTCTGCACGGCGCCGACCGTGACGGCGAGGGGCTTGTAGGCCCCGCGCACGGCGGCGGCGCCGCCATCGGTGTCGGTCGTCTCGATGAGCCCGGTCGTGAAGTGGGCCGGAAGCTGGGTGATGCCGCCGTTGGCGCCCCGACCGAAGCCGAACACGGTCATGGCGTTGTCCTGCAGGTAGTACGACGTCGCCGAGCTGTCGTCCTCGTGATGGGCCATGAACAGCGACCGATTGGTGTCGTTGTTCGTGAAGAACGCCCACTCCTCGGGGCTCAGCGGCGTGTCCCACGGCGCCGTGATCGCCGTGCGCGCGCCGTTCGAACGGACGATGTCCTGCTTGCCCGCGGCGGTGTTGATCCCCCCGCCCGGCGTACCCTCGTACAGCCACCAGAAGAAGCCGGGTGAGCCGGCCGGGGTCGGGCCCTGGCTGACCGTCGAGCGCACGAAACGGGGGAACACCTCGTGACGGATGCGCCACCAGCCGTTGTTGGACGTGGACTCGATCGTGACCTTGACCGGGCCGTTGCGCACGATGGTGCTCGAGGCCAGCTGCCCGCCCGGATGGAACCAGTCGTCGGTGAGGTTCGGGACGCCGCGGTACTCGCCGTTCGATCCCGTTCCGACGCCCGGGGCGTAGCCGATCCAGTCGGCGCCGTTGCTGTCGACCAGCGACGAGAACGCCGAACCGGTCTTCTGGTAGTACCAGGTCCCGCCTGGGGTGACGAGGCGGTAGGCGTCCTGACCTGCGTCGGGGACCCCGTCGGTGAGCGCGACGAGCGACGACTGCGACTGGGCGGGGATGCCCGCAGCCGGGTGGTCGAAGTAGACGTCGAAGCTGCGGGTCTGCGCGGCGCCGAGCGCTCCGGGGGCCACGAAGACGACGTTGCCGGTCGCGGCGGTGCTGGCGTCGTAACCGGGGCCGGGGTCGAACTGGGCGGGCAGCGGCGAGCCGACCACCGCGCCAGCGCCGTCGACCTCAAGCACGCGAACGCTGTTGGGGTCGAACGCACCGGGCGAACCGGCCTGGGCGAACAGCGTCGTGAAGTCGATGGTCGCCTCGAGGGGCGGTTCGGTCCGGGCGAAGCCGTTTCCGGTGACGCTCACGCGCACCCGGAAGCCCCATGGGGTGTTCCACCAGTTCGCGCCGGTGTCGGCCCGGGCAACCCGATTCCCCCCCGGGGCGACGACCCCGCTGACCAGGGCGGCCACCAGAGCCAGCAGGACGAGACCGGCCGAGGCCCACCGTCGCCGCCCACCCCGTCTGCATCGTTCGTTCATCGCTCGCCCAGCCTCGATCTCTCGTCGCGTCACGCGCGCTGCTCGTGCGCCTGCGCGTCCCTGCACCGCCGTACAGGCGAGACGGCTCGTCGTCCCTCCACGTCACTCGACGTGGGGTCTTCGTCGCCGCCGCCACTGCCAGGCCCCGAAGCATATCTACCCGCTTCGGACGCCGAGGCTGGCCGAGCCGCTCGATCGCGACGTCCCCGGCGTCGCGTTCAGCTTTGGGTCCGCAGCTTCGTTGACACCCGGGCTCGTTGGGCTCTCCGGCGGGGTCAGCACCGCGCGTGGGCACGCCACCACAGCATTCAACCGGTGGCCTGCTGCGCCTCCCACCATTCCTTGAGGTGCCGCTCGGCGCTGTCGGTGTCGACGGCGCGTCCGGCCCGCTTCAGCTCGAGGAGGTGGCGGACGGCCGCACCCACCTCCGGGCCGGGCGGGATCCCGAGGATCTCCATGACCCGGTTGCCGTCGATCGCCGGGCGCTCGGCCAGGCGGCGGTCCTCCGCTGCCAGGGCCGCGATCCGCTGCTCGAGGTCGTCGACCTGTTCCTGGAGGCGCTCGGCCTTGGCCCGGTTCCGGGTGGTGCAGTCGCAGCGGACCAGCTCGTTGAGCGCGCCGAGCAGGGGGCCGGCGGTGCGGGCGTAGCGCCGGACCGCCGCGTCGCTCCAGCCGTCGGCGTACCCCTTGAACCGCCCCGACAACCGCACGAGCTCGGTGACGTCGCGCACGACGTCCTCGTCGAAGGCGAGCGCCCGCAGGCGGCGCCGGGTCATCTTCGCCCCGACCGCCTCGTGATGGTGGAAGGTGACGGTCCCGTCCTCGAAGCGGCGCGTAGCGGGCTTGCCGATGTCGTGGAACAGAGCTCCGAGACGGACGACGAGATCGGGCGGGGTCTTGGCGGTGACCGCGATCGTGTGGGCGAGCACGTCCTTGTGCCGGTGGATCGGGTCCTGCTCGAGTCGCAGGGCCGGCAACTCGGGAACGATGTCCTCGGCGCGACCGGAATCGACGAGCGCCCACAGGCCCGCGCTGGCATCGGGCGCGAGCAGGGCGTCGCAGAGGTCTTGGCGGGCAGCGTCGACGTCCATCACGAGGCGGCGATGCTAGCCGAGCGACGGGGTGGTCGTCGCCGCCGTTTCGAGTGGCCGGCCCGCCGAACCCGCCCCGGAGGCCCGGCCGGCGGCGACCCGCCCGTACGCTGGGCCGCCATGACGAGCCTGATCCTGCGCGGCGGAACGGTTGTCGACTCGACCGGTGCACGCCGGGCCGACGTCGCGCTACGCGACGGCCACGTCCAGTCCGTCGGCGCACGCCTCGATGCCCCCCGCGGCGCGCACGAGATCGACTGTGGAGGGTGCCTGGTCGCCCCCGGCCTGGTCGATCTGCACGTCCACCTGCGCCAACCGGGTGGCGAGGAGGCGGAGACCGTCGAGACCGGGTCGCGGGCCGCGGCCGTCGGCGGGTTCACCGCGGTCGTCGCGATGCCCAACACGAACCCCGCCGCCGACTCGGTGGAGGTGGTCCGAGCGGTACGGGCCTGGGGCGAGCAGGCCGGGCTGTGCGACGTCCATCCGGCCGCCGCGATCACCGTGGGGCGGGCGGGAGCCGCGTTGAGCGACCTGGAGGCCCTCTACGACGCGGGCGTGCGCATCTTCACTGACGACGGCAACGAGGTCGCCGACGCCGCGCTGATGCGGGCGGCGTTCGAGCGCGCGGTCCAACTGCCGGGTGCGGTGCTCGGCCAGCACTCCGAATGCGCCGCGCTGGTCGAGGGCGGCCACCTGCACGAGGGGGCGGTGTCGGCCAGCCTCGGCCTGGCCGGACGTCCCGCCGAGGCCGAGGAGATCACGGTCGCTCGCGACCTCGCGCTCGCCCGGCTGACGGGCGGCCGGTTGCACGTGCTCCACGCGTCGGTGTCCGCGACCGTCGAGATGGTGCGGCGCGCCCGGGCCGAGGGCGTCCGCGTGTCGATGGAGGTGACGCCGCAGCACCTGTGGCTCACCGACGAGCTCTGTCGCGACGGCGATCCGACGTTCAAGGTGAATCCGCCCTTGCGCACCGGGTCCGACGTCGCCGCCATGCGCGCCGGCCTCGCCGCCGGCGTCATCGACGCCATCGCCACCGACCACGCACCGCACGCGCCGCACACCAAGGCCCGCCCTTTCGCCGAGGCCCCCCCTGGCATGGTCGGCCTCGAGACCGCCGTCGGGATGGTCTGGACCGAGCTCGTCCACCCCGGCGTGCTGAGCGCATCCCAGGCGCTCGCAGCGCTGTCGTGGAACCCGGCGGCCATCGCCGGGCTGTCCTCGGCCGAGCCGGGCGCCGGTCACGGCGGGCCGATCGTGCCCGGCGCGGCCGCGCACGTCTGCGTGATCGACCCCGAAGCGTCCTGGACGGTCCGCGGCGGCGACCTCGTCGGGCGGGCGCACAACACGCCCTTCGAGGGTCGCACCCTGCGCGGTCGGGTGCGACACACCTTCCTGGCGGGAGAACCCACCGTGCTCGACGGCGTCGCCCAGCGCTGACGGGGCGCGGGAATGGGGGTCGGCATCGGGGCGGCTCTAACATCGCCCGCCATGACCAACCGGCTCCGCTCGCCGCGCCGGACGCCCGCGGCATGAAGGCGCTGCTCTTCCGGCGCAACGAGGTGCGCTACGCGGCCGCCGCCATCACCTCGCGATTCGTGCGCGGTGAAGGGGCCCGCATCGGCCCGCTGAGCCTGAGCGACATCGCGGCGCCCGAGTTGCCGGGCGCCGGATGGCACCGCGTCACACCGCTGCTCAGCGGCATCTGCGGGAGCGATCTCGCCACGATCGAGGGAACGTCGTCGCGCTACTTCGAGCCGCTGGTCTCGTTCCCCTTCGTCCCGGGCCACGAGGTGGTCGGCCGCCTCGAGGACGGCACCCGGGTGGTGATCGAGCCGGTGCTCGGTCCGGCCGCACGCGGCTTCGAGCCCCCGTCGGCCGACGCGGCCCCCGGCGACGGCGACGACTACGGGCACTACGTGGCCGGGCCGCTCGAGGCGGGCATCCAGATCGGCTACTGCGCGTCGACGGGCGGCGGCTGGTCCACCCAGCTGGTGGCGCACGAGTCGCAGTTGCACCCCATCGACGACTCGATGAGCGACGGGACGGCCGTGCTCGTCGAGCCGCTCGCGGTGGGTATGCACAGCGCGCTGCGCGCCCAGCTGCGGCCCGGGTCACTCGTCGCGGTGATCGGCGCCGGCACGATGGGGCTGCTGACGATCGCCGCCCTGCGCTGCCTGCACCCCGACGCCCGGATCATCGCCGCGGCGAAGTACCCCCATCAGAAGCGACTCGCGACGCGCATGGGCGCCGACCAGGTGGCCGAGCCGGCAGGTCTGGCGCGCGCGGTGCGCCGGGCGAGCGGCTGCCGGATGATCGGTGACGATCTCGCCGGCGGTGCCGACGCCACCGTCGACACGGTCGGCGCGTCGGCATCGATCCGCGAGGCGATCGGCATCACGCGACCCCGCGGCCGGGTGGTGCTCTGCGGCATGCCCGCGCACGTCCACCTGGAGCTGACCGCTCTGTGGCATCGCGAGACCGAACTGGTCGGCGCCTACACCTACTGCACCGAGAAGTTGCCGTCGGGAGAGCGCACGACCTCGTTCCGCCTGGCCCTCGATCTCGCCCGCCGGGTCGACCTCTCGCCGCTGGTCAGCGCCACCTACCGCCTCGACCGCTACACCGAGGCGCTGCGCCACGCGGCCAACGCGGGGACCCGGGGCGCGGTCAAGGTCGCCTTCGACCTGCGCGACGAGAAGCACCGCCGCTGAACCGCTCACGCGCGACGGTGCCCGGCCTCGAGATGGCCGGGCACCGGGAACGTCTCTGCACCTGCCAGGCCCGCGCGACACCTCGGTGGGCCAGCTCGGAGACCCTGGCGGATCGGTGGAAGCTGCGCCGGGCGAGGTGGCGCTGCTCAGCGCTCTTCGCGGAAGACCACGTGCTGGCGAACGACCGGGTCGTACTTCTTCAGCTCGAGCCGCTCGCGGGTGTTGGTGCGGTTCTTGCGGGTGACGTACGTGTAGCCGGTGCCGGCCGTCGACTTCAGCTTGATGATCGGCCGCTTGTCGTTCTTGGCCATGTCAGACCTTCACCCCCCGGCGGCGCATGTCGGCCAGCACGGCCTCGATGCCCTTCTTGTTGATCGTCTTGATGCCCTTCGCGCTCACCCGCAGCGTCACCCAGCGGCGCTCCGCGGGCACCCAGAAGCGCTGCTTCTGGACGTTGGGATCCCAACGGCGGCGGGTCTTGCGGTGCGAGTGCGAAACGGCGTTGCCGAAGCTGGGCTTGCGGCCGGTGACCTGGCAGATCTTGGACATGAGGGCTCTTCGTGGTGGTCCGCGCTGATGCTCGTCGCGGAAAGAGTCGGAGGAACGCCGCGGCACAACCGACGGCGATCGGTCGGGTCAGTGTAGCGACCGGGGCCGCGCCCGGCGATTCGGGCGCCGCCGCGCTGGCGACCGCGTCCACCTGCAGAGGCTGGTCGCATGGTTGTAGCGTGCCGCCGATGGCGAAAGATCTCGATTTCTGGGTGGACCCCATTTGACCTTGGTGTTGGGTGACGGCCCGTTGGGTCGCCGACGTCGCACCACAACGTGACCTCAAGGTCACCTGGAAGTCCATCTCGCTCTACTTCAAGAACGAGCCCGCGCCCGACTCCGACTACCACGACCCGGTGCTCTACACGCACAAGCTGCTCCGGGTGCTCGAGGCCGTCCGGGCCGCCGAGGGCGAGGACAAGGTCTTCGACCTGTACTGGGAGTACGGGCGCCGCATCCACCACGACAAGGACCGCTCCTTCAGCGCAGCCGACGCCCTCGCCGCGGTCGGCCTCGACACCTCCTACGCCGACGCGTTCGAGGCGGAGAAGTGGGACTCGGTCATCCGCTCGGCCATGGACGAGGGGCTCGCCCTGTGCGGCAACGACGTCGGCACGCCGATCCTGGGCTTCGACGACGAGAACGGCCGGCGGGTCGGCTACTTCGGCCCGGTCATCACCCGGGTCCCGCCCGGCGACGGTGGTCTCAAGCTGTGGGACGGGCTGATGACGATGGCCTCCATCGACGGCTTCTGGGAGATCAAGCGGACGCGCACCGAACGGCCCGAGTTCGGCGAGCGGCCCTGAGCCCGAACCTGGCCGGTCCGGCCACCGGCGGTACCGCCCTGGGCGGCGCCGCCGGAGCCGGACGGTAGGGTTGGCCCGTGCGAGCGTCCCCGGGCTGCGCTGAGACGGGCGACGAGCTGGGCAGCGCCTGGGACCCGCTCGTCGCGGCTTCCCCCGACATCGATCGGTTCTGCTCGCGCAGCTGCTGGGCCCTGTCGGCGCACTCGGTCTACGGCGGTGGGGCCGAGCCCCTGGTCGCGCACGACGACGGCGCGGCCGTCGCGCTGGCCCCCATGGCCGACCGCAGCGGCGCCCGCCTGCTGTGTGGCCTCGACCCGCTGTGGGGGTTCTCCTCGGCGGTCGTCGGGCCCAACCTGCGCGGCGGCGCAGTTCTGCTTCGCGACCTCCTCGACCGCCACCGCGGCCGCTGGGACGCCGCCCTGCTGACCGGAGTCCCCGAGCGCAGCCCTCGCCTCGATGCGCTCGTGTCCGCTCTGCCCCGCCGCGTGGAGCTGCGCGCACTGCCGTCGATGGTCCGGCGGCAGATCTCGCTCGGGCCGGGCGGAGTCGACGCCTACCTCGCCGGCCGCGGCAGCCACTTCCGCCGCAACCTGCGGCGTGCCGAACGCCGCCGCGTCGACGAGGGCGTCGACGTCGAGCTGATCGAGGGCGGGGGCGCCGAGATCGTCGCCCGGTGCGCGGCCGCCGAAGCGGCGTCGTGGAAGGGCCGGGCGGGTGACGGGCTGACATCGGCCCCGTTCCGAGCGTTCTACGAGGCGCTCGCGGCACGGCTCGCGCCGAGCGGCGCGCTGCGAGCCGGCTTCGCGCGCGACCCGTCGGGACGGGACCTCGGCTACATCCTCGGCGCGGTCGCCGGGGGCATCTACCGGGGGCTGCAGCTGAGCTTCGCCGAGGACGCGGCCGCGCTGTCGATCGGCAATCTCCTCCAGTACCACCAGCTGCGGGCGGTCGAGCGCGAGGGCCTCGGCCTGTACGACCTCGGGATGGACATGCCGTACAAGACGGCCTGGGCCAACCACTCCCTCACGACGCTCACCGTCGCGGTGCTCGCCCGCTGAGAGCACCTCGGCCGCCTCGCCACGTCCGTGTGCGGCGGGCACCCCTGAGCGGTCTAAGGTGGCCCCCCGTGGGTGCGGACCGCAGTCCCGACGCTGCCGGACCCGGCTCGTCCGAAGCGGGGGGACCGGGCGACGGCGCCGCTGCGACGGCCGATCGCTTCCGACGTGACGATCGCGCCGAGCTCCCGCTGTACCTCGGCGCCGTGGTCGTGCTGATCGTCGGTGGTGCGCTGGTGCGCACGTGGCTGTTGAACTGGATCGCCGGGCCGCTCTTCGTCGTCGTGTTCGTCGGGTTCGGCGGCGCGGTCCTCGAACGCGCCCGGGCCGGTCGAGCCGCGCCGCCGGCCACGAAGTCGGATGCGTCACCGTGAGTTGGGCTGCCCACGAGCTCGAGTCCTACGTGTTGCAGAAGCACGTGAAGTCGGGGGTCAGCTACCTCGGCATCCTGCTGGGCTGCCTGCTTCCCGACCTGTTCACGAAGCTGCCGGTCTACGGATGGACCATCGGCGGTTTCACGCTGAAGGCCGACTTCCCGGCGCAATACCATCGGAGTTGGCCTGGGGTCGGATTCACCCACTCGCTGCTCTTCGGCGTGCTGTTCGCCCTGGCGGTGCTGGCGGTCACCCGCAGCCGGTGCTGGACGCTGGGCATCCTCATCGGCGAGTGGGCGCACGTGCTGACCGACACCTTCGACTCGGTGGGCACGATGCTGCTGTTCCCGTTCACCACCCAGCACTACTCGACGGGCATGTGGGCGTACGCCGCGCAGGCCGGCCGCTACGGCGACGCGGCGGCCTACTACTCGAGCCTCGGTGGCGTCTGGGACGTGCTCTGGCTCGGGGTGGCCCTGAGCGGCTTCTCGGTGTTGCGACGCCGGTACTTCCTCGAACGCGTCGCGCCGCAGGACCCCGCCTGGGCGTGGCTACAGCGCCGCTTCGACCTCGACGAACGGGCGCTGGTGGCGGCCTATCGCGCCTGGTTCGTGTACGGCGCCAGCCGGATCTTCGGCTGGACCCTGTGGGCGCGGGTCCTCAACCCCGAGCGGGGTGTCCAGGTCGTCGACTGGTCATGGGGCGGGCCGGGCTGGGTGGAGGCCGTGAGCTTCCCGGCCCGGAGCTGGGCCCAGTTCTCCCTGAGCACCGCCTGGGGGCTCGTCGGCGTGAGCGCCGCCCTCGCGCTGCTGTGGCGCGTGGTGGGCGCCCGCCTGTGGGCCCGCGCCGCCTGAGCCCGACCTGGCTCCGCCTCGCGCTCACGCACCGCCGGAGGGCGAGGCGTCGCCGCGCGCCCGCCTCGCGGCGCCCACCCAGTCGGTGACGATGCCGTCGACACCGGTGGCCGCCGCCGCCTCGTGTCCGTCCTCGGAGCGCACCCAGCAGTAGACGACGAGGCCCAGCTCGTGCGCGCTGGCGACGACGACCGGGTCGGTCACCCGATCGTCGATCGAGACCGCCTCCACCCCCCAGGCCGCGGCCCGGTGCAGGTAGTCGTAGACGGCGGCGGGCGTCGACGCGGGCGCGAGCAGCGCCCGCTCGGCGCCGTGCCCACCCCGTACGGCGAACTCGGTCGAGCGCTGGTCGCGGGTCCACAACAGGCTGCGATCGAGCACGCCGAGCGCTGCGAGCACGTCGACGGACACGCCGACCGCGCGGCCGTCCTTGAAGTCGACGGCGAAGCCCAGGTGGGGTGGGAGGGCCTCGGCGGCCGCGGCCAGCGTCGGCGGGGCCGCCCGGCGGTGGCCCTCGCCCCCGCCGGGACCATCGAACGCCCGCAGGCGACCGAAGCAACGCTCGCTCGTGAAACGGACGGGAACCGGCCAGCGCAGGGTTCGCAGCGGGATCGGATCGTGACAGAGCACCGGGACGCCGTCGCGGGTGAGCCGGACATCGATCTCGACGAGATCGGCGCCCTGTCGCGCCGCGGCGGCGATGCCGGCCAGGCTGTTCTCGGGCGCATCGAGCGGCAGCGTCCGGTGGGCGATGATCCGCACCGGGTCAGCGGGGCGCGGCCCGAACGGGCTCGCGGGCGCGGGGTTCGCCGGAGCGGGCGACCACTTCCTCGACCGCCGCTGCGCCCCCTTCGGCGTGGCGCGACCGCCGGCGCTGGACCCATGCCGCCCGCAGACCGATGACGGCCACGGGCAGCACCTGAGCCGAGCCGAAACAGACGCTGCACATCGGCGGGGGAGCCTACTCGCCGGCGCGGCGGCGCACCTCCCGCACCGCTCAGCGCGGGCAACTCGTCGCCTGGTAGGCCGCTGCCACGGCCTCGACCGCGTCGCGATAGGTGAGCGGGCCGACCCAGTCGGTGCCGCCGAGGATGCGCGTCGCGACCTCGGGCACCGAGCCGGCACAACCGTTCACCGCTTCGAGCGGGCGACGCAGGTCGACGGGGTTCGCGCTCGGGAAATACCGCTGCACGAACAGCTCGAACAGGTCGGGTCGCAGCCCGTCGGGATCCACCGCTGGCGCCGTGGCCGGGGGCGCGGCGGATGGCGGCGCGGACGTGGCGGACGGTGATGCGGAAGCGGCTTCGAGATCGCGGTAGCGCACCTCGAGCCCGGCCAGGTCGCTGCGCGCCTGATCGCGCTCGGCCCGCAGCCGCGCGACCTCGGCCGCTGCCTCACCGGGCGCGGCCCCGCCGACCGGGGTCGGGGCCGTGCTGCGCCCGAGCAGGAAGCCTCCCAACGCCAGCACGGTCAGCGTGGCGCCCGCCACCCCTGCCGCCACGCGCCGGCGCCGACGGTAGATGCGCTGGTCGCGCCGCGTCGGCCCCGCCGTGAGCGCCATCGGGTCAGGCCACCCCCGCGCTCACAGGAACAGCAGGGGGTCGGTCGGGTTGTCGTACACCCGGGTCTCGAAGTGCAGGTGGGGGCCGGTCGAAGCGCCGGTCGACCCGACCCAGCCGATGACGGTCCCCTGGCGGACCGAGGACCCCTCGGAGACGCCCAGCTCGGACATGTGCCCGTACAACGTGACGATCCCGCCGTCGTGGGCGATCATCACGCAGTTCCCGTAGCCGCCGTTCCAGCCGGCGAAGATGACCGTGCCGGCCTTGGACGCCCACACGGGGGCGCCGTATGGCGCGCCGATGTCGAGCCCGGCGTGCAGGCGGCTGTAGCCGAGGATGGGGTGGATCCGGTAGCCGAAGTACGAGGTGATCGGGCCGTCGGCCGGATAGACGAACCCCGATGCGGAGGCCGACCCGACCGACACCGAGTACGAGCCCCCACCGCCGCCCGATCCCACCGAGCTCACGCTGACCGCGGCGACCTTGTCCCGGATGACCTGGTCGAGCTCCTCCTCGGCCGCCTTCAGCTCGGCGTCGCGTCCTTCGGCCTCGGCGATCTCGTCGGCGAGAGCATCCTTGAGACGAGCCTGGGAGTCGCGCCGCGACTCGAGCTCGGCCCGGGCCGCGTCGAGCTCGGCGTGCGCGGCCGCGGCCGCATCGACCGCGGCGCGGGCGGCCTCCTCGGCCTGCTGCTGTTCGTCGAGCAGGCCGCGGTAGCGCTCGATCGTGTCCTGGTAGGAGCCCTGGACCAGGTCGTAGAACTCCTGTTTCTTGACGAGGTCGTTCATCGACGTCGCGCCGAAGGCCAGATCGTTGCGGCGCCCGATCGAGCCGACGTACGCGTTCACCACCCCCTCGCGCGCCCGGTCGCGCCAGGTGCTCGCCGCCGCCGCCGACTCGGCCGCCCGGGCCTGCCAGGTCGCCGCGTCCTGCTCGGCCTCGGCGAGCGCCGCGGTCGCCACCGCCACCTCGGCCTCCTGAGCGGCGAGGGCCTCGTTGAGGCCGGCGAGCGCGGCGAGCATCTCGTCGGAGCGGGCGTTCAGCACGTCGAGCTCGGCGGCGAGGTCGGCCTGGCGCTGGAGGTTCTCCTCCTTCTGGGCGCGCGCCTCGTCGAGGGTGAGATCGTCCTGGCCCGAGGCCGGGTCGCCGCCTACGAGCAGGGTGAGCAGCACCGCGATCACCACGATCGCCCGTCGCGCTGCTTGGCTGTCTGGAACTCTCACGCGGACCACCACGCACCGACGACAGAGACGACTCCCGCTGAGCCCCCAACCCGCTGAGCCCCCAACCTGCGGAGCGAACGCTAGCAGCAGGCCTGCAGCAACGGGTGGAGCCGACTCGGTCCATCACGGGTAGCGCTGGCGTAGCCACTCAACAGTGAGTTCGAGCGCCG
>Ga0224505_10000702_pt1 | contig 22552 bp, 19 predicted proteins | sample SF_Jan12_sed_USG_FD_169102 | JGI IMG/M metagenome (GOLD analysis project Ga0224505, IMG submission 169102) | Sediment microbial communities from San Francisco Bay, California, United States - SF_Jan12_sed_USGS_4_1 | ecosystem: Environmental > Aquatic > Marine > Sediment | place: USA: California... | reverse complement strand
TTCATTCCCGCGACGGTCACGGGAATGAAATCGTTGACCAGGCTGTAATTGAGCTTGCGATACAGGGTTTCCGCGATGGTGTGATGCACGGCGCCCATGAACCAGGTGTAGCCGTCACCTGCTGCCCGCGACGCCGTACCTGCGCCCAGGGTGCCGCCCGCACCACCGAGATTTTCGATCACCACCTGACGACCCAGGTCAGGCGTCAGTTTGGCGGCAAGTGGTCGAGCAAAGGCGTCGGTACCGCCGCCTGCCGGGAACGGATTGATGATGCGCACCGCTTTACTGGGCCAGGCCTGCGCCAGGGCGAAACCGGGGACGGCAAAGGCGAGAATCAGAATTCCGAACACGGACAACCTGTTGCTCTTGTGCGACATGTTTCCTCCGAATGAAGTGTAGTCAAGCGTGGGATTTGGACTGCGGCGCGCCATTCTATGGAAGTTAAAGATGCTTGTATATCAGCGTGCCATCGCGCCCGTATTGGCCGCGATCAGGTGTTGCCGGCGGCAGGTTCCTGGCGGTTGCGCATCCAGTCCGCAGTGCCGAAAAAAGCCTTCAGCAGCGCGTCGCGCAGTTCTTCGTCCACCCCGGTATCTTCCATGGCCTGCAGCATGCATGCCAGCCACGCGTCGCGTTCGGCGATACCGATGGCAAAGGGCAGGTGGCGCGCGCGCAGCATCGGGTGCCCGTATTTTTCAACATACAGCTGCGGACCACCCAGCCAGCCTGACAGGAACAGGTACAGTTTCTCGCGCGAGCCGGTGAGTTCCTGCGGATGCAGCTTGCGGATGCCGTGATATTCCGGCACTTCATCCATCAGATCATAAAAGCAGTCGACCAGCCGGCGCAGGCCGGTGGCGGCGCCCAACCGGGCATATGGAGTGTCTGCCGGCGGTGAATCCTGATTGCTCATGCGTTTGTCCTGTCCTGTGATGTCATGCCCGTGCCGCTGTCGGCCGCGGGACGGGATTGACCAGAGCGACGCCCGCGACGGCGATGGCCATGCCGGCGAGCGCCATTGCACTGAGCGTCTCATCGAACATCAGCCACGCCATGATGGCAGTGACCGCCGGCGTCAGGTAGAACAGGCTGGTTACGCGGGTTGCGGCACCGCGTGCAATCAGCCGGAACAGCAGGGTGGTGGCGCCGACGGACAGCACCAGCACGAGCCAGCCCAGTGCAAAGATGAATTCGCCCGTCCAGCGCACATGCATGGATTCAAATGCCCATGCCAGAGGCAGCGTGACAGTCAGCGCGGCGGCGAACTGGATGACAGAGCCGCTGCGGACATCAAAAACCGGGCAAAACCGTTTTTGGTAGAGTGTGCCCAACGTAATGCTGGCCAGGGCCAGCAATGCAAGGGCCAGGCTCGCGGCACCCACGCCGTGCACGGTGATCTTCTGCTGCACGACCAGCGCAACGCCGGCCAATCCCAGCGCGAGCCCCGCCCACTGGCGCAACGCGACGCGTTCACCGAGCAGATGGCCGGCCGCTGCTGCCGTAAGCAGGGGCTGCATGCCGACGATCAGCGCGACGACCCCGGCGGACATGCCGGCATGCAGCGCGCTGAAGACGCTGCCGAGGTAACCGCCCTGGATCAGTGCGCCCGCGATGGCGATGTGTTTTGTGTCCCGCCGCGTTGCCGGCCAGTTGGCGCGCACGATCAGCGTGAGCGGCAGCATCAGCGCCAGTACCGCGAGATAGCGCAGTGACAGGAAGGTCAGGGGTTCGGCATGGGGCAGGCCCAGCCGGGCACCGATAAAGCCGGTGCTCCACAGCAGCACGAAAACCACCGGCACCACGAATGGCGCCGGGGCCCCGCCGGGAATCATGCCGCGCGGGCTGAGCGTTTGCGCTCGTGTTCCTTCAGGAAGCGCTTGCGGATGCGGATGGACTTGGGCGTGATTTCAACCAGTTCATCGTCGGCAATGAATTCAATCGCCGATTCCAGCGTCACCTGGATGGGCGGTACCAGGCGCACGGCCTCATCGGTACCGGAGGCACGCACGTTGGTCAGCTGTTTGCCCTTGATCGGGTTGACGACCAGATCGTTGTCGCGGCTGTGGATGCCGATGACGATGCCTTCGTACAGCGGATCGCCCGGCGCGACGAACATGCGACCGCGCTCCTGCAGTTTCCAAAGCGCATAGGCGACCGCGGCGCCGTCTTCAGCGGAAATCAGTACGCCGTTGCGGCGTTCTTCCATGTCGGGTTTCATCGGGCCGTAGTCGTCAAAGACGTGGCTCATGACGCCGGTGCCGCGGGTCATGGTCATGAAGTCGGACTGGAATCCGATCATGCCGCGGGCTGGAATGCGGTAATCAAGGCGCACGCGGCCCTTGCTGTCCGACTGCATGTCCTGCAGGTCGCCGCGGCGCGCACCCAGCGCTTCCATGACGGCGCCCTGGTTGGCTTCATCGACGTCCACCGTCAGCATTTCATACGGTTCCTGTTTTTCACCGTTGACTTCGCGGATGACCACGCGCGGACGGGATACGGCAAGTTCGTAACCTTCGCGGCGCATGTTTTCGAGCAGGATGGTCAGGTGCAGTTCGCCGCGGCCGGAAACCTCGAACACATCGGCATCATCGGTTTCGCTGACCTTGAGCGCTACATTGCTCATTACTTCACGCTGCAGCCGTTCGCGCAACTGGCGGCTGGTGACGAATTTGCCTTCGCGGCCGGCGAGCGGCGAGGTGTTGACCTGGAAATTCATGGTCAGCGTTGGCTCGTCCACTTTCAGCATCGGCAGCGCATCCGGCTGTGCCGGATCGGCCAGCGTGATGCCGATGCCGACTTCGTCTATGCCGTTGACCAGCACGATGTCGCCTGCCTGCGCTTCGCTAACCTGTACGCGCTCCAGTCCCTTGAAGCCCAGCACCTGGTTGACCTTGGCCATCACCGGAGTCGAGTCCGGGCCCTTGAGCACGGCGACTTGCTGCCCGGGGCGGATACGCCCGCGGTTGACCCGGCCGATGCCGATTTTGCCGACGTAGCTGGAATAATCGAGCGAACAGATCTGCAGCTGCAGCGGGCCGTTCGGATCATCTTCACGCATCGGCACGTTGGCGAGTATGGCTTCGAACAGCGGTTCCAGCGTACCCGAGCGTGCTTCGGCGTCGGTGCTGGCATAACCGTTCAGTGCCGACGCATAGACTACCGGGAAATCCAGCTGCTCTTCGGTTGCGCCGAGCTTGTCGAAAAGATCAAACGTCTGGTTGACCACCCAGTCGGCGCGTGCACCGGGTCGGTCGATCTTGTTGATCACCACGATCGGCTTCAGGCCCAGCGCCAGCGCCTTGCGCGTGACGAAGCGTGTTTGCGGCATCGGGCCTTCGACGGCGTCGACCAGGAGCAACACGCCGTCGACCATCGACAGCACGCGTTCGACTTCACCGCCGAAATCGGCGTGGCCGGGGGTGTCGACGATGTTGATGTGCGTACCCTTCCAGCTTACCGCGCAGTTCTTCGCGAGAATGGTGATGCCGCGCTCACGTTCGAGATCGTTTGAATCCATGACGCGCTCGGCGATCTGCTCATGCGCGGCAAAAGTGCCGGATTGCCGCAGCAGTTTGTCGACCAGCGTGGTTTTGCCGTGATCGACGTGCGCGATGATGGCGATATTGCGTAACGGGCGTTGCTCGATGGCGGACACGGGGGCGGGGCCTTGAAAAAAGGGGCGGATTGTAGCATGTGCGTGGCGCTATTGCCTTGAATTTCCATAGTTTTCCGTAATGGCGCAAACGGCGCTGCGGATCCGGATTCATGGCGTCCTGGGAAAAAACCTCGCTATTTCCGTGACTTGCCGGTATAGTGCGCGCACCTTGAAGCCGCCTAAAGCAGTTTTGGCTTCAAGATGCATCTGTCCCTGACCCCTTCGATTTCAGCTTCCTTCCCTGAATAGCTGCTTCCGCCACGGTTAGCGACGATACCCGTGCGCCGGTGGCCGTAGCCGTGTCCTATTGCTTTTTTGACGCGACTCGCTTCGCTGCGATGGCATGTCCTGCGCGTAATTTTTGCAGTTCCGTTATGAAAGTATCACCATGTCTTTTGCTTCATTGAATCTGAATCCCGCCCTCGTGCAGGCCCTGGCCGCCGCGGGTTATACCGAACCTACTCCCGTGCAGGCGCAATCCATCCCGGTTGCGCTGACCGGTTTCGACCTGATGGTTTCCGCACCGACCGGCACCGGCAAGACCGCGGCATTCGTGCTGCCCGCCTTGCAGCGCCTGGCGCTGGCGCCGACCAAACACGGTCGCGGCCCGCGTGTACTGGTGCTGACGCCGACGCGTGAACTCGCGATGCAGGTCACCGAGGCGGTCGACAAATATTGCAAGTTCATGCGTCACATGCGCACCGGCACCATTCTGGGCGGCATGCCCTATCCGAAACAGCGTCGATTGCTCGAGCAGTCGCTTGACGTGCTGGTGGCGACACCCGGCCGGCTGATCGATTTCATCGACCAGGGTCGTGTCGATTTCTCCCGCCTCGAGCTGCTGGTGCTGGACGAAGCCGACCGCATGCTCGACATGGGTTTCATCGAGCCGGTCAAACGCATTGCCGCCAAAACGCCGGCAACGCGTCAGACCATGCTGTTCTCGGCGACGCTGGACGGCAACATTGCCAAACTTGGCCGCGAATTGCTGCGCGATCCGAAGCTGATCTCGGTATCGGCCCCCAAGGAGAACAACGAGAACATCCTGCAACGTCTGCACTATGTCGACGACGGCAGCCACAAGCATCGCCTGCTCGACCATGTGCTGCGCTCGGAGGAATGTCAGGCGCAGTCCATCGTCTTTACCGCGACCAAACACGGTGCCGATCGACTGGCAGAGCGTTTGTTCCACGCAGGGCATGAGGCTGCGGCACTGCACGGCAACATGAACCAGTCGCAACGTAATCGTACGCTGGCGCGCCTGCGCAGCGGTGCGGTAAAAGTGCTGGTGGCAACCGATGTCGCCGCGCGCGGCATCGACGTGGCCAGTATTTCGCATGTGTTCAACTACGATCTGCCGAAAGTTGCCGAAGACTATGTGCATCGTATCGGCCGCACCGGGCGCGCGGGCGCTACCGGCACGGCGATTTCATTTGCGTCGTCGGAAGACGTGCGCCAGTTGAAACAGATCGAGCGTTACATCGGCCGTGCCATCGAGCGCTGGTCAGTTCCCGGTTTTGAAGCCAAGAACCCGGTGCGCACCGACGGTCCCAATCGCAGCGGTCGCCCGGCTCCCGGTGCACGCCGTGGTGCGCCGCCCGCGCGCAATCGCAACGGCGGGTTCCGTTCGGACAACCGGCGCGGCGCGAGCGCACCCCGCACGCGTTAATTGTGAAGTTCAAGTTGCTGTAATCGCAACGCAATCATTAAATCCCCTGTCGCCGCAAGGCCGCAGGGGATTTTTTTACCGAGTAATGTCGTCGCGCGCATTGATTTTCGCAGATGCTGCCTTTACAGTAGAACGCTTTCATCGCGGCAGAAAACAATGAAATTCAGCGGGGAGATAGCGGTTGACGCGAAGCGCGACGCTGTTTTTGAGAAACTCCAGGATATCCATTTCTTTTCATCGTGTATCGATGGTGTGCGTGACCTGGAGCCACTCGACGAGAAACGTTTTGATGCGGTGCTTGAAACCAAGGTTGCTTACATGACCTTCAAGTTCAAGGTAACCGTGGAGCTGACCGATGTTCAGGCGCCGGAACTGATCGCGGCGAAAATAGAAGGCGCGCCCATGGGGCTGGTGGGGCGTCTTACGGCCACGTCCGCGACCCGGCTCATCGAAGCGGGTGATCAGACGACGATCCTGTACGAAATCGATACCGCGCTGACCGGAAAACTCGGCAGCATCGGCCAGCCGGTGCTGAAATCCAAAGCCAAGGACATGGAGAAACAGTTTGCGAAAAATCTGCGCGCGGCGTTTGCGCCGGCGGCGGCGAAGGGAGCGGCATGATTCCGTTTGAACTGGCGGAGCCGCGCACACTCAAATCCGCGCTGAAGCTGCTCGAAACCGACGATCCGTCGGTGCGGGCGTTCGGCGGCGGCACCGCGCTGATTCTGATGATGAAGGCGGGTGTATTCCAGCCGACGCGGCTGGTCAGCCTGCGCGGCATCGAGAAGCGTTACGCCAAGGTGGCGTCATCCAAAGACGGCAGCCTGCGCATCGGTGCTCTGACGACATTGAGTGCGCTGGGGCGTGTGGCAGCGGTGAAAAAAAGTGCCCCGGTGATCATCGATACGCTGAGAACATTGTCCAACGTGCGGGTGCGCAATGTCGCTACGCTGGGCGGACATCTGGCACATGGCGATCCGCACATGGATCTGCCGCCGGTGCTGATGGCGCTGGATGCGCAGGTAGTTACTGCAGCGGTTTCGGGATCGCGCACGCTGGCGATGGGCGATCTGTACACCGGTTACTATGAAACCGCGCTGGCTCGCAATGAGTTGATCAGTGAAATCATCGTGCCGGCGCAGGCGGGGCGGCGTGCGGCATATATGAAAGTGACCACGCGCGCGGCTGACGACTGGCCGACGCTGGGTATTGCGGTATCCCTCGGCGTCGAGGGCCAGACGATCACTGATGCGCGTATCGTCGTCAGTGCCGCGACCGAAAAGCCGCTACGGCTGGCGGCAGCGGAAGCGGAATTGCGCGGCGCGACGGTTGATGATGCCGTGCTCGCGCGCGTCGGCGAAGCAGCAGCGGCCGAAGTGGAGTTGACGGGCGATGCGCACGGCACTGCTGCCTACAAGACCGAGTTGCTGCGGGTGTATGCGAGGCGCGCGGTGCGCAAGGCGCTGGCAGCGTGACGTGAGTCAGGAGCAAACGTTTTGACAACTGATACATTGGGCAACAGCAACGCCGGCGCGGCGATGGGCCGTTCGATTCCGCGCGTGGAAGCGCGCGCCAAGGTGACCGGCCGCGCCGAATATGTGCATAACCTCAGGCTGCCCGGCATGCTCTACGGCAGGATTCATCGCAGCACGGTGGCGCATGCGCGCATCACCGGCGTGGATGTGTCGGCGGCTCAGGCGATGCCCGGCGTTTATGCGGTGTATACCGCGGCGGACATCCGCAAGCTGATTCCCGAACCCTATTTCGGCCCGGCTTTCCATGATCAGCCCATCCTCGCGATCGACAAGGTGCGCTATGTCGGCGAGCCGGTGGCGCTGGTGCTGGCCGCAGACCCGCACGTTGCGGACGCTGCTGCACAGCAGATTGTTGTCGAGTATGAGGAGCTGCCTGCGGTGTTCGATGAAGTCGAGGCGATGACGTCGAAAGCCGTGGTGCACGAAGTGCTGAAGCCGGCGGGTACCTTCCCCGACCTCAAGCATCTCAAGGACAAGCGCGATACCAATGTAGCACTCGATTTCCATCTGCGCCGCGGTGACGTGCAGCAGGCGTTCGCCGATGCCGACCACGTGTTTGAGCATACGTTTCGCACACAGCAGGTGCTGCATCTGCCGCTGGAGCCGTTTGTTACCGTGGCAGATCCGGCGCCGAACCAGCTGGTGATCCACACCGCATCGCAAAGTCCGTCGTTCGTGCGCATCGAGATCGCGCGCCTGCTCGGCTGGCCCGAGACGCGGGTGCGGGTGAAGGTACCGTATCTGGGCGGTGGCTTCGGCGCCAAGCTCTACATCAAGCTCGAAGCGCTGACTGCGGCGGCGGCGCTGATCGCCGGACGCCCGGTGAAAATCGCGCTGACCATGGAAGAGCAGTTCTACACGCTGACCAAGCATGCGACCACGCTGCGCATCAAGAGCGGCGTGACCCGCGACGGCAAGATTACCGCGCGCGAATGCGAGGTGTGGTGGAACGGCGGCGCCTATGCCGACATCGGTCCGCGCATCACCCAGAAATCCGGCTTCACCGCGGCCGGGCCGTACGACATTGACCATGTCACCATAGACTCCTATTCGTTGTACACCAACCTGACGCCGGCAGGTGCACTGCGCGGCTTCGGCATCCCGCAACTGGTTTGGGCGTACGAGAGCCACACCGACATGATCGCCAAAGCGCTCAAGATGGATCCGCTGGCGATCCGCCGTATCAACATCCTGCGCGAAGGCCGGCCGCAGGCGACCGGCACGCTGATGCGCGATGCCGGCATCGAACCCGTGCTGGAGCGGCTGGCGGAGCGTATGACCTGGGAGAAAAAATATGACAGGGGCAGCGGCACCATGCGCCGCGGCCGCGGTATCGCCATTGGTTTCAAGGCCAGTATTTCTCCGACCACGTCGATGGCGATCGTCAACATCAGCGCCGACGGCAGTTGCATTGTCTATTGCAGCACCGTGGACATGGGGCAGGGATCGGATACCGCAATGGCGCAGTTTGCCGCCGAGGCGCTGGGCATACCGGTGGAGCGCGTCAGCGTGGTGCATCCGGATACCGACGTTACGCCATACGACATGGCAACGCTGGGTTCGCGCTCGACTTACCACATGGGCCACGCGGTGAAGAATGCCGCCGAGGATGCGCGTGACAAATTGCTCGCACTCGCCGCCGAAGTCGGTTTGTCGGCGGAGACCACACCGATACCGGACATCTTCCGCAAGAAATACGGCATGCAGGCCGGCAATATTATCGGCATCGGCAGTTTCATACCGCCGTATACGCCGCCTGAACCCGGCACGGGACTCACCACCGATGCGACGCCGTTCTGGATGATTGGTGCTACCGGCGCTGAAGTCGAAGTCGATACCGAGACCGGCGAATTCAAGGTCACGCGGCTGGTGAACCTGGTTGATGTCGGCCGGCCGGTGAATCCGGCTATCGTCGAGACGCAGATTTCGGGCGCGACCATCATGCAGCTGGGCTTTACGCTGTCCGAACGCATGGAGTTCGATGCCGGGCAGGTGACCAATGCGTCGCTCGCTGATTACAAGATTCCGGGCATTCGCGATGTGCCGCCGGTCATGGAGAATGAAGCGGTGGACATGGTGCAGAAAACGGGCCCGTTTGGCGCCAAGGGTGTGGGCGAGAGTGGCACCTTCGGCGTGTCGCCGGCGATCGCCAGCGCGATTGACGATGCGGTCGGCGTGCGGCTGACCAGCCTGCCGCTGACGGCGGAAGCGGTATACCGCGGCCTGCGCGCGAATGCGGGCAAGCCGCTTCAGGATTGAAAATGGCCAAAACGAGCATGAGTGCTACGCATAAAGACATCAGCTTCACGCTGAACGGCCGCCCGGTGACGGCACTCGCCGGCAATCACCAGAACCTGGTCGAACTGCTGCAGGAGCAGGGTCTGTTCGGTGCGCGCGAGAGTTGCGCGCAGGGCTTGTGCGGCTGCTGCACGGTGATCGTCGACGGCAACGCCGTGTCCGGCTGCCTGACCATGGCGACGCTGGTCGATGGCGCCGATGTGCGCACCATTGAAGACACCGGAGCCGACGGGAAGCTGGATGCCGTGCAGCAGGCCTTCATCGAAACCGGTGCCTTCCAGTGCGGATTCTGCACGCCGGGATTTATCCTGATGACGCGGCAGCTGCTCGATGAACACCCCAACCCGGATGAAGACCAGATCCGCCACTACCTGGCCGGCAATCTGTGCCGGTGTGCGGCCTATACTGAAATCATCAAGGCCGTGAAGCTGGCGGCGAAAAAGCGCAAGGGGTGATCATGAAGCGTCCGGCTGGCAATCCTCTTGATCTGCGCGCCTGGCTGGACACGGCAAGGCAACTCGGTGAACTGAAGGACGTACCCGGTGCTGACGCCAGGCTCGAACTCGGCGCGATCAGCGAACTCAACGTCAAGATTGCCGGCGCGCCGGCATTGCTGTTCGACGAAATCAAGGGTTATGCGAAGGGTTTTCGCGTGCTGACCTGCAGTACGGCCAGTCCGGCGCGGCTGTCGTCGATCCTGCGCTTGCCGGTTGAGCGCGATCACCACAGTCTGGTGCAGCAGCTGCGCGGCAAGCCCCGCGGGTGGCAGGCGGAAGCGCCGAAATATGAGCCTGTGCTCACTGAAACCGGCCCGGCACTGGAGAACATCCAGTCGGGCAAGGATGTCGACATCAACATTTTTCCGTCGCCGCTGTGGCATGAGCTGGACGGCGGACCGTACATCGGCACCGGCTGTTGCGTGGTGACCAGAGATTTCGATACCGACTGGGTCAACGTCGGCACTTACCGCGTGCAGGCCTTCGACCGGAACCACGTCGGCCTCGACATGATCCCCGGCAAGCACGGTGCGATCCAGTACGACAAGCACATGAAGGCCGGCAAACCGTTCCCGGTGGCGATTGTGATCGGCTGCGATCCGCTGGGTTATCTGATTTCCGGCATTGAAGTGCCGTTTGGTATGTGCGAATACAACTACATCGGCGCCATCCTCGGCGAGCCGGTGCAGGTGGTGCACGGTGAACTGACCGGCCTGCCGATACCCGCGGGCGCAGAGATCGTGCTCGAAGGCTATTGCCATCCCGGCGACGTGCGTACCGAGGGCCCGTTCGGCGAATTCCACGGTTATTACCCCGGCAAGGAAGGCACTGCGCCGGTGGTGACCATCGAGCGTGTCTATTACCGCAACAATCCGATCATCGTCGGCAGCCCGCCGGCAAAACCGCCGAATGATTATTCCTATTCAAAAGCCGTAATGCGCTCGGCGCTGCTGTTCGATGCGCTGCTCGCCGCCGGTGTGCCCGACGTGCACAGCGTGTGGGCACATGAAATCGGCGGCGCACGCATGTTCAACGTGGTCGCGATCAAACAGCGTTATGCCGGTCATGCGCGCCAGGCCGGGCATATCCTCAATCAGTGCGGCGTCGGCGCCTACATGTCGCGCTACACGGTGGTGGTGGATGAGGACATCGACCCGTCGAACCTGCAGGAGGTGATGTGGGCGGTGGCGACACGCAGTGATCCGGAAGTTGACATCGACATCATCAAGCGCGGCATGGGTTCGAAAAACGATCCCATGTTTGTCGCCTACCGCTACAACGCGCCATACAACTCCAAGGCCATCATCGACGCGTGCCGGCCGTATGATCATCTGCATGAGTTTCCGGCGGTGGCTGAGGCCAGTAAGGAACTGCAGGATCAGGTTCGCGCCAAATGGAGCGAACTTTTCAAGTAAGCTTCGAATTAATTATGATCATTTCTGTATCAACCCATGTTCCGGCTGCCGTCGGCGATTCCGACCATGGGTGCTATGTACGACCACGTGCCTGAGTCAGTACGGCTGGCGGCATGAACACGACGCCTAAATGGATAGAGCCGGACACCGACGAAGGCGCCAATGTGCTGCGCCTGACTGGAGTGTGGCGTCTGTCCAATCTTGCCGCCATCTCCGGCGCGCTGCAGTCGGTCGCACCGGGCGGTGAAAATCCTTATGTGCTCGACGGCAGCGGCCTGCAGGAACTGGATACAGCCGCTGGTTTTATCCTTTGTCGCCGACTCGCTCCCCCGGGAGGCGGAAATCTTGAGCTGACTCTGCGCGGTTTTGATCCGCGGCATGAGCGCCTGCTGGCGTTGGTGCGCGACCGCATGGACTGTCCGGCGGCGGTGTCGAAGCCGGTGCACGGTGGAGTCTTGCATCGTATCGGTACGGCAACAGTTGCGTTGTGGAAAATGCTGCAGAGTCATGTCGGCTTTGTCGGCACCGTGGCTTTGGAACTGCTTACACTGATGCGCCGGCCGCGGTTGTTCCGCTTCAAGGAAACGATGGCACAGTTTGAAACCATCTGCCTGGACGCGATTCCGATCGCCGGCCTCGTGACTTTCCTCATCGGTGTGGTGATAGCCTATCTGCTCGGCATCCAGGCGCTGCAGTACGGGGCCAATGTATTTGTGGTCGATGGTGTGGGATTGGCCATGTGTCGTGAACTGTCGCCGCTGCTGGTGGCAGTGGTCGTCGCGGGACGTTCCGGTGCGGCCTTTACGGCCCAGATCGGAACCATGAAGGTGCAGCAGGAGATCGATGCCATCAGCACCCTCGGGCTCTCGCCGGTGCAGGTGCTGGTGATTCCACGGCTGGTGGCGATCATCATTGCGCTGCCGTTGCTGGTATTTGTCGGCTATATCGCCGGCATCCTCGGCGGCATGCTGATCTGCGCCGTACAGCTGGACATCACACCGCTGACTTTTCTTGATCGAATGCACAGTGTGCTGCCGACGAGCGCTCCGGTGGTCGGTCTGGTGAAGGCGCCTGTGTTCGCGGCCTTCATCGCCATCATCGCCTGTCGCATGGGCATGCTGGTCGCACGCGATGCCCGCAGCGTCGGGCTTAACACCACCTCCACCGTTGTGCAAAGCATTGTCTGGGTGATTCTGCTCGATGCCGTGTTCGCGATCATTTTCCAGCATCTCGACATCTGAATGACTGTCGCCGCTGAACGGCCGTTTACCGACAGTCAGGAATTCGTGCTGGAGGTGGATTCCGTCGCCACGCGGTTCGGCACTGCTGTGATCCATGACGGCGTCAGTTTCAATGTGGCGCGGGGCGACGTGGTCGCGCTTATCGGTGGCAGCGGCAGCGGCAAGTCGGTGCTGCTCAAGGAGATCATCGGGCTGCTACAGCCGTCGGCCGGCAGCATCCGGCTGCTCGGCATGGATGTCTGGCGCGGCAGTCTGGATGAGATTAATGCGCTGCGGCGCCGTTTCGGCATGCTGTTTCAGGACGGTGCGCTGTTCTCGTCCCTGACGGTGGCCGAAAACGTGGCCGTGCCGTTTCGTGAGCACACGGATCTGCCGGTGGAACTGATCCTGCCTCTGGTAGGATTCAAACTGTCTCTGGTCGGACTATCGCCGGATGTCGGCGGGAAAATGCCGGCGGAATTATCGGGCGGCATGCGCAAGCGGGTGGCGCTGGCACGGGCGCTGGCGCTGGAACCTGAAATCCTGTTTCTCGATGAACCGACGTCGGGGCTGGATCCGATCAGCGCGCGCGCCTTTGACCAGCTGGTGCGTGTCCTGAGCGAGGGCCTGGGCCTCACGGTATTCATCGTGACTCATGATCTGGATACGTTGCTGTCGATCATCGACCGGGTGATCGTCCTGGCGGACGGAAAGGTGATAGCGAATGATACGGTGAACAAGGTAATGAAACTCGACAACCCCTGGATCAGGGACTATTTTCAGACGCGAGCGTTAGCTGCTCGCAAAGAGGGCTCTGATGGAACCTGAAGCGAAATACACACTGGTTGGCGCGGTCGTGCTGGTGCTGCTGTGCATGATCGTTGCGGCGGCCGTTTGGCTCAAGGGTTCCGGCGGGCAGCGCGATGAAGTGCCGTTCAAAATCTATTTTGCGCGCCAGTCGCTCGAGGGTCTGCAGATCCGCAGCGACGTCAAGATGCAGGGCATCAAGGTCGGTTCGGTTTCGGCATTTCGCATCTCGGTTCGGCGACCGGGATCAGTCGAGGTCGTCATCCGCGTGAATGAAGACACGCCGGTACGCGAGAGCACCCAGGCCACGGTGGACCGGCATATACTAACGGGGATCGCCAGCATCCGGCTCATCAACCCCGATGAGGAAAGTCCGATGCTGACCAAAGCGCCGCCGGACGAATCCTATCCGCTGATTGCCGAGGGCGAATCCGATTATTCGAGGTTGTCGGAATCGATGACGCAGGTGGTGCAGCGGGCCGACGACACCATGCGGCGCATCAGCCTGTTTCTCACCGATGAGAACCGTGCGGCGCTGAGCGAGATTCTGGTCAATCTGCGGCGCATCTCGGGGAACATGGATCGCACCATGGCCGGACTCGACCGGACGCTGGCGTCGCTGGGCGGCGCCGCCGATGAGGTGCGCGGCATGAGTGCAGCAATCACTGCAGATGCGCACAAACTGACGGCCCGCTATGACGCGCTGGGCGAGAACTCGAGCGCAGCAGTGAAAGAGGCAACGGCTGCGATCCGGCAGATGAGTGCGGATGTGACCCGGTTGTCAGGTCGCGTGGATGCGCTGCTCGCGGATGGCAACGTCGAACTGCGCGTCACTGCGCAGCAATTGCGTGCCACTGCCGATGCGCTTGGTGTAGCGGCCCGGCGCTTCAATGATCCTGCCCGGATCCTGTTTGGTCCGGCCCCGGGCAGCCTGGGTCCCGGAGAGGAAGCCAAATGAACGCAATGATCCGCGTCACGGGATATGCCGCTATGGTGGCCATGCTCGCCGGCTGCATGTCTTTCGGGCCGCAGGAGCCGCAGCGTTATTACGTGCTCCAAGCACCGTCCATGAAGACCGGCACGGCTGCGGCACGCCGGAATGCCACGCTGCTTCTCACGCCCACCACGGTATCGGGTTTCTACGACACGCAGGAGATCGTGTACAGTCGCGCGCCGGGTACGCGAGCCTATTACCAGCTGCACGCCTGGACCGAGCGTCCGGGACCGCGGGTAACAGAGCTCCTGCTCACGCGTCTGGATCATGCCGCATCGTTCCGCGACGTTGCAATGGCCCTCAGTTCCGTGCGCGGTGATTGGGTACTCGATACGCACCTCACGGAGTTTTATCACGACGCGACGCAGGCCCCGGGCAACGTCAGAGTGACGCTCGTTGCCGAATTGACGGATCCTGCGGGCCGGAAATTGCTGGCACGGCGCATATTTACCCGCACTGCGCCCGTGACCACTTATGATGCGCCGGGTGCAGTGGACGCGTTTGGCCGTGCCGTGACGGTACTGCTGGACGAGGTTGCTGCGTGGGTAGAGCTTGCCGCGCCCCGTTGAAGTTTATGCCGGGCGTACAGAGTTGTTATTTAAATTGTTGTTTTTAAAGGATAATTATGAAACACTCGCTTTTTACCGCGGTGCTGCTGGCCGGGTTTGCCACTGCCAATGCCGCCGACAGCTATCCGAACAAACCGGTGCGCGTGCTGGTGCCGTTCGCACCGGGCGGTGTGGTCGATACCTCGACCCGCATTCTGACCAACAAGATTTCGGAGAAGCTCGGCTGGCAGTTCGTGGTCGACAACCGTCCCGGCGCCAACGGTTTCATCGCTACCGGCACTGCAGCGCGCGCGAGTGCCGACGGCTACACGCTGCTGTCGGCGCATACCGGCGAGTTTGCGGTGACGCCGCTGCTGTTCAAGAATACCCCGTACGACTTTGACCGCGATTTCGTGCCCATCATCATGATCAGCGATGCGCCGATGCTGGTGGTGGTCAACGCGAGTTCGCCGTTCAACTCGCTGAAAGACCTGATCGCGGGCGCCAAGGCCAAGCCGGGCCAGCTGGCATTCGGCTCGCCGGGTTCGGGTTCGGTGAACCACATGGCGACCGAGTGGCTGATCACTGCCGCGGGGGCGAAGGCACTGCACGTGCCGTACAAGGGCGGTGCGCCGGCGGTATCCGCGGTGGCGTCAAACGAAGTGGTGTTCACCGTGGCCGGTCTGCCCGGTGTGCTGCCGCATCTGCAGGCCAAGCGCGTCAAGGTGCTGGGCGTTACCACGGCCAAGCGTTCGCCGCAGGTGCCGGATTACATGTCAGCGCAGGAAGCGGGCATCCCCGGTGTCGATGCCTCGATCTGGGTTGGCCTGTTTGCACCTAAAGGCACGCCCAAGGAAGTGCTTGCCGCGCTCTACAAGGCATCGGCGGACGTGCTGACCCAGCCGGACGTGAAAAAGCGCTACGGTCAGGTCGGCGGCGCAGAAACCACGACCATGGGCAGCGCGGAATTCACCAAACGCGTGCGAGCCGACCTCGAGCGTTACCGCAAGGTCGCGGCACAGGTGGGCATACAGCAACAGTGATTGCGGCGGGGAAATTTGCCCCATGAAAGGCCGGCTTTAGCCGGCCTTTTTTTGCGTGTGTGTGCTGCCGTTATTTAACGGCCTGTTGCAGCTGCTGCCGGTACACGCCTACGTCCGGAAACTCCGTGCCGGGACAGGTGCCGGCGTAGCGATCCGCGCGCCGGCTCGCCAGGTAATTCCAGCGATAGGCCATTTCGGTGCCGTCCCTGCAATCCACCCCCTGATAGAGCCTGCCGTAATACGCGCGCGCCGTCGTCATCGAGCGGATTTCATTGCGGCTGCGTTTCTTCCACTGACCTGCGGATCTGGTGAAACGCATCTCGCCGGTGCGGTCACTGGCGGGAATTTCATATTTCATCACGGCGTGGTCGCCGTCGATTTCCAGCCCGGACAGATTGGCGAAGGATGCGAGCTGTGCGGCAACCACGTCGGCCTGCGGCATCAAGGTGATCGCGGGATCATTCAGTTGCAGTGATCTCAGGAAAGCGGACTCATCGGTGACGATCAGCACCACGGGGTGTTCAGCGGTGGAGGCGCTGTTGCCGTCAAAGCGCTTTTTCAGGAACGGCACTTCCGCGGCAAATCCCCTGACGATCTGGACGCGATCTGCGGGACTTCCAGTCTGAGCCGCGGCGTCCGGGTGCGTGGGGAGAAATGCCGACAGCGCGATTAGCAGGGACTTCAGGTTCATTTGGGAGTGCTCCGGAAGCGGATTATTCTAACCGGAGATGCGGTGGGCTTTTTCCGGAATCAAGGCCGGAAAAACAATGCTTGCTGCCCGAGGCGACCGTGGCCGGCGCACGACTTCACCCGTCATGGTGACACGGTTCTATGGCCGTGCTCACGGTTTCTTCACAGTCCACCTTGTATCTTGTGCGGCAGAATTCCCCGGCGGACATGCCATTTCCATGCAGAACAGTTCATCAATGATCAGGCGCAGTTGGTCGGCCAACTCGCTGATTGTCATCGTCACGATGTTTTTGATGGCATCCGGCAACAGCACCTTTATTGCCAACGTCACAAAAGCATACCGGCCTGCCGGTGACCATGTATGGGCCCTGCTGTCGCTGATCGTGCTGTTCGGTGGTGCGACGGTACTGGTGTTTGCCGCATTGTGTTTCAGACGCACAACCAAACCGGCCCTGATCCTCATCCTGCTGCTGTCCTCGCTCGCCGCTTACTTCATGGACAGCTATGGCGTGATCATCAGTGATGACATGTTGCGGAATGTTGTGCACACCAACACCGCCGAGGCGCAGGAATTGTTCAGCGTAAAGCTGCTGGTTTATCTGGCCGTGCTGGGCGTGCTCCCGGCACTCGTGGTCAGCAGGGTGCCGCTAGCTTGGCGCGGCTGGCGCAGCGAAGGGATAGCCCGCCTGAAACTGTTTGTTTTCACGCTGGCGCTGATGACCGCGACCGTGTTGATGTTCGGCAGCTTCTACGCCTCATTTTTCCGGGAACACAAGGAATTGCGCCAGCACGCGAATCCGGTTTATTACATTTACTCCGTGGGCAAATATGCCGCCGAAACGGTGAAATCCAGTGGGGACGGCCCCATGGTAATAGTCGGTGCTGACGCGAAAATTCCTGCCTCGGACGTGCACCGGGAACTGGTCATCATGGTGGTGGGTGAAACCGCCAGGGCCGACCGGTTTTCCCTCAACGGTTATGCGCGCGAGACCAATCCGCAGCTAAGTAAAAAGAACGTCGTCAGCTTCAGTGACTTCCGGGCCTGTGGCACCTCCACGGCCGTATCCGTGCCCTGCATGTTTCTGCTGGACGGCGAGTCCAAGGGTAAATCAGCGATAACATCGCAGGAAAATCTGCTCGACGTTCTGCAGCGCAGCGGTGTCCAGGTGCTGTGGCTGGACAACAATTCGGATTCCAAGGGCGTGGCTAGCCGCGCCGCTTACCAGGATTTCAAATCTCCCAAGGTCAACCCGGTGTGCGACATCGAATGCCGTGATGTGGGCATGCTCGCCGGATTACAGGCTTATATCGACTCACATCCGAAGGGCGATATCTTTATCGTGCTGCATCAGATGGGAAACCACGGCCCCGCCTACTACAAACGGTACCCCGCCGAGTTTGAGAAATTCAAGCCGGTGTGCAAAAACAGCGACCTCAGCCAGTGCAGCCGGGAGGAGATCGGCAATGCCTACGACAACGCCATTCTGTACACTGACCATTTTCTGGCTAAAGCGATCGAGTTGCTGGAAGGAAACGACAGCAAGTTTGAGACGGCGTTGTTCTATGTCAGCGATCACGGAGAGTCTCTGGGTGAAAACGGGCTATATCTGCACGGATTGCCCAAGGCCATTGCACCGGATACCCAGCTCAAAGTGCCTGCGGTGATGTGGTTTGGTGCGAACTTTGAGGTAGCGGTCTCGCCGGCCCTGAGGGCGAGAAGCCAAAAGCGCTTTACGCACAACAACGTCTTCCACACGATCCTCGGTTTCTTTGAAATCGACACTGCGGTACACCGCGCCGATCTGGACATCCTGCACGATACGCGGCTGGAGCAAAATCGAGTGTCGGTAGCCTCCCGCCGCACGGTCCTGCCGGGCATGACTACTTCAGCCGTGGATTGAGCACATCCCTGGACTGGTCGCCGACCAGGTTGATCGCAACGATGATCAGCAGCAGCGCGATGCCGGGGAAGAAACTGATCCAGTACTTTCCCGACAGCAGGTGTACATAACCGTTGGCAATCAGCAGGCCCAGCGACGGTGAAGTGATGGGCATGCCCAGGCCGAGAAAGGACAGCGTGGCTTCCAGCGCGATCGCGTGGGCGACCTGCACGGTGGCGACCACGATCAGCGGCGGCATCACGTTGGGCAGCACGTGGCGGAGCAGGATGCGCGCGCTGCCGTAGCCGGCACATACGGCGGCATCGACATATTCCTTGCGCAGTTCCACCAGTGCCGTGCCGCGCACGGTGCGCGCGTAGTAGGCCCATTGCACCACAATCAGCGCAATGATGATCTTGTCCACGCCCTGACCGGCCAGCGCTAGCAGGATCAGCGCGACCAGGATCGACGGGAACGACAGCTGCAGGTCGACGATGCGCATGATCAGCGCATCCAGCCAGCCGCCGGCGCGGGCGGCGATGAGTCCGATGACCAGTCCGATGCCCAGTGCTGCGAGTGTGGATGCGACGCCGACGCTCAGGCTGATGCGCAGGCCGTAGAGTATCGCCGAGACCATGTCGCGGCCCTGGTCGTCGCTGCCCAGCCAGTAGGTGTAACCTGCCGCGCTCTTCGCGCCCGGCGCGAGCTTGCTGTCGAGGATGTCGAGCTGGGCGAGGTCATACGGGTTCTGCGGCGTGATCAGCGGTGCGGCAATCGCGGCAAGCAGCAGCAGGCATAACACCCAGAACGCGGCGAGCGCGATACGGTCACGCGCAAAGCCGCGGGTGAATTCCTGGCGTGGGGAGAGCGCCATGCTCATCGCGCGCCTTTCAGCCGCACCCGCGGATCGAGTGCGGTGTAGAGCACATCGACCAGCAGGTTGATGGTGATGAACATGAAAACGATGACCAGCAGGTAGGCGACGATGACCGGGCGGTCGAGCACGTTGATGGAGTCGATCAGCAGCTTGCCCATGCCGGGCCACGCGAATATGGTTTCGGTGACGATGGCGAACGCGATCACCGATCCGAGTTCGAGGCCGACTACGGTGATGACGGGAATCAGGATGTTGCGCAGCACATGCACACGCACCACCTCGCGCTCCGCCACACCCTTGGCGCGCGCGAAGCGCACGTAATCCTGCAGCATGGCTTCGCGCGTGCCGGCACGGGTGAGGCGAATCAGCAGTGACAGCTTGAACAGCGCGAGATTGGTCGCAGGCAGGATCAGGTGGCGCAGGCCGTCCCAGCTGAGGAAACTCACGGGTATGCCGAGCACGTCCAACGTGGGGCCGCGCCCCGTGGTCGGCAGCCAGCCGAGCTGTACGGAGAACACCATGATCAGCATCAGTCCGACCCAGAAGGTCGGTAGCGAGAAACCGAGGATGGAGCCGGCCATGATGCTGCGGCCGACCCATGAGTGCGGTTTCAGTCCGGCAAGCAGTCCCAGCGGTATGCCGAGTACGACGGCAATCACCATGGCCATCAGAGCGAGTTCCAGCGTTGCCGGCATGCGTTCGAGGATGAGGTCGATCGCGGGTACGCTGGCGGCGAAGGATTTTCCCAGATCGCCGCTCACCGCGCCGCTGAGGAACACCCAGTACTGTTCCCACAACGGGCGGTCGAGACCGAGACGCGCGATGGTCTGGGCAATCTCGGCCTGATCGGCCTGCGGGTTGATCAGGATGTCGACCGGATTGCCGATGGCGTATACGCCGGTGAACACCAGTGCCGACATCACGAACAGCGTCAGCGCACTCTGGCCGAGGCGGCGCAGCACGAACATCAGCACGTCAGGCCCTCAGCGCGGCGTGAAATGATGGGCAAAGGTGAACTCGTCAGTGCGCGGCGTGTAGCTGAGACCGGCGCGCATGCCCCAGCTGACAATCTGGTGATGCACCGGGATGAAGGCCAGGTCATTCATCGCCAGCGTGTTGGCTGCACTTGCCAGCGCTTCGCGTTTCGGGCGATCGACGCTGGCAAGCGCCTGTTCCATCAGCGCATCGACTTTGGTGTTGGAGTAGCGACCCCAGTTCCACGCGCCGTAGCCTTTGTCGGGCGTCGGCGTAGCGACCAGTGAGCGCAATGCCAGATCGGCGGCGAATGAACCCCAGCCGAGCAGCGAGAAACTGGTTTCTTCCTTGCGCACACGCCCCAGGTAGGCCGACATCGGTGCGGCTTCGACGCGGGTGATGATGCCGATGCGGGTCAGCAGTTGCGCCACCGTCTGCAGGATCTGCTCATCGTTGATGTAGCGGTTGTTGGGGCCGGCGAGCGTGATATTGAAACCCTTCGGGTAGCCGGCTTCGGCGAGCAGGCGTTTTGCGCCTTCGGGATCGTAGGGCTCTGCTTTCAGCGCGGCATTGTGGCCGAACACGCCCGGTGACACGATGTTTGCGGCGGGCACCGCGAGGCCTTCCATGACGCGCTCGGCGATCGCGGTGCGATGGATGGCCTTGGATATCGCCAGCCGTACGCGCCGGTCCATGAACGGATTGCGCGCGAGGGGGTTTCCATCGGCGCCGGTAATGCCCGGCGGCTGAGGGCGGTACTGATCGACGTGCAACAGGATGGTCCGCCACGAGGTCGTTTGCATAACGCGTAACTTCTTGTTTTTATTTATATTTCTGATATCCGCCGATGGCACGTGTTCAATTACGTCGAGTTCGCCCGACAACAGTGCGGCGGTGCGCGACGGATCGGCGGTGACAATGCGCAGCGTGACCTTGTCCCACGCCGGGCGCCGGCCCCACCAGCCGTCATGACGCGCGAGTTCCAGCCGGTCGCCGCGCTGGTAACGTACGAACCTGTACGGTCCGGTGCCGATCAGTGCGCGGCCCGAATCAAAATCCTCGGGACCGGCATTGAGCGCATGCTTTTTCGACACGATGAGGATCGAATTGAGTTCTTCAGGCAGCGCGCCATAAGGATATTTTGTCCTCACTCGCAGCGTGTACTTGTCGACCACGGCGGTGGATTCCACGGCGCGCACGAAGGACGCGAAGCCGCCGGGACTGCCTTTGATCGACAGCGGGCGCTGCAGTGAAAATGCGACGTCTTCGGCAGTCAGTTCGGTGCCGTCATGGAATTTCACGCCGCGGCGCAGATTGAATTCCCAGTTGAGCGCGTCCAGTGCACGCCAGCGTTCGGCGAGGCCCGGAATCAGCCGGGTCTGCGGATCAACATCGGTCAGCGACTCAAAAACATGGCGCGCGACGGTCAGATTGGGTTGCGCGGCGAGAAAATGCGGGTCGAGTGAAGTGACTTCACCGGAGAGGCCGATGCGCAGTTCGGCAGCGGGGGTGATTGCGCTGTGAGCGATTGAGGCGAGGCAGAGCAGCAGGGCCCATCCGTGCAGAAACCGTGGGGATTGTTTCATGTGCAATTCATCTTAAGAAAAGGCAAGCATAACGCATCAATCCGGTTCCAATGCTGTGCGTTGACAGTGCCGGCGGGCCTGCCTATGCTGAACCTTTAACGACGGACGTTCAGATGAAGCCCGATGTCGCGCCCGGCGCCGAAACCCTCAAGCTGATCCGCGAACTGATTGCGTTTGCGACGGTCAGCCGGGACTCCAACCTCGAATTGATCGATTATGTGCGCGAGCTGCTGCGGCCGCTCGACGCAGACGTGCGCCTGACGTTTGACCAGGACAAACGCAAGGCCAATCTGTTCGCGACGCTGGGCCCGCGTGGTGTGCCGGGTGTGGCGCTGTCGGGCCATACCGATGTCGTGCCGGTCGACGGCCAGGACTGGAGCAGCGATCCGTTTGCCGTGGTCGAGCACGACGGCCGCCTTTATGGCCGCGGTACGTCCGACATGAAAAGTTTCATCGCCTGCGCGCTGGCCGTGGTGCCGGAGTTCGTGCAGCGCGGCCTGAAGACGCCGGTGCACCTGGCCTTTTCCTATGATGAGGAAGTCGGCTGTCTGGGTGTGCGCGACCTGCTGGCGGACATGGCGCAGGCGGGTATCCGGCCACGCTCGTGCGTCGTCGGCGAGCCGACGGAAATGCGCCCGGTGATTGCGCACAAGGGCAAGCAGAGCTACCGCTGCACGGTGCGCGGGCTCGCGTCGCATTCGGCGTATGCCCCTTACGGCGTCAATGCGGTGGAAGCAGCAGCGGAAGCCATCACCTATCTGAAGCAGATGGCGCGGCGGCACCGCGATCAGGGGCCCTACGACCGCGGATTTGACGTGGCTTATACGACGGTACACACCGGCACGATCCACGGGGGCACGGCG
>Ga0224505_10000698_pt1 | contig 22620 bp, 19 predicted proteins | sample SF_Jan12_sed_USG_FD_169102 | JGI IMG/M metagenome (GOLD analysis project Ga0224505, IMG submission 169102) | Sediment microbial communities from San Francisco Bay, California, United States - SF_Jan12_sed_USGS_4_1 | ecosystem: Environmental > Aquatic > Marine > Sediment | place: USA: California... | reverse complement strand
GGTGAACATTACGGTCGGGCTTCCCATCGTTCGGACATCGGTGGACCATGGGACGGCCTACGATATTGCCGGTAAAGGAGCGGCTGATCCGGGAAGCCTTCTGGAGGCGATCCGGGCTGCCGCATCCATTGTCCGTCACCGCCTGTCGGTCCATGAGAATGCCCGAGTCTGATTGCATCGCCCTGCCTCGTATGATAAAGTCTTTGGGAAGAAGAGCCTGACCTGTTGTTCCAATATCCGGGAGATTGTTGTGACCATAGACATTTTGCTTGGAGTAATTGCCCTTGCTGCCGTTGTGCTGACCCTGTTCCTCGTGCCTGCCCTTATTCAGCTGAAAAATACGGCGGCCCAGGTGGAACAGTTTCTTGACAGCACTTCCCGGGAGCTGGGGCCTTTGCTCGTTGAGCTTAAGTCAACGACCGACAGGCTTAACAGCCTTGCCGCCGATATCGAAACCAAGGCCGCCAAAGTTGATGTGGCATTCAATGCCGCTGAACATGTGGGGTACACGGTGGAAGGGTTCAATATTCTGTTGAAAGAGAAGGTAGACACCTTGTCGTCATCGGTTATCGTCCTTTCGGCGGGCCTTCAGGGGGCGCTGCAGCATGTCATCGGTCGTTTCCTCAAGCGGGAACAAAAGGATATCCCGAAAGGCCCGCATTATTATTGATATCTCGAAGAATCTCAGTAGCGAGCATGATCAGCTTTCTCTACATATCCGCCAATTGCCTCCGTTTCCGGCAGACTTCTCATGACATCACCCCTTCCTGACGGCCATCCGCAGTGGCGTCCGTCCAAGGCCCTCGGCCAGAATTTCCTCGTTGACCACGGTGCTGTGCGCAGAATTGTGGAGGCGGCGGAAGTCGACCAGGAGGATACGGTCCTTGAAATAGGGCCGGGAAAAGGGGTTCTTACGGCGGCACTGGCGGAGAAGGCCGGGCAGGTCGTGGCCCTTGAATTCGACCGTCACCTGGCGGAGTCGTTGATGAGCGATTTCAGCGGCGCTGACAATGTCCGCATCATATACGCCGACGCCCTTGAATTCCCCCTCGAAACCCTCCCTCATCCGTTGAAGGTGGTCGCCAATCTCCCCTACTCGGTAGCGACGCCAATCCTCTTCAGGCTGCTGGAAAACCGCCATTGCCTGAGCCGGATGGTACTGATGTTCCAGAAGGAGGTGGCGGAGCGGATCCTTGCGGAGCCCGGCGGCCGGGACTACGGCGTACTCTCGGTAATGGTGCAGGCATTTACCCGGCCCAAGCTGGAGTTTGTTCTGCCCCCCGATGCCTTCAGGCCGCGGCCGAAGATCGATTCGGCAGTGGTTTCCTTCGAGACCCCTTCGGTGCCGCGAGTAGCCCTGGTTGACGAAAATGCCTTCCGGCGGGTGGTAAAGGCAGCCTTTTCCCAGCGCAGGAAGACGTTGCGCAATTCCCTGAAGGCGTTGCTCGGAGAAAGGGTGGAAGAGGTATTGCTCACGGTGGGGATAGACCCAATGAGACGGGCCGAGACACTGACACTGGAAGAGTTCGCCCGGCTCAGCGTGGCAAGTCGCTGAACCTGTCCGTCTTATTGGCCGGGCTCCGGCTGGACCTTTTTCTCCTGCCCCGCCCAGTTCTTTATAGGCTGGCCGAGGGCGTTCTTGACGGCGCCGGAGTCTTTTTTGAAGGCTTCACTTCCAATGTTGACGGTCGGCAATCGCTCTCCGCCCGGCCTCAGGATAAGTATCCCTATCCGTCGGTTTGCCGGATGATAGGGGTCATCAAGCTTGAAGGGGACCGTGCTTGAATACCCGATTACCTTGGAGAACCTTTCAAAGGTTACTCCTGTACCCTCGAGGTCCTTCCTCGCGGCATTCGCCCTGTCGGATGAAAGTTCCCAGTTGCTATAGCCAGTGGCGGTGCGGAAGGGAGTGGCGTCGGTGTGGCCGGTAATGGCGACCTTGTACGGCATGTCCTTGATTACCTGTCCGATGCTCTCGATGATGGTGTGGGCGTATGGTTCCATGGTGGCGCTTCCCGACCGGAACATCGGGCGATTGTCCTTGTCGAGCATCTGGATGCGTATCCCTTCGGGCAGCGATTCTATAAGTATCTGTTCCGCCAGGTCGCTTTGCCCCGACTGGGCTATGGCGTTCTCAACAGCTTCCCTGAGCTTGTCTTCCAGAGTTTCAAAGGTAGCTTCCAGAGTGCTTTCGGAAGGTGGGCTGGTATCCAGTATCTTCATCTTCCCATCCTCGCCGGGGATAACCTTTCCCTTGCCGATGATGGGTTGCGGGTTTTTGAAATAATCCGAGATGCCCCCAAGCTTCTCTTCCGGGGTGACGTTGAGCAGCCACAGGAGCATAAAGAAGGCCATCATGGAGGTGGTGAAGTCGGCGTATGCCACCTTCCAGGCGCCGCCATGGTGGCCGCCATGCCCCTTTTTTACCACTTTTTTGATTATGATGGGTTGGTCGTTCCCTGCCATCGGATCAGCCTTTTAGCATCTTTTCCACCTCTTCGGCGGACGGTCGGTCGCTTACGTAAATGCTCCGGCGGACATACTCAACCACCAGCATGGGGGAAAGGCTCTCGGCCATGGCCTTGAGGCCTATTTTCATGCAGGTAAAATAGCGCCCCTCTTCCCGGATGTAGTGTGTAAGGTTGCTGGCCAGCGGTTGGACCAAACCGTAGGAAAGAAGGATGCCGAGAAAGGTGCCTACCAGGGCAGCGGCCACATGATGTCCTATGACCTCGGCAGGCTGGTCGAGGTAACCCATGGTGATTACGACGCCCATGACCGCCGCGACGATACCAAGACCGGGGAGGGCATCACCCATTGTAGAAAGAGTTGAAGGCGACAAGAACGCCTCTTCATGATGGGCCTCGATGTCGTTTTCCATGATCATCTCCAACTCACTGGGGGCTGCTGCCGCGTCGACGATAAGCCGGGCCGTGTCCTTGAAGAACTCCAGGGCATGGTGATTTTCAAGGAACTTTGGGTAGTTTTTGAATATCGCGCTGTTCTCCGGCTCCGATATGTCGCTTTCCAGAGCAAGAATTCCCTCGCGCCGCATCTTCATGCCGAGGTTATAGAGCACGCCCAGGAGGGCTATGTAGTGATCCTTGGTAAATGCGCCGCTTTTGAATACCTTGGGAAGGTCGGCTACCAGGTTTTTCATGGTCTTGGTAGGAGTGCCGATGAGCATGGCGCCAACGGCCGCACCGCCAATGATAACCAGTTCGGCAGGTTGAAACAGGACGTGCAGATGCCCGCCTGCAATCAGATAGCCTCCGACCACCCCAAGGAAGACGACGACAATGCCTATGATAGATAGCATGAGATCTCATTCTCTCAATCCGCGCAAGCGGGACGAGTCACATTGAAACAGGGAAATACTGTCTATGGAATGCTGGTTGTGCCTAATGGGACCAAGATTGACATGGCCCACTGCCTGTGAGATATTTCGGCAGACTCCGGCCCAAACTTTAAGCATCATTACGCCCGATTTCGACTTTTACGGACCTTTTTTCTTATGAGTATTTCCGACAATACCCTTTCCGTTGTCCCTCTTGGGGGATTAGGGGAGATCGGCCTTAACATGACCTGCATCGAGTACGGCGACGACATCATCGTGGTCGATGCGGGGATCATGTTCCCGGAAGAGGAGATGCTTGGGGTCGATCTTATCATACCCGATTATACCTACCTTCGGGAAAATCATGAAAAGATAAGGGCCTTCATCATTACCCACGGCCACGAGGACCATACCGGGGCCCTTCCTTTTATTCTGCGTGAGATCAATGCCCCGGTCTACGGTACCCGGTTGACCCTCGGGCTCATCAGTGGCAAGCTCAAGGAGCATCGACTGCTCGAATCCACGGAGCTGATTACGGTGAAACCCCGCGATACGGTGGAGGTCGGGTGTTTCAGGATCGAGTTCATCCGGGTTACCCACTCCATCGTCGATGCCGTTGCCCTCGCCATTACCACACCGGTCGGCATCATTATTCACAGCGGCGACTTCAAGCTGGACCAGACCCCCATTGACGGCGAGGTTCTCGACATGGCCCGGTTCGCCGAATACGGCGACCGCGGTGTCCTCTGTCTCCTCTCCGACAGCACCAACTCCGAAAAGGAGGGGTATACCCTCTCGGAACGCGAGGTAGGGCGGGCCATCGACGAGATATTCAGTCAGGCGGAGAAGCGGGTCATCGTCGCTACCTTCGCCTCCAACATCCATCGTATCCAGCAGATTGCCGATGCGGCGGTCAAGTACGGCAGAAAGATTGCCTTAAGCGGCAGGAGCATGGTCGCCAATGTGCAGATCGCCCGTGACCTGGGTTATCTCCGTCTGCCTAATGATGTCCTGATCAAGATCGATGACATCAAAAAGTTCCATGATTGCGAGGTCGCCATCATCACCACCGGAAGCCAGGGCGAGCCCATGAGCGCCCTCTCGCGCATGGCGCTGAACGACCACAAGCAGGTGCAGGTCAACGAGGGAGATACCGTTGTCATCTCCGCCAAGGTGATTCCCGGCAACGAGAAATCGATCTCCCGCATCATCAACCACTTTTTCAAGCGGGGTGCGAAGGTCTTTTATGAACGGGTCTCCGAGATCCATGTTTCGGGCCATGCCGCACAGGAGGAGCAGAAGATCATGCTTCACCTCGTCCGGCCGCGCTATTTCATCCCCGTGCACGGCGAATACCGCCACCTGGTCCATCATGCCCGGCTGGCCGAGATGGTGGGCATCCCCCGGGAGCGGATATTCGTTATAGAGGACGGCGAAGTGGTCGAGTTCGAGCATGATGGGAACGAGGTTGTCGGCGCCCGCGCGGGTGTCGTTACGGCGGGACGCATATTTGTCGACGGCAAGGGGGTCGGCGACGTAGGAGAGGTGGTCCTGCGCGACCGGATGCGACTGGCCCACGACGGCGTCGTCATTGTCATCATCGGCATCGAGCAGCACACCGGGAAGGTGGTATCCGGCCCCGATATCATATCGCGCGGCTTTGTCTTTGAGGATGCCTCTCAGGACCTGCTCTTGGAGGTGCGGGAGGCGGTCAACGGAGTCCTGAGCGGCATGGGGCAGGAGATCAAGTCTGAGTGGTCGGTGGTGCAGGCCGATGTGCGGAGCGCCCTCAAGAAGTTCATATTCAAGCGGATGGAGCGAAAGCCGATGATCCTTCCCATCATCATGGAGGTATAGTGCAGCTCATCGAAGCCATCATCCTGGGCATTGTGCAGGGGCTCACCGAGTTCCTTCCCATCTCCAGCTCCGCCCATCTCATCCTCTTCCCCTGGTTCTTCGGTTGGAGCGGGACGCTGGTCGACAGCCATACCTTCGATGTGGCCCTGCATGCCGGGACAGCGGTGGCGGTGCTCGCCTATTTCAGGCAGGACTGGTTGCGCCTCACCGGGGCGTTCTTTGTCAGTCTGAAGGAGCGTAATCAGGCCGACCCCGACCAGCGGATGGTCTGGTATATCATTCTAGGCTGCGTGCCGGCTGGTTTGGTGGGGGTGAGTTTCGAACACTTCATCGAGGAGAACTTCCGGAACCCGCTCCTCATTGCCATAACGCTGGCGGTCTTCGGCGGGTTGATGATCTACGCCGAGAAGAAGGGGAAGCAGGCGGTCAATCTCGACAGGATGACCCTGGGCAATGCGCTGGCCATCGGTGTTTCCCAGGCGGTAGCACTCATCCCCGGCGTGTCGCGGTCCGGAATTACCATAACCGCCGGGCTGCTGCTGGGCCTTGACCGCTCGTCAGCGGCGCGGTTTTCATTTCTCCTCTCCACGCCGGTCATCGTCGGCGCGGCCGTGCTCAAGCTGCGGCATCTCTTCCATGACGATATCCCGCAGAATGAGTGGGTTCCCATTCTCGTCGGTACCGTTGTCTCGGCGGCGGTCGGCTACCTCTGCATCAAGTACCTGCTTCGTTACCTGGCGTCACACACCCTTAATCTCTTTGCTTGGTATCGGATTGCCCTGACGGTGGTGGTGCTTGGGGTGTTTATGGTGAGACTCTGAAAAGCCAGAGACTCAAGGGACGCAAGGGACATAAGGGTTAAAGCAGTCCGTTCGTCCCTTCTGCTCCTGCCAGCACCTCTTCGAACTCCTTCCCCATCAACCCATACTGCCATTTCTTCAACAGCTCGCCTGCCACGGTTGGTCCGCTTGCATTGGCGATAGTCTCCAGCGTAGCCCGGTTGCACAGCAGCGACGGCGGCAGGCCGAGTTCGTGGGCCTTGTGGTCCCTGATCTTCTCCAGCTTCTCCGACCGTTTTTCCTTCAGCGGGTTTCTCGGTTTTCGGGGTGCTCGCGCGAGTTTAGGCCATGCCTCAGGCGGCATCGCAGCACCGCGCTGAATGGCGTCGAGCAGCCCCTTGCCGATGCGGGCAGTGAGCCGCGGCGTCACGCCGTGGATGGCCTCCAGTTCGGTGATGGTGGCAGGCCGTTTTGTCGCCATCTCCATCATGCTCTCCGATGACAACACCTTGAAGGGGGGCCGGTCCCATTTTCTGGCGGTCTCGTCCCTGAATTCGACAAGCATCTGAAGCACGGCGAGATGTTCGGGCGCGAGTTTGGCGGCGCCTTTTATGTCGAAACAGGAAGGGGCTTCCTTGGGTTTTGCCCGGCATCGGCTGAGGAGCTCACACTCCTCCCGCACCCATCCGGCCCGGCCCTTTTCGTCAATGGCCTTCCCCAGCAGTTCTCGCAAGGGCAGCAGGAGGGCGGTGTCCTTTACGGCGTAGTCGAGCATCTCCGGAGGAAGGGGGCGGACCGACCAGTCTTTTTTCTGGAAGCGCTTGTCGAGGACGACGCCGAAATGGGCCTCAAGCAGCGCCGACAGGCCGAAGTTCTGGGCGCCGAGGAGCTGGGCCGCGACCTGGGTATCGAAGAGGTTTTCCATTACCACGCCGTACTGGCGGTTGAGCAGCCTTACGTCGTAGTCGGACCCGTGAAATACTTTCTCGATCCGCGCATCGTGCAGGAGCGGCAGGAGTGGGTCGATATGATCGAGGGCAATCAAGTCTACCAGCAGGTTCTCATGCGCCGTGGATATCTGCATGAGGCAGAGGCTTTCCTGATAGTGGTGGAGGGAGTCGGCCTCAAGGTCAATGGCGAGATGCGGCTCCAGTGCCAGTCTTTGAGCGGTCTCGGCAAGAGCCGGCTCTGTGGTGATCATCTGCCAGCTGAGTTCGGTCATGCCACCTCCCCGGGTTCGTCGGTGATGACCGTAAAACAGGAGGCGTCTCCGTTTTTTCTGGCGGGAAGGGTGTCAACCCTGATGGTGAGAACGCGGTGCCGGAACATGATGGTCAGGGTGTCTCCTTCCTTTATCTCCTTGCCGGCCTTTGCCGGTGTCCCATTACAGAGTACGAGGCCGCGGTCACAGGCGTCGTTGGCGATGCTTCTTCGTTTGATGAGCCGTGACTGCTTGAGATACAGGTCAAGACGCATGGGATTCTTTTGTGGTCTTTTCCCTGTTGGGCAGCATGATGAAGAAGGTGCTCCCCTGGCTCTCTTCGCTCTCCACCCATATTTTTCCGCCATGAAGCTCTACCAGTTTCTTGGTGAGGGCGAGGCCCAGCCCGGTTCCTTCATATTTTCTGGTAAACGATGCATCGAGTTGCCGGAATTCCTGAAAGATAAGGTGCTGGTCTTCCTTTCGTATGCCGATGCCGGTATCGGAGACGGCGATTTCGACAAATGCTCCGACCGGTCTGGCGGATATGGTTATTTTGCCATGTTCAGGGGTGAATTTCACCGCATTGGAGACCAGGTTGAAGAGTATCTGCTTCAATCGTGTAAGGTCGGCGGTGACCTGGTCGACTCCCTCCACCGTGCTGGTAATGGCGATCTGCTTCTGATGAGCCTGGGTGCGGAATGAGTTCAGGGTGGTTTCGAAGAAGTCCGCAATGGAAGCGGTGGTGTAGTGCAGCTCCATCTTGCCGGCCTCGACCTTCGACAGGTCCAGGATGTCGTTGATGAGCTGCAGCAGGTGCTTGCCGCTCATATGGATGTGCGAGACATAGCGCTGCTGCTTTTCATTGAGGTCGCCGTAGAGGTTGTCCGTGAGCACCTCGGAGAACCCTATGATGGAGTTGAGCGGAGTCCTCAGTTCATGGGACATGTTGGTAAGAAATTCAGATTTCATGCGATCGGCGCGCCTCAGTTCCTCGTTGGCGATGCGCAGGTCGTAGGTCCTGCGCTTGATCTCTTCTTCAAGCTGGGAGTTCCATTCCATGAGGGTCCGGCGCGATTCCAGGAGTTTTTCCGCCATGCTGTTGAAGTCTTTGGCCAGGGCTTCGATCTCGTCACCGGTATTGATGTTGAGCCGGTAATCCAGCTTGCCCTGTCCGATCATCTCCGCGCCTACCTTGAGGCTCTCTATCGGCTGAATGATCCTCTGAGCGACCAGGTAGGCAAAGGTACTCACCAACCCGATGAACAAGAGGCCAAGGAACGCGAGCCTTCCCATCAGCTTGCGTACGGGGGCATAGCTTTCATTCGGTTCCAGCCCTAAAAAGACATACCAGCGGTGCCCTCCAAAGGAGCCTTCTCCGACCATGCTGGAGACCACCGGCGCATACCCCATGATCGCATTTATTCCGCCATGCTCATCGTCGGCAATAGTCCAGCCGGGTTTGTCGTGAGAGATCAGTTCCATGAGTTTCTTGTCGACCTTAAGAGACATAGGGGGGATAAGGGGGTCGATAAGCATCATCCCGTCGGACCGCACCATGTTGGCATGTCCGGTTTGTCCTATCTGTATGGAGTTGATCGCGGCAAAGAGTTCGTTCAGGCTCAGGGTAACCACCAATACGCCGATGGCCTTGCCATTTTTCCTTACGATGGGCACGGCGATTTCTATGCCGTAAGAATCGGGGCCTGTAGAAATGACGTCGCTGACAAATGCCTGATATGCTGGCTGGCGCATTCCGCCGATCCACATGGGGTCCTCCCCCCAGAAGAGCCGGCGCGGTTTTTTCATGGCCCCTATGGCGACCCCCTTGCTGTTGAGGATGGTCAGGTTGATGTATTCTTCCTTGATGTGGGTGGCTCTCAGATATGATGCCGCAGGCTGGTCGACAATCGCTCTTATAACCGGGTTGTCCGCGGATATATCCTGCCATGCTGCATCGAGTTCTTTAATTCCCCGGACATGAGCTTGAGAGGTATTGCTGTTTTTCCGACTGGCATCCTCTATTGCGTCAGCGATCATCGGACTTAACGCAAGATGATATGCCTCGTCGATCTCCTTGTCGATGATGAGGCTTATCTCCCGGGCGGCACCCTTGGTTATCTCCTTGAAGTCCTCTCCCTGCTTGTCCCGCATGATGGCGGTGCCGAAGTGATAGATAAGGTAGAACGACAGTATGCCGGGGATAAGGCCGACCAGGATAGCGGCGAGGAGGATCTTCTTTCTTATGCTCAGGCTAAATCGCATTGGTTTAAAGCGGAGCCGGAGTTACAGGCGTCCTTTTTCCTTTATGCAGTCAACCAGTACGTGCACAATCGCGGGGTCCCAGTACTGCTGGTCTGCCTCCGACTTCAGGATGTCCATGGCCTTGTCATTCGGAAGACCAACCCGGTAGGGCCGGTCGGATGTCAGGGCGTCATATATGTCGGCGATAGCCAGAATGCGGGCCATAAGCGGTATCTCTTCACCCTTGAGGCCGTCGGGGTAACCGGTCCCGTTGTATCGTTCATGATGGTGGCGGATGGCGGGAAGAAGGTGCTTCAGTGACTTGAGCGGCTGACAGATGGCCTCGCCGCGGACGGGGTGATCCCTGATGATCTCCCGTTCCTCGCGGGAGAGGGGGCCGGGCTTGTGGAGATAGCTTTCGCTTACGCCGATCTTGCCTATGTCATGCAGCAGCCCCGCTTTGTGCACGATGTCCTGGTCTTTTACGGAAAGCCCCAGGGCTTTCGCCAGTTTCTGGGCAAAATCGGCCACCCGCTCCGAGTGCCCCCGGGTATAGGGGTCCTTTGCCTCCACCGCGAGGGCCAGGGTGATGATGATGTCCTGGCTGTGATCGAGGTCGGCGTAGTAGTGTCGTATGCGCAGAAGGGAGCGGACCCTTGCCAGGAGTTCATGCCGGTTGAAGGGTTTGGAGATAAAGTCGTCGGTCCCGGCGTCGAGTCCTTTTATCTTGTCTTCCAGGTCGCTGAGGGCGGTCACCATGATGACGGGGATAAAGCGGGTCTTCTCGTCGGCCTTCAGGCGGGCGCAGACATCATAACCGTTAACCTTGGGCATCATGATGTCGAGGAGGATAAGGTCGGGTGGGTTCTCCGTGACCTTTGAAAGGGCCTCTTCACCGTCGTATGCCTCGTCGACCTCGTATCCCTCGGCGGAGATGTAAGTCTTCAGTAATTCAACGTTCTGCCTGTTGTCATCGACGATAAGGATCCGGGAAGGAACTTCGGAAACCCAGCTGCTTTCCATGAAGAGTAAAGCCTCCGTAACTGTCTTGTGATCAATTTATCATAGAGCAATGATAAAGCTTGTGAAACAAATATATTACCCGGTTCTTTTCGGCGTTAACCATTAAATCTTGATAATAAAGGGGCAAAGTTGATGGTTTTCTGCTATTCTTCATCGAGTTTTTCTCGGAATATACCGGATTGTCAAGGATAAACGCAGAATGAACAGTGACGACATACGGGAAATAATAGTCAACCGTTCCGGCCATCCGCTGGAAGTGAAGGATATCGCCCGCCTCGCCGGAGTGAAGGGGGCGGCCCGCCGCGAGCTGAAACGCCTGCTTCAGGAGCTGGTGGAACGGGGAGAGATCGTCCGGGTACGGGGAGACCGTTACGGTCCCCCGAAGAAGATGAACATGGAGACCGGCGTCCTCCAGTGCCACCCCGAGGGGTACGGCTTCGTGCGGATGGATCAAGGCGGCGACGACATCTTTGTCGGTCCCCGGAGCATGGAAGGCGCCATGCATGGCGACCGGGTGGTGGTGAGGCTTGAGGGGGTGCGCAAGTTTGGCCGCCGGGAGGCGCGGGTGGTCCGCGTGCTCGAACGCAGGACGGAGCGGGTGGTGGGGCGCTTTGAACGCGATCGTCGCTACTGCTGGGTCGTCCCTTCCAATCCGCGAATACTCACTGACATCCTCATCCCTGTTGCGGAACGAGGGGAGGCGCGGCACGGCCAGGTGGTAACGGCCGAGATCACCCGCTATCCCATGGGCGGGCGGAGCCCCGAGGGTCGGGTTGTCCGGGTGCTGGGGTGGGGCGACGAGGCCGGGGTCGACATAGAGACCATCATCGAGGCGTTTCAGCTCCCCGTGGCCTTCCCCCACGACGTGCTCGCCGAGGCGAAACGCATACCCCGGGAGGTTCAGGAAAGCGCCTTTGCGGGGAGAGAGGACCTGCGCCAACTGCCCACCGTCACCATCGACGGCGAGACGGCCAAGGACTTCGACGATGCCGTATCGGTGAAAAAACACGACGACGGCCGCATCCGGCTGTGGGTGCATATCGCCGATGTCTCCCATTACGTAAAAGAAAAGGCGCCGCTGGACGAAGAGGCATACCGGCGCGGCACCAGCGTCTATTTCCCCGACCGGGCCATCCCCATGCTGCCCGAGGCCCTCTCCAACGGCATTTGCAGCCTTAACCCCCAGGTCGACCGTCTTACCGTCACCTGCGAAATAGTCTTCGACAAAGAGGGCAAGCGCCTCGATTACCGGCTCTACGACAGCGTGATAAAGAGCGACGAGCGGATGACCTACACCGCCGTCCGCGAGATACTGGTCGACAAAGACCCGGCCCAATGCGCGCGCTACCGTCCGCTGCTCGGCGACTTTGCCGTCATGGAGGAGCTGTTCGGCCGCCTCAATAAAAAGAGGAAAGAGCGGGGGAGCATCGACTTCGACCTGCCCGAGCCGCAGATCATCCTCGATATCCAGGGAAAGACCACCGCCATCATCGAGTCGGAGCGGAATGTGGCCCACCGGATTATCGAGGAGTTCATGTTGGCCGCCAACGAGACCGTGGCCGAGCATATGGCCCGCCGCGAGGTGCCTTTCATCTACCGGGTCCACGATGAGCCCGACCCCGGGAAGATCGCCGACTTCCAGGAGTTTGCCGCGCAATTCAAGGTGGGCTTCAAGGCGGTGGGAAAGATCACGCCGTCAGCGTTCTGTGGCATTCTCGAACAGGTGGCGGGGCGGCCCGAAGAGAAACTCATCAACCAGGTACTGCTCCGCTCCATGAAGCAGGCCTGCTACGTTACCGAAAACGTCGGGCATTTCGGCCTCGCCGCCGAGTACTACACCCACTTTACCTCGCCCATCCGGCGCTACCCCGACCTGATCGTTCACCGTATTCTCAAGGAACAGTTGTCGGGGAAACTCTCCAAAGGGAAAAAGGAACACTACCAGTCGGTACTCCCCGACATTGCCCGCCGGTCGTCGGAGCGGGAGCGGATCGCCATGGAGGCCGAGCGCGAGGTAGTGAGCCTCAAGAAGGCCCAGTTCATGAGCGACAAGGTAGGGCAGGAGTTCGCGGGGCTGGTATCGGGCGTCACTGCCTTCGGGCTCTTCGTGGAGTTGACCGACATCTTTGTGGAGGGATTGATTCACGTCAGCGCCCTGCGCGACGACTATTACGCCTACGAAGAAAAGAAGCACCGGCTGGTGGGGGAGCGGACCGGCCGGACATTTACCATCGGCGACCCGGTGCGGGTGCGGGTGGAGAAGGTGGACCTGGAACGGAAACGGGTCGATTTTGAGCTGGTCAGGAATTCTGACCGAAAGCCATAGCGGCGGGGCAAGAATTTTATTGAAAAAGCTGGTTTTTCTGGTATATTTACCGGTCTCGCTTCACATCTCTCAGGAAATGAGGTAATTACAGGCCTGTATGTCAGAAATCGAGGAGTTGCGTCAGAAGATCGACGCCATCGACTCCGGTATCTTGAAGCTTTTAAATGAGCGGGCGCAGCATGTTACAGAAATCGGCAGGATCAAAAAGAGCAAAAATGCCGAAATCCATGTCCCCAAGCGGGAACTGGAGATATACCAGCGCCTCGAGAAGAGCAATCCCGGCCCGTTTCCCAACGAGGCCGTAAGGGCCGTCTTCCGCGAAATCATCTCTGCGTGTCTTTCCCTTGAGCAGCCGCTTAAAGTAGCTTTTCTCGGCCCGAAGGCCACCTTCAGCCACCTGGCCTGCATGCGGCATTTCGGCTTTTCTACCCACTATGTCCCGGTCAACAGCATCCGTGACGTATTTCTCGAAGTGGAGAAGGGGAACTGCATCTACGGCGTGGTTCCTATCGAGAATTCGACCGAGGGGGTCATTACCCATACCCTCGACCTGCTGGCCGATTCGGAGCTGAAGATATCGGCCGAGGTGATGCTTGAGGTCTCCCACAACCTGCTGTCCAAGGCCGAAGGCCTCGACAAGGTCCAGAAGATATATTCCTTCAACCCTCCCGCGGCCCAGTGTCGCCAGTGGCTTGCCACCAATCTTCCCAACGTTCCTGTGCAGGAGGTTTTCAGCTCCGCGCGGGCAGCCGAGATGGCGGCGCAGGACCCTGCATCGGCGGCCATCGCCAGTGAGCTGGCGGCGGACCTCTACGGCTTGAATATCCTGAGCAAGCGCATCGAGGACAACCCCAACAACATCACCCGATTCCTCGTGGTGGGCAAGAAGATGATGACGCCGACGGGGCGCGACAAGAGTTCCATAATGTTCTCCATAAAGGACAAGGTAGGGGCGTTGCACAATGTGCTGGAGGCCTTTGCCCGGCACGGCATCAACCTGACCAAGATCGAGTCGAGGCCGTCGAGGCGCAAGTCGTGGGACTATGTCTTCTTCGCCGACCTTGAAGGACATGTCGAGGAGGAGCGAGTAAAGAAAGCCCTCGAGGCCCTCGAGGGGTTGAGCAGTTTTGTGAAGATACTGGGTGCATACCCGGTGGGGAGTTGATGGTGGGCAGGGAGATATCAGTGGAAAATCTGGTGCCTGAGTATGTGCGTGCCCTCGTGCCCTATGCCCCCGGCAAGCCCATTGAAGAGCTGGAACGGGAGCTTGGGATTACCGGTTGTATAAAGCTGGCGTCCAACGAAAACCCGCTGGGGCCGTCTCCCAGGGCGCTGGAGGCCATTGCCGCGGTTGCGCCATCGATCCACCGGTATCCCGACGGGAATGTCTTTAATCTGAAGAAGGCCCTGGCGGAGCGGCTCTCTATAGAGCCTTCCTGGCTTGTCTTCGGGAACGGCTCCAACGAACTGATCGAACTTGCCGCCCGCACCTTCCTGAGGCCCGGCGAATCGGCGGTGGCGGGTAACCCGTCATTCTCCGTCTACGGTTCGGTGGTCCAGGCGATGAACGGCAGGATGCATCTGGTCCCGCTGGTGGACGGGAGGCACGATCTTGAAGGCATGGCGGAGGCGATCACCGCCGATACGCGAATCGTCTTTATCGCCAACCCCAACAACCCGACCGGTGCCATGAACGATGCCGGCGAACTGGCGGCATTCATGGAAAAGGTGCCCGACCACATCATCGTCGTGGTGGACGAGGCCTACTATGAATATGTGACCCGGGAGGATTACCCCGATAGTATGTCTTATGTGAGGGAAGGCAGAAACGTTATTGTCCTTCGGACCTTCTCCAAGATATACGGACTTGCCGGGCTGAGGATCGGTTACGGTATGGCCCGCCCCGAGCTGGTCGATGCCATGAACCGCGTGCGCCAGCCGTTCAACGCGAACGCGGTGGCTCAGGCGGCGGCCTTGGCTGCCCTTGGCGACGACGACCATATGAGGAAGAGCATCCAGGTGAACTACGAGGGCAAGGTCTTCATGTATGCCCTGTTTCAGGAGATGGGGGTCGGCTATTACCCCAGTGAAGCGAACTTCATCTGGCTGGAGCTGGAGCGGGATGCAAAAGAGGTCTACAGCGCCCTGCTGCATAAAGGAATTATCGTCAGGCCCATGGGGCCGACCCAGATACGGGTGAGCATCGGCCTGCCCGAAGAGAACAGGCGGTTTGCGGAAGCTTTTAAGGAAATAATGGGCGGAGGAATCGAATGATTATCGTATTAAAACCTGAAGTAACCAAGGCTGAAATAGACCATATAATGGACCGACTCAAGGAGCGGGGCCTCACCGGCCACGTCTCCCAGGGGGTGGAGCGGAGTATCATCGGCGTCATCGGCGACGAACGGGTAATCGAGGCCCTTCCCTTCGCGGCGATACCCGGCATTGAGAAAGCAATGCCTATCCTCAAGCCATACAAACTGGCCAGCCGGGATTTCAAGAAAGAGAACACCGTTATCGACGTGAACGGCGTAAAGATCGGCGATCGAAAGGTGCCGATAATCGCCGGTCCCTGTTCCGTGGAGAAGAAAGACCTGCTCCTGGAGATAGCCAAAGAGATCAAGGCATGCGGGGCCAGCTTCATCCGGGGCGGCGCCTTCAAGCCGAGGACCTCTCCCTATGCCTTCCAGGGGCTGGGCGAAGAAGGGCTCAAGTACCTTGCCGAGGCGCGGGAGGCCACCGGCCTGCCCGTGGTCACCGAGCTCATGGATTCCCGCGACCTCGACCTGATCGTTAAATACGCGGACGTCATCCAGATCGGCGCCCGCAACATGCAGAACTTCCGCCTCCTGCTCGACGTGGGCAAGGTGGACAAGCCGGTCATCCTCAAGCGGGGGCTTTCCGCGACCATCAAGGAGTTCCTGATGTCGGCGGAATACATCATGTCCCAGGGGAACCACAAGGTCATCCTCTGCGAGCGCGGCATCCGCACCTACGAGACCGCTACCCGCAATACGCTGGACCTTTCGGCGATACCGGTGCTCAAGCAGCTGACCCACCTGCCGGTAGTGGTGGACCCGTCCCACGGCGTGGGCAAGTGGGACCTGGTTGCGCCCATGGCCAAGGCGGCAGTGGCCGCCGGGGCCGACGGCCTGCTCATCGAGGTGCACCCGCTGCCCGAGGAGGCGCTCTCCGATGGCGAGCAGTCGCTCAAATACAAGGTCTTCCGGCAGCTCATGGGTGACCTGCGTCGGGTCGCCGCGGCGGTGGACAGGGAAATCTGACAGGGTATGGAACCGCACTTTACAAAGGTTGCCATCATCGGCGTCGGTCTCATCGGCGGGTCGCTGGGCCTGGCCATCCGCAAGCGCGGCCTGGCCGGTACGGTGGTCGGCGTGGGCCGGGGCGAGGCCAACCTGAAGACTGCCCTCGAGCGGGGGGCCATAGACTCATACCGGCTTGACCTCGAAGAGGGGGTGAAGGACGCCGACCTGGTGGTCCTCTGCACGCCGGTGGCGACATTCCCGGCTCTGGCGAAATCACTGGCCGCGATAGTGAAACCCGGCGCCATTGTGACCGATGCAGGAAGCGTGAAGGAATCGGTGGTTTCGGCCATGGAGGCCGCCATCGGCTCGCGGGCGCGGGTAGTGGGGGCGCACCCCATCGCCGGCAGCGAGGATTCCGGCGCGGCGGCAGCGAGGGCTGACCTCTACGAAGGCGCCAAGTGCATTATTACGCCGACCGCGTCTACCGATGGGGATGCCCTGAATCAGGTAGAGACGCTCTGGAAAGCGGTGGGTTCCGTAACCGTGCGGATGGGGCCGGCCAGCCATGACCGGATATTTGCGGCGGTGAGCCATCTGCCCCACATGGTGGCCTTTGGTCTGGTCAACACCGTGCTCGATATGGAAGACGGTGGTTTTGTTCCTTATTCCGGCGGCGGTTTCCGTGACTATACGCGGATTGCCGGGAGCCACCCCGATATGTGGCGGGACATCTGCCTTCTCAACCGGGAGCAGATCGTCGCGTCGATGGACAGCTTCATCGAGCATATGAAGCGCCTGCGGGAGATGGTCGCCGCTTCGGACGGGGCGGCCCTTGCCGGTGAGTTCGAGCGGGCGAGAGAGGTCAAGAAGAAACTGGCATGACCGTACCGGCGATTGAAGAAATGACAACGAAGGCGGACAGGATAACCGTACGGACGTCGAAGGGGCTCAGGGGCGAGATCACCGTCCCCGGCGACAAGTCGATCTCCCACCGGTCTGTGATGTTCGGCGCCATAAGCCGAGGAGAGACGAGGATCACCGGGTTTCTCAACGGTGAGGACAGTCTCGGCACGGCCAAAGCCTTCCGGCTGATGGGTATCGGGATTGACGAAGTAAGCCCCACCGAGCTGATCGTCCACGGCAAGGGGATCGACGGACTCTCGGAACCGACTGACGTGCTGGACCTGGGCAACTCGGGCACCAGCATGCGGCTGCTCACGGGCCTGCTGGCAGGGCAGTCTTTCTTCTCGGTGCTCACCGGCGACCAGTATCTGAGAAAGCGCCCCATGGGGCGCGTGACCGACCCGCTCAAGACCATGGGGGCGAGGATCGACGGTCGCGATGGCGGTAAACTGGCGCCTCTGGCCATTCACGGGAGCAATCTGAAGGGGGTGCACTATGTGTCGCCCATCGCCAGCGCCCAGGTGAAGTCGGCGGTTCTTCTGGCGGGCCTCTATGCCGAAGGGGAGACGTCGGTCAGCGAGCCTGAGAAGTCACGGGATCACACGGAGCGGATGCTGGCCGGGTTCGGCGCGACGGTGCGGATCGATGGGCTCAAGGCCACGGTCGTCGGCAGGCCCGATCTGATCGGCAGGCCGGTGGCGGTTCCTGGAGATATTTCATCGGCAGCCTTCTTCCTGGTGGCGGCGAGCATCGTGCCCGGTTCGGAGCTTCTGATCAAAAATGTCGGCGTAAATCCGACGCGGACGGGGATCATCGATGCCCTCAGGAATATGGGCGCCGATATTACGCTTGAGAATATGCGGGACGAGGCGGGAGAGCCGGTGGCTGACCTGCTGGTCCGTTCGGCTTTGTTGAAAGGCATTACCCTGGGCGGCGAGATCATCCCGCGGATGATCGACGAGGTGCCGGTCCTGGCAGTGGCCGCGGCGCTGGCCGAAGGCGAAACGGTGATCCGTGACGCAAAGGAGCTGCGGGTAAAAGAGACCGACCGTATCGCCACCATGGCCGCTGAACTGCGAAAGGTCGGCGTCGAGGTCGAGGAGCTTTCCGACGGCATGAGGATTGTCGGCGGCAAGCCGATCAGCGGTGCAGTCTGCGAAAGCCACGGCGACCATCGGGTGGCCATGTCGATGCTGATAGCCGGGCTTGCTGCCAAGGGTGAGACGACGGTAAACGGTACCCGCTGGATCGAGACATCGTTCCCGGGTTTTGAAGAAACGTTGAAACGAATTTGTTCGTAGTTCGTAGGGGCGAATCTTGTATTCGCCCATAATCAGGGCGATCACAAGGATCGCCCCTACAAAGGCATGATGAAAAAAGAACTGATCGTCGCCATCGACGGCCCGTCCAGCGCCGGTAAGAGTACTGTCGGAAAGCTGCTGGCGAAGAGGCTTGGCTATATCTACATCGACACCGGCGCCATGTACCGGGCCATGGGGTGGAAGGCGGTCCGGGATGGGATCAATCTGGAGGACGGCCGGGCCATTGCCCGTTTCTGCGATGAGACCATGGTGGACCTGTCGCTCAACGCCGGAGGAAAGTCCCATGTGCTGGTGGACGGCATCGATGTCACCGAGGCGATCCGTACGCCGGAGATGAGCATGATGGCCTCGGCGATCTCGGCGAAGCAACCGGTGCGGGAACGGCTGGTGGAGCTTCAGCGCAGCCTTGGAGAGAAGGGCGGCGTGGTCCTGGAAGGGCGCGACGTAGGGACGGTGATATTCCCCAATGCCGGGGCCAAGTTCTACCTCGACGCCGACGTGCGCGAGAGGGGCCGCCGCCGCTGGGAAGAGATGCGGTCCAAGGGTGAAACGGTCGACCTTGAGGAGACTATCGAGGCGATCCGCCGCCGCGATCACAACGACATGAACCGCGACCATTCTCCGCTCAAAAAGGCGGATGACGCGGTGCTCATCGACTCAACCGGCCTGTCGGTCGACGAGGTGATCGAAAAGATGGCAATGGTGGTGAGGGAACGGCATGGAGATCCTGCTTGCCGCTAATGCCGGCTTCTGCTTCGGTGTAAAGCGGGCCATCAATATGGCTTTTGAAGCCGCTGAGAATTGTGAAGGTGAAGTGTATACCCTGGGGCCCATAATCCATAATCCCCAGGTAGTGGAAAAGCTCGGAAGCGAGGGGGTGAAATCGGTCAATGACCTGCCGTCTGAAGGCGGCGCGACACTGATAGTAAGGACTCATGGCGTACCACCGGCGGTGATGGAAGAGGCGCAACAGCGTTTCAATGTCATCGACGCGACCTGTCCCTTCGTCAAGAAGGCCCAGGAAGATGCACATCAACTGGCCGAAGAGGGGTATCAGGTGGTGCTGGTGGGCGACAAGGGGCACCCGGAGGTCACGAGCATCATGGGCAGCGCCGGAAAGGGCGCCGTCGTGGTGGAGAGCGCGGAGGAGCTTAAGGATATCCGGCTCAAAAAGCGCATCGGGGTGATCGTCCAGACCACCCAGTCCTTCGAGAACCTGGCGGCGGTGGTGACAGAATGCCTGGCCAGGGGGAAGGTGGTGAAGGTCTTCAACACCATCTGCAACTCGACGACGGTGCGGCAGGAGGCGACGCGGGAGCTGGCCCGGAAGGTCGACCTCATGCTGGTGGTCGGCGGGCGCAACAGCGCCAATACCACCCGGCTTACCACCATCTGCCTCGACGAGGGGAAGACCACCTACCATATCGAGGTACCGGAAGAGATCCGGGAGGAGTGGTTGGAAAAGGTGGAAAAGGTAGGGATCACCGCTGGGGCATCGACGCCTGAATGGATCATCAACGGGGTGGTGGAAAAGTTGAAGGAGTTGGAAAAAAGCCGGGCGACGGCTTTGAAGAATAGTTGACACCTTGGGAAAACGGATCGTTTTCAGAGAGTAACACGCGGCATTGCCGCCATATCATATAGTGGGAGGAAGTAGAAAATGGCTAAGAAGAAGTTTTATGAGGAAGACCTGCTTGAGCTTGAAGAGCAGGAGAAGGACGAGTTTGACGAGGAGTTTGGCGATCTCGAGCAGCTCTACGAAGCGTCACTCCGGAATGTCGAGGAAGGTGCGGTGGTCAAGGGCCTGGTCCTTCGGGTAACCAGGGAAGGGGTCATGGTCGATATCGGCTACAAGTCCGAGGGGATCGTGCCCGCTTCGGAGTTTACCACCGATGAGATCGAAGCGTTGTCTGCGGGCGATGAGATCAATGTCTTCCTTGAAGAGCGCGAGGACAGTGACGGTAACGTCGTCCTTTCCAAGGACAAGGCCGACAAGATCAAGATATGGGAACAGATCGCCAAGGCTTACGACAACAACGAGGTGGTGGAAGGCAAGGTCGTGGCCAAGATCAAGGGTGGTCTCACCGTCGATATCAACGGCGTCAAGGCGTTCCTCCCCGGCTCACAGATCGACCTGCGCCCCGTGCGCAACCTCGATTCGCTCCAGGGACAGACCCTCAGGATGCGTATCCTCAAGATGAACCAGAAGCGCGGCAACATCGTACTTTCCCGCCGTGTTCTGCTGGAAGAGGAGCGTTCCAAGAAGAAGAGCGATACCCTCTCGACCCTTTCGGAAGGGATGCTGGTCAAGGGTACGGTCAAGAACATCACCGAGTACGGCGCCTTCATCGACCTTGGCGGCATCGACGGACTTCTCTACATCACCGATATGTCGTGGGGCCGCATCAGCCATCCTTCGGAGCTTCTGATGGTGGGTGACCAGATCGAGGTAATGGTACTGAAGTTCGACCGCGATAACGAGCGCGTCTCCCTTGGTCTCAAGCAGAAATCGGCCGATCCCTGGACGCAGGTCGAGCAGAAGTATGCCGTGGGCACCCGTATCAAGGGCAAGGTGGTAAGCCTTACCGAGTACGGCGCCTTCGTGCAGCTTGAGGAAGGTGTGGAAGGTCTTGTCCACGTTTCCGAGATGTCCTGGACCCAGAAGGTAAAGCACCCCTCCAAGGTGGTCGAGGTGGGCGACATCATCGAGGCGGTCGTCCTCAACGTGGACCGCTCCAGCCGCCGTATCTCCCTGGGCATGAAGCAGATCGAGTCCAACCCCTGGGCGAGCATTGCCGAGCGTTATCCTGTCGGTCTCAAGGTAGAGGGCAAGGTGCGGAACCTGACCGACTTCGGCGCCTTCGTCGGCCTCGAAGAGGGGATCGATGGCCTTATCCACATCTCCGACATGTCGTGGACCAAGCACCTCAAGCACCCTTCGGAACTCCTCAAGAAGGGGCAGTCGGTGGAAGCCGTTGTCCTTTCCGTCGATGCAGACAAGGAGCGTATCTCCCTCGGCCTCAAGCAGCTTGAAACCGATCCGTGGGAGGGCACCATCCCGTCCCGTTATCAGGTCGGTTCCGACGCGAGCGGCACGGTGGTCAAGGTGACCGACTTCGGCGTCTTCGTAGAGCTGGAGGACGGCGTGGAAGGCCTTATCCATATCTCCGAGCTGGCCAAGGATCCTGCCAAGAAGATCGAGGACAGCGTCGCCATTGGCGATTCAATCTCCGCCCGCATCATCAAGGTGGACTCCGCTGACCGGAAGATCGGTCTGAGCGTTCGTGCCCAGCAGAGGGGCAGCGAGCGGGACGAGCTCGATGAGTATCGCCGCAGCCAGGAAAAGCCCGATCAGAGCCTCGGCGCGGTCGCGAAGAAGAGTTCCAGGTCGTAAGGAGACAGTGCGATGTGGGACAATTTCCTTGAAAGAGGCAGCAACCTCCTGGGGCCGGAGCATGTCTTCGGCCTTCAGGAGGTAGCCGACCCCAACCTTTATCGAGAGTACTTCCCTTATACCGAGGTCCCGAGCGTCCCGTTTCATGGACGCGTTGTACCGCTGAACCCGCCGAAGGAGATATGGATCACCGATACCACCTTCCGCGACGGTCAGCAGGCACGGCCTCCTTATTCGGCGCAGGAGATCGTCGATATCTTCGACCTTCTCCACCGGATGGGCGGGCCGAAGGGGATCATCCGCCAGAGCGAGTTCTTCCTCTATTCCGACAAGGACAAGGAGGCGGTGCGCCTCTGCCTTGAGCGAGGGTACCGCTACCCCGAGGTAACGGGCTGGATACGGGCGGTGAAGAGCGACTTTCAGCTGGTAAAGGATATGGGGCTCAAGGAGACGGGTATTCTCACATCGTGTTCCGACTATCATATCTACCTGAAGCTCGGAAAGACGCGGCAACAGGCCATGGACGACTACCTCGACATCGTGAGGACGGCGCTGGAGCACGGCATCGTCCCGCGGTGTCATCTCGAGGACATCACCAGGGCCGACTTCTTCGGCTTCGTCATCCCCTTTGTCAGGGAGCTGATGAGGCTCTCGCAGGAGAGCGGTATCCCCGTAAAGGTCCGTGCCTGCGACACCATGGGGTACGGCGTCCCCTACCAGGGGGCTGCCCTTCCCCGGAGCGTGCCGGAGCTCATCTATGGCCTCAACCACTACGGCGGCGTGCCGTCGGCGCAGCTGGAATGGCACGGCCATAATGACTTCCACAAGGTGCTGATCAACGCGTCTACCGCGTGGCTCTATGGCTGTGCCTCGGCCAACGGCGCCCTTCTGGGCTTCGGCGAGCGCACGGGCAACACGCCGGTGGAGGCGCTCCTCATCGAATACATCAGCCTTACCGGCGACAGCGA